>Ga0307427_1000349_pt1 | contig 30416 bp, 28 predicted proteins | sample SalMarWE160190MG_FD_202162 | JGI IMG/M metagenome (GOLD analysis project Ga0307427, IMG submission 202162) | Salt marsh sediment microbial communities from the Plum Island Ecosystem LTER, Massachusetts, United States - WE1603-190 | ecosystem: Environmental > Aquatic > Marine > Intertidal zone >...
TGGTCCCGAGCACCGGCCGATATAATAGCTAAGACACGGCCTGCGTGAAGCACTGAGTGGAAGAGCTAAGTTACAGGTACGAATCAAGAACAGTTTCTGTGCAAGCTTGAAGACTGAGCGCATTGCCTTGGTATTGGTATACGGACCGTAGTAGCGGGCACCATCCGGATTGCGGCGGCGTACAATCACCATGCGCGGAAACGCTTCGTTGGTGATTTTCAGATAAGGATAGCGCTTGTCATCGCGCAGGCGAATGTTGAATCGAGGTTGGTAGCGCTTGATCAGACTGTCTTCGAGGATGAACGCTTCTGTTTCAGTTGCTGTTTGAATTACTTCAAAATCAGCAATCTGTTCCATCAATGCTCGCGTCTTTATCTCCATTTTCTTGGTGGATTGGAAATAGGAGCGAACCCTGTGCCTCAATACTGTTGCTTTCCCTACATAGATAACCTTTCCTGTGGCATCTTTCATCAGATAAACACCCGGCGAAGTAGGAAGCCTTGCTAGTTTTTCCTTAATCAGTCCAGTTGTTGGCATGACATACTCTCCGATCATACCGGGGAGAGAAGAGTTACTTAGACCCTATCAGATAACTTGTTGTAAACGTGGATTCGCGGTGGTCCCCGGGATCCTTCCTCGCTTGGCAATTGGGCGGCCGTCGATTTCTTTGATGTCAGCCGTAAAATCGATTGGAGGTGCGCTTGATATCGCGCTTCCTACACCGAATGTGTCGACTGGCGCATTTCGCTTGCGGAATAGGGCAATACGGGTAGGATTTATTCCTCCGCTAACTACGATCCGCACGTGTTCAAATCCAGCTTGGTCAAGCCTGGCACGCACTTCACATACCAATTCAGGGGTAACATGTCCCCGTTCAGCCGGTGTATCTAACCGTACTCCCCACAAACTCTTGCCCAGTGCACGAGCAACACGCAAGCTCTCCTCAGCTTCGTCCTTGAACGTGTCTACTAACGCGATTCGCTTGAGCTGTGGATCAACCTGCCGATGAAAAGCTTCAGTTGCTTGCACCGTATCTCCCATACATAGGATAAGCGTGTGGGGGATTGTCCCTGAAGGACCGATTCCAGCGAGCCTTGCTCCAGCAGGGGTCGCACAACCTGAACACCCACCTACTACCGCCGCATACTCCAAGCGTGCTGCAACATCAGGGTGCACATGACGTGCCCCAAAGTGCAGGACGGGAATTCCGTCTGCTGCATCTACACAGCTGCGAGCAGCGGTCGCCCAACCAGTTTCGTGAGCAAGGATTCCCAGGATTGCCGTTTCGTAGATTCCAAATGCTTGATACGGTGCGCTTATTCTTAGCACAACTTCTTTCTTCCTTATTGATTCCCCTTCAGGTAGCGCCAAGACCTTAGCTTTAGAGGGAAGGACTCTTAGCAAGAGATCTTTCACTTCTTCCATCCCGCACAGTATTCCGTCCCCACTGGAAAAGATCTCCATCGTAACCTGTGGGTTGAGCCCTTCACTTGCAAGGATCTCGTGAGTGTGCAGGAAGTAAACATCGGCAGTATCACCTGAAAGAATGTTGCTTCTGGGCGAAAAACGACCCGGTTCATTCATTCTTGGTCCCTTGGATGATTCTTGCCCCAAGGATTTTTTCCATGTGATGAAGGGCAAAGAGATGCGCTTCTTTGTCGAACGAAGCGACACAATCTCTGGGGATTTCCACAGCGTAATCGCGGTTGCGTGCGTCGGCCACCGTATGCAGAACACAGATCTCAGTACATACTCCACAGATTATGAGTATGTTTATTCCTTTTTCTTGTAGATGTTCATCAAGGCTAGTGTTGAAGAAGGCACTGAATCGCTGTTTCTCTATGAGGATTGTGTTATCCAGTCTGGTTGCAAGCTCAGGTATCACCTGGGCTCCAAGACTTCCCCTAAGACAATGTGGCGGAAACATGTCAAATTCCAAATCATCAGGGCTATGTGTGTCAGCGGTGAAAAAGACAGTTGTACCACGGGCTCGCTCTTGGTCGATGAGTTCTTGGATCGGTTCAATTACTTGGCGTGCATGTTCACCGCAGAACAAGGCCCGTCCTTTCTCAAGGAAGTCACGTTGCATATCAATAATGATCAATGCGCGATGTTTACCCACCGGTTCTAGCTTATCCTCCTTCCGTACAACGAGCATAGATCCAAAGGAAAGGAATTTCAACGTGGTTATTCTTGGGTCACTGTAGGAAGACGATAAAGGATTGTGGCCGAGAGCCCGAGGGTTACTGCAGCGACAGCAAACACAGCCCAGTAACCTACGTATTCGGCGACATAGCCACTGCTTACTCCAGCAATGATTGATCCTAGTCCAGCACTAGCTGTATATAGGCCTAGCACCTGTCCACGATTCCGTGGCCTAGCTAGTCGGGATGCAAATGCTACACCACTAAGTTGAAAGAAGGACCAGCTCATTCCTGTGAGTATGAAGAAGGCGACGAGCAATGCATGAGGAGGTCTTGTTGGTAACAAACAGAGAAAGATTGCTGCCCCTGCAAATAGGATCAAACGTATGGCCACCGCTCCAAGTTGAATTAACTTATTTCCCGCTTTGCGAATGCGTCTTTCCGCATATGGGTAGGCAAGAACGATCGCTCCATTGTGAACCATGTAATAGAGAAAGACAATCGAGGAAGTAAAACCGAACTGTTCAGACATGAGAAGTGGTAGAGGAATAAACACAAATCCAAATGAGGCAAATGCCAAACCACTTGCAAGAATGAACAGCTTTGTCTCATGCCTCAACCCTTCTTTGCCCCACAGGAGAGCAGGGAGCCTCCGGGGATGAAGGCGATGATACAAATGTGTGGGGCTGAAACGCGCTCGCTCAATTAAAAGGTTGCCCAAAGCAGTTACCATACCACGGAAACGACGCTTAGTAAAACGTGGAATAGTACGTGGAATCAACTGCAGGCTGAGGAGAACGGCTCCGGCGCTTCCCAGAGAGAGGATTGCAAATAGGGCACGAATAGCTGTTGGTTCCTCCAAAAAATGCGTTGCGCAAGCCAGGGCAAAGCTCCCAAAAACAAGTCCGGCCACCCAACCGATTGCCGCGATTTGGTTTAGCCGGCTGATCTTTCTTTCCCATTCCAACGTTTCTCTGTTCTCAATAACGATAAGAACGGTAACGGAAATGTTGGCTACCCAGAAGAAATTAACGATCATGTTGATCAATAACAGACTGTTGAACGAGGGAGCAAATGCGACCGCAACAAAACCGATACTAACTGCAACAAAACTTAGAACTACAAAAGGCTTGCGCCTGTGAGCACTGTCAGACAACCTTCCCCAGATAAGGCTTCCGATAACCCCCATGAGGCTGACCAAACTAGAAAGATAACCCAGGTGAGCTACCGAGTTATGTAGGACTTTGGAGATCATCAGTGGGAGAAGAACGGAGGAGGTTCCCATGGTCAGGTTCGCCAACGCAACCGCAGAATACCACGGTTCAACCTCGTTTATCCATTTTTTGAAACCTGTAAACATCCGTTCATCCCCCCGGAAATGTCTGCTTCTCCACCGAGAAATAAATCACGCAGTATAATCGATTAGGCAGAGTTGTCAAGTAGAGGCAAATCCGCGGTTCGTCCGTGTTTTGTCTGTGTTCGCTCTATTCGCTCGACAAGCTGGTCCTAATCGGCTATACATAGCCTAGATGAATAAAGTGACGATTTACACTGATGGAGCATGTAGTGGTAACCCAGGTCCAGGTGGTTGGGGAGCCGTTCTTTTGAGTGGCGCACACCGCAAAGAGATCTCAGGTGGAGCGCGTAATACAACGAATAATCGCATGGAATTACAGGCTGCCATTGAAGCCCTCAAGGCGCTGAGACGGCCTTCACAGGTCGATCTTTACACCGATTCTACCTACCTAAAGAATGGTATAACTAAATGGATTAAGGCATGGAAAAAAAGCGGTTGGAAGCGGCGAAGCGGCAAACAGCTCTTGCCCGTGAAAAACGAGGAGCTGTGGCGGAGACTCGATCGCTTAGTTGCTAAGCATCATGTTGGCTTCCATTGGCTAGAAGGGCATGCGGGTCATGCTGAGAACGAGCGCTGTGATGAGCTTGCCCGCCGGGCCATCCCCAAGTAAAGAGCGGTGAGTGGAAAGGGAGTCGGGAGTCGAAAGACAGTAATGAGTGATGGGTAATGGGTAACGGGAAGCCATTATTACGCTGGATTCCGGCCTCCGCCGGAATGACGGAGTCGAAAGACAGTGATGAGTAAAAGGACAGTCAAGAGTCGGGAGTCAAGAGTCGGAAAGACAGGTCTAACGTCGGGCGCAAGACCCGACGCTACGAAAGCAACGCAATCTGCGAAAACAACGTCGGGCGCAAGACCCGACGCTACGAATGGTCTACGTGTTCTTATCCTTAACGTCGGGCGCAAGACCCGACGCTACGAAAGCAACGCAATCTGCGAAAACAACGTCGGACACAGGTTCCGACGCTACGCACGATCTGACGATTGATAACTCCCTTTCTTCTCCTCCGCACCCCTTGCTCCCCTGCACCTCCGCACCCCTTACTCCCTTGCACCCTTGCTCCCTAGCTCCTCCGCTCGCTAGCTCTCCCCGTCCTCTGCGGTAAGGTAGTTTTGTCTTACACCTGTCTTTGTTCAACCCTTGAAACAGCCGAGCTGGCAGCTAGAAAACCGGATCCCGAGTGTTTCTACCGCGCTTGACACGTGAAGTTTTGGAAGATCTAACTCACAAGCTATTTCCCACGCAGCATGACAGGAAAGCTTGTTGCTGACAAGCCGCGAACGTATCGCACGCTCTAAGGCAGGAGGAACGTCAGGCATTTCTTGCACGATTCGTTTGTTTCCGAGATCTTCATATCCAAATAGTCCCAGTTGGCAGCGCGTAATCCTGATTCCAAGTTGCGTTGCATTTTGTCCGACAACCAAGGGTTCTATCTGTTGCTCGTCGGCAATGCGAAATGCCTGGGTACACGGGAGTTTGCCATTAACCAATGCCGCGCGGATCGCTTCTTCTATCTTATCCATAGTCTTCTCCTTCTACCGATGACCTGACCATTCTACCACGCAGTGGGTCAGTTGCGCACAGAGCTTGGTATTTCCATAGCGAGCTTCATATTGAAAACTGTATGTATGTTGGCGTTGGAATTAGGAGTGAGATTCTTGTATTCTTCTTACAATGCCAATGTATTAAGGAAGGAAACCAATGCTTGCCTGGACCGGATTTTCTCTCGCAATCCTTTCACTCATTTATCTATCGAGACGCAACCTCGCCCTAGGAATGACTGTTGCCTCAGTGGTGCTTGCTGCCTTCACCCTCTCACTTGCGGAGTTAGGGCAAGCCCTCCTTACCACGATTACCGATCCTTCTGTCCTTTTGCTGGCGGGCGTGGTTGGCTTGATCCCGATGGTTGGAGGAGCACTCGAAGTCTCTGGACAGATGGATCGTCTTGTAGGGAACATGCGGATTGGCCGTAAGCCATTCCTTGCGGTCTCTCCCGCCCTCTTAGGAATGCTCCCTATGCCAGGAGGCGCCCTCTTGTCTGCTCCGCTTGTGGAGAGTGGGGCAGGCGCTGATACTCCAGCAGATACTAAGGCAGCAGTGAATATATGGTTTCGGCATGCCATTTTGCTTATCTATCCCTTGGGACCAGCATTAATTGTCTCAGCTAAGATTGCCGGACTCGATCTGTATCAGGTGATACTCTTTCTTGCCCCGGCCTTTCTGTTGATGTTTGTACTTGGTTATCTATTCCTCTTGCGCGGTGTCGATGGAAACATTGGATATAAAGGACGTTTTTCGCTTTGTGGACTATTAACTCCTTTGTTGGTCATTCTTATAGCGCCAGGGCTTGACGTTGTGGTAAAGAGAGCGTTCTACCTTCCCTATCCAGAGATAGGCACCGCGCTGGGTGTAACAGTGAGTTTTGTGCTAGCAGTCGCTGTGGGTCGACTGAGGGCAACCGATATTAGGAGGGTGTGGCAGAAGATGCAGCCATGGAAGTTCTCGCTAATTATCTTTGCTATGTTCATATTTCTGAATGTCTTTAACCTTTCCGGCATTCCGCAAGCGCTTGCCAATATCAACCTCTCGCCCGTGATCTTGTGCATAGTCGTTGCATTTGCATTAGGCATGGTTACCGGCCGTATCCAGACAGCAGCCTCGATAATCATTCCAATCTTTCTCTACAGGTATGGTACGATGTCTGGCGCTGTCTTTGCCGTGACCTACTTCGCTATCTTTCTTGGCTATATTATTACCCCAATTCACCCGTGCGTATCTGTTTCAGTTGGATACTTCTCCACGTCAATGGCAGCATTGCTGAAAAGACTGTCTGTCCCCGTTGCAATTGCAGTACTTGTTAATCTAGGCATTGCATTTCTTGTCATCTAGGGTGTCGTTTTCTAAGATTTGAGATCACCATTGGGTAATCATCGGCTTGTCCATAGCTTCCCATTCCAATACCATGTCCACACACGGAGGTGTATAGAGTATGGTAGATCGTCAAATGCGGATTACAGCAGATAACGAAGCTCGGCGGGGTTCCTATTCAAACCTTGCTCTAATGTCTCATCGCAAAGAGGAATTCGTGATAGATTTCTTGTTTGTTGATCCTCAGATTCAAACATCCGAGGCCGATCAGGCACTCCTCGCTTCACGGGTTATCCTTAATCCTGGTCACATGAAACGGCTTTATCAAGCAGTGGGAGAAAACATTCAAAAATACGAAAAAAACTTCGGGAAAATCGTCCTTCCCCCTACTCTAGGGTGAAATCCCCGGAATAGAGGATGGGATCCTTCGAGGAAATGGAGGAAAAACGCTTAGCTGAATTGAAATCGATCATTCTGCGCACCATCCTTGCGCGCAGAATAACGCTTGGGCTGTTTGCTGTTATTGCTCTTGTTGTAAAACTTACAAGCAATATTAGCTATCTCAACCCCCTGTTTTACTCACCACTTGTCTGGTTTTTGATAACTTTTCCGTTTCAGTATCTAGTACAGAGGCAGAAGAGGGAAAGAGCGCTCAATTGGGTACATGCGGGTTTTTTTGTCACAGAGATAATCATTATCTCCTTCTTCGTTCACCTAATGGGCGGAAGTGAGTGGATCGGGATAAGCTTTTACCTGTTTACGGTGATTTACGCCAACTTCTTCCTCCCTCCATTAGAGGGATATCTTATTACGGGCCTTGTCATAGTCCTCTATTCTCTGCTGGTGCTTCTTGAATACGCAGGAGCAATTCCTCACCGGTCTCTATTTGCCATAATTGGAGAACCGTACCGTAGCCTTTCTTATAACTTGACAACAATTCTCGCCGGAGCTTTTGGCATTTACGCTACGCTCGCCTACACCGTTCGGTCCTTCACTAAGATCTATTCCAGCAAGAACCGCGCTTTGGCCGATAGAGAGCTCCAACTTGCCAATCTGTCGAAACAGCTGCTCAGGGCACAAGAGGAGGAACGGCGGCGGATTGCCCGCCAACTGCACGACAAGCTTGGCCAGTCTTTAGCCGCAATCAAGCTCCATCTTGCCAGCTTGCGCACGTATCTTCCCAAGGAGAAAGAAGGAGAGATCGCCCAGATTATTGACCAGGCAATAACAGAGACTCGCACACTTGCCTACTCGATTCGACCTCCCTTACTCGATGATCTCGGACTTGCCCCATCGTTACGCCGACTAGCAGAGATGATCGAAGCAGCAAGCTCATTGCAGGTAAGCCTGCATATGCGGGAAAAACCTCGCCTGCCAGAAGCAATAGAGAGCTTGCTCTTTAGTGCAATTCAAGAGGCAATCGAGAATGTGCGGAAGCATGCCCATGCCAAACATGTTAACGTAAGTCTTCGCCGTGAGACAGGAACGGTTGTTCTGTCGGTGGAGGATGATGGAATTGGTTTTCGTCCTCAAGATCCGCAAGGGCTGGGACTACAAGGGCTCCGTGAGCGGGTGGAACTAGTTGATGGGCAAGTGCGGATTAGTTCTGTGCCAGGGAATGGATCACAGGTTACAGTAGAGGTCCCTTATGAAACAGATTCGCGTAGCCATAGCTGATGACCACACACTCGTTCGTGTAGGGCTTGCTCGACTTCTATCTTCTTATCCCGCGATCAAGGTAGTAGGAACCGCGAAGGATGGCGCCGCCGCAATTGAGCTCGCAAAGGATAAGCAACCAGCAGTCTTTCTCCTGGATATGGCTATGCCTCAATTGAATGGCCTCGCCGCCATCCCTTACGTAAAGGCAGTCTCACCAGACACGCACATCCTTGTGCTTTCCATGTATGATGAGGCAGAGTATGTACAGGCCGCGCTCGAAAAAGGCGCAGCGGGTCTTGTTTCCAAGACGATCTCGGCAGATGATCTTTATGCTGCTATTGTCAGCGTTGCCCAAGGAAAGTGTCTCTCAGCAGAGAAGCCTCTTACCGCCCGCGAACGAGAAGTTGTTGCCTTGCTTGCGGACGGAAAGACGAATGACCAAATTGGCTCTAGTCTAGGTATCAGTACGAAAACAGTCGGACACCATTGTCAGCGGGCGATGGAAAAGCTTGATATTCATACCCGTGCTGGGCTTGTTGCTTATGCAGTGCGAATAGGCCTGAATCGTAAGAATTGATACATCTACCCTATTTCTGTTCGTCTTTACTTGAGGTACAATAGTTTGGGATGAATAGGATCCGGGTGGTATTAGGAGATGACCACAACCTTGTTCGTCAAGGGATTAGGGCTCTTCTTGGTTTGTCTCATATCTGTGTTGTAGGTGAGGCGAAAGATGGCCGTGAGCTTGTAAGACAGGTGAAAGAGCTCACGCCAGAGGTAGCACTGATTGATATCTCTCTACCCTTGCTGAACGGCATCGAGGCAGCGCGCAAGATTAGTCATGTTGCGCCAAAAACAAGGGTGATCTTCCTTACAATGTATCAGGATAGGGGATATGTTACCCAAGCTCAAGAGGTTGGAGCGTGGGGATATGTGCTAAAAGAAGAAGCCCCGGAACAATTGATAACAACAATAGAGACGGTAGCGAATGGAAGGCATTGCTTTCCCTCGGAACTGGCAGGTGAAACTGTCAGAATAGAGGGGAAAAAACTTGGCCCACGCGAACGGGAAGTTTTGCAATTAATTGCGGAAGGAAAAAAGAACAAGGATATTGCAAGAATCATGATACGTAGCCTGCATACGGTTCGAAACCATCGAGCACATATCATGAGAAAACTGGGCGTACATACAGCGGCCGAGCTTGTACAAGCAGCGAATGAGATGGGGCTCGTGCGACTGGAAGCGTTGGGAGACAAGTCATGAATCTGCCGAGATTGCTTTTGCGCTACCGCGCATTGATCATTGAAGGTCTTACCAAGACCTTACATAGAGAATCTTCCTTGCACGCTATTCTGCGTTATCACGTAGGATTAGAGGACAGTCAAGGAAAACCAATTGAAGGCGTGGGAAAGCTCTTACGTCCAAGCCTCGTCTTGTTTGTCGTAGAAGAATTGTGCGGAGATGTAGAAAAAGCCCTTCCAGGAGCACTTAGCATCGAGCTTACTCACAACTTTTCACTCATCCATGATGACATTGAGGATCGTGATCTGATGCGCCGTGGCCGACAGACGGTCTGGAGCTTGTACGGAGTGGAACAGGGAATCAATGCCGGTGACCTGATGCAGGCAATGGCTATGTCACAGGCACTTATTGCTGGCAGAGCAGAGGCAAGAGCTCTGTCAGAGGCTACTGCAGAGATGATTGAGGGCCAAGGATTAGACCTTGAATTTGAAGAAGAAGAGATAGGCATTACTCATTATTTGGAGATGGTCGATAAGAAAACGGGTGCCTTGATCTGCTGCGCTTTTCGCCTTGGAGCGCTCCTTACCGGAGCTTCTCCAATCCTAGAGCAAACACTGATGGCTGTTGGACAAGAATTTGGGCGGGCGTTTCAAATTCGGGATGACCTGCTCGGAATTTGGGGAGATGGAGTACAGACCGGTAAGCCACAAGGATCGGATATCCGACAGAAGAAGAAAACCCTTCCCATCGCAGTCGCGCTCGCTCGTGCTGTGGGCAAGGAGTACGCGATTTTGCACGAGATTTATGGAAAAGAAGAGGTTACAGATACGGACGTAGGGCGTGTTATTGCGGTACTAGAGAAACTGGGAGCCAAGGATGTGGGAGAGAAAATGGTTACCGATCATCTTTCACGCGCAAATGAAAAGCTGAGAAATGTTCCGCTTTCAGCCCGTGGCAAGGAAGAGATGAATGAACTAATTGACTATCTGGCAAGGAGGGAGAGGTGAAACGGCCCGTAAAACTTGATCTTAAGATGGCAAGGTACTTGATGCTGCAAAAGGCAAAACGCAGAAAGCGCTTTCCATTTGTCACCATGCTTGAGCCTCTGGAGGCGTGTAATCTCCAGTGCATTGGTTGTGGCCGTGTTATTGAGTATAAGGACGTCATAGACAGAAGATTGTCCATAGAAGAGTCACTCGCTGCTGTCCACGCGTCTGGGGCTCCCATTGTTTCCATTTCCGGAGGTGAGCCTCTTTTGCATGAGGATATTGAGGAAATTGTACGTGCAATCCTCAGCGAACGGCGCTTTATCTACCTATGTACAAATGGTCTTCTTCTTGAAGAGAAATTGGATTTATTCAAGCCAAATCCTTACTTTTCGTTTGTTGTTCATCTCGATGGAACGAAGAAGACCCATGACCACGTAACCCAGCGAGCGGGTACCTATGAAACAGCTATTGCCGGAATCCGCGAGGCACTTGCGCGAGGATTTCGTGTTAACACGAACAGTACGCTATTTCATGGTTCAGATGTAGAGGATCTCCACTCGCTATTTTCCGCCCTTACTAACATGGGGGTGGAGGGATTAATGGTTTCCCCAGGTTATGCGTATGAGGATGTTTCCGATCGAGAGCTATTTCTACAACGGCAGGAGTCAATCGCCGTTTTTCGCAAGGCACTTGATACAAGTAAGGGCTTCCCGTTCTATAACAACCCTCTCTATCTTGACTTCCTACGTGGCGAACGGCAATACGACTGCGCGGCCTGGACAACCCCAACTTATACGGTACTCGGATGGCGGAAGCCCTGTTACATCCTGGCAGACAAACATACTGACGATATCAACGAGTTGTTCGATCCAGAGTTGTGGAAAAACTACGGGCCCGGGAAAGATCGTCGTTGTGCCAACTGCATGATGCACTCTTCATTTGAGGGAGCAAGCATTCTGCACGCGTTTTCCCACCCGATTGACCTTATTGGTGTGGTTCGTGAGGAACGGAGAAGATGATAGTAATTGCTGCCTGTTTTAGAGCTGAAACTATCTGGATACCGCATCTTCCCGGAGTTGATGTTTTTCGCACACCAATAGGCGAAGCGGCCTATAGTGTATTGGAAGAAGCTTTGGATACTTGTGAATCCCCAACCATGATCCTGTCGACTGGCTTTTGTGGGGGAATTGACCTATCCCTATGTACAGGTCAAATAGTGCTGGCGGAACAGATTCTGTACCAAGAAGAGGAAATCACGATTGACCACACGCTAGTTCGCCGAGCCCAACAAGCGCTTAAAGACGCGGGTATTGGTTTTGTCTCGGGGCGCACGTCCTGTACAGACAGAATTGTTAACAAAGTGGACGAAAGAAGCGAACTGAGAAAAAAGGGAGCGATTGCAGTTGATATGGAGAGTGCAATACTTGCTCGCCTTGCCAAAGTCAAAGGGATTGGCTTTCTCGTGTTACGTGGAGTTCTCGACCCTGCTAGTAATTCCTTACCATTCACAACTAATAAATGTGTCGGTGGCTCCGTTCTTATGCATCCATTGGCTTCCCTTCACCTATCATGGCTTACCTTGATTGCCGGGCGGGCAATTGGCCGGGCGATCCCCGTTGTGACGCGCGCGTTTTCCGGAGGAGTGAATGACTAGAAGGCCAATTAAAATAGGGAAAGTCCAGATTGGCGGCGGTGCCCCAGTCGTTGTTCAGTCGATGACCAACACCAATACCAGTGATGTGCAAGCGACTGTTTCGCAAATCCACCGCCTGACAGATGCAGGATGCGAGATTGTTCGTGTGGCTGTTCCTAATCTTGAGGCAGTTGGCGCGCTTTCTGAGATCAAGAAACGAATCTCGATTCCACTTGTTGCAGATATTCACTTTGACTATCGGCTTGCCTTGGGTGCGATCGAAGCCGGAGTAGACAAATTGCGCCTAAACCCTGGCAATATCACCGATACAGGAAGGATCACTCAAGTGGTGCAAGAGGCCAAAGCGGCAGGCATCCCAATCCGCGTCGGTGCTAATTCAGGCTCGGTAGCCAGAGAGTTCCTCGATTCACGTGGACATGTGACCGCTGCCGGAATGGTGAAAAGTGTCGTTAACGAGATCCACCTATTGGAGAGCTTGGATTTTGCCAACATTGTAGTCTCCGTCAAAGGGACCGATGTGCCAATGACAATCGACGCATATCGAGAGATTGCTAAACAGGTTAACTACCCTCTCCATGTTGGCATTACAGAGGCTGGGGGACCGTGGGAAGGATCAATCCGTTCAGGGGTCGGTTTGGGGATTCTTCTTGCCGAGGGATTGGGAGATACGCTTCGTGTTTCCCTTACCGGTGACCCAATAGAAGAGGTGCGCGTTGCCTATGAGATCCTAAGGTCACTAAACTTGAGAAACAGGGGGATTACCTACCGCATTTGTCCTACGTGTGGGCGAACCCAAATAGATCTGGCAACCATTGCTACCCGAGTACAGCAAGGGCTTTTAGACGTTGTAGAACCGTTGACAATCGCCCTGATAGGGTGTGTTGTAAATGGCATTGGTGAAGTCCAAGAGGCAGACATCGGGGTTGTTGGTGGCCATGCGAATGGTACGATCTACGTAAGAGGAGAGATCGTAAAGCGTATGGTCCCTGAACAGAAGCTGGCCGAAGAGATTGTTGCTACTTCGCGAGAGTTCCTTGAGAAGTCAAGGAAGTGACTGTGAGCAAAGAGACTCAAGTTAAGACCTATTCGTCTGTTTCTTCCCCCGCAAAGCCACTTGGGCTTGAATCGGCGATTGATCACGCGATCTCGTACCTCTTAGGGATTCAAGACGAGCGCGGATACTGGTGGGGAGAGCTAGAGTCAAACGTAACGATCACCGCCGAACACCTCTTCTTGACTCACATCATGGGTACTGCTAGCGATAAGGAATGGAGAAAGATTGCCAATTACCTGCTTGCAAAGCAACGTACTGATGGAACATGGGCAATCTGGCACGAAGGGGTAGGGGATCCCTCTACAACGATTGAGGCTTATCTTGCACTGAAGTTAGCCGGGATATCATCGGACCGACCAGAGATGTTGAAGGCACGCGAATTCATTCTCACTCATGGAGGAGTTGAAAACTCGCGCGTCTTTACCAAGATCTGGCTGGCAATGCTTGGTGAATGGAACTGGCACAATATACCGATGATGCCACCGGAATTGATCCTTCTTCCAAGTTGGTTCCCGATCAATGTCTATGCATTTGCATGTTGGGCGCGGGGGACCATCATCCCGATGACGATAATCCAGACCCTGCAACCAGTGTTTCCCTTGCCTAAATGGGCTCATATCAGTGAGGTGTTCGTAGGTAATGAAGGGGATACAGACCTCTCCTTTTCGCCATCCAGGGGTTCATTATGGTCAAGGTTATTCCGTTTCTTAGACAGGGCTCTAAGGATATATGATCGATTTCCCCTGAAGCCGTTTCGTAGACACGCAATTAGAAAAGCAGAGCAATGGATTGTGCAAAGACAAGAAGAAGACGGTTCTTGGGGAGGGATTCAGCCTCCGTGGGTCTATTCCTTAATTGCCCTTAAGGTCTTGGGTTATCCTCTTGATCACCCAGCTATAAAAAAAGGGCTGGCAGGATTCTACGGAAGAGAAGGCTTTGCAATTGAAAACGACGAAACACTTCACTTGCAGTCCTGCCTTTCTCCTGTCTGGGACACTGCTTTAGCAATGGTTGCCCTGGAAGATGCTGACGTTCCCAGCGATCAGCCAATGCTTGTCAATGCAGGAAGCTGGCTATTAAATGAGCAAATCTTTAGCGGAGGAGATTGGCAGGTGCATTGCAGTGGTAGGCCTGGAGGTTGGGCATTTGAGTTTGCAAATGATCTTTACCCCGATACTGATGATTCAGCAGTAGTGTTGATGGCCTTGATGGGAACACGGCTTGACAAAAAGCAGAAGGAACACGCACTTAAGCGTGGCCTGGAATGGCTGCTAGCAATGCAAAGCACTAACGGTGGTTGGGGTGCCTTTGACCGGAATAATACACGGGTCTTACTGCGTGAGATCCCGTTTGCTGACTTTGGTGAGATGGTCGATCCCCCGTCGGTCGATGTTACCGCTCATATCGTTGAGTGCTTGGCAAAAGCGGGTCACAAAAGAGGCTTTCCTCCGCTGGATCGTGCAATTCACTACATTAAGCGAGAACAGGAAAAAGATGGAGCATGGTTTGGACGTTGGGGAGTGAACCTCACCTATGGTATCGGCTCCGTCTTGCCGGCACTGGCCGCCGCGGGTGAAGAAATGAATTCCCCGTACATAAAAAGAGCGATTGATTGGCTAATTGTTCATCAAAATGAAGATGGGGGTTGGGGAGAACGAGTCGAGGGCTATCTAGGTAAACAGTGGGGCGGAAAGGATCCATCGACTGCTTCGCAAACGGCATGGGCCTTATTGGGATTGCTTGCTGCCGAGCAGGTAGACCATTGCGCAACCTACAGAGGAATCGACTATCTCATCAGTACACAACAAGAACAAGGGAATTGGGATGAGCCTTACTTCACGGGTACAGGTTTTCCCGGAGATTTCATGATCAACTATCACCTGTATCGCAACTATTTCCCTCTCATGGCTCTTTCCCGTTACCGAACTGCGGTGGGTGATAAGACGTGAAGGTAGTGAAATCGGATGTCCTTGGCTTTTGCTTTGGGGTACGGCGAGCGGTAGAGATGATCGAAAACGAGCTCAAGGATAATGGCCCTCTGTGCACCCTTGGGGCAATCGTTCACAACACACATGTGGTTAGTGCCTTGGCAAATGAAGGGGGACAATTAGTGCATAGTCTGGATGAGGTCCCGGAGAACGGAGCCGTAGCGATTACCGCGCACGGAGCGGGCGAAGAGATCTACAGAGAGATCAAACAGCGAAACCTACGACTAATAGATACTACGTGTCCGATTGTGCGTCGTGCGCAGGAAACGGCTGCCACTATGGTTAAGGATGGATTCTTTGTTCTCTTGTACGGCGAGAAAGATCATCCGGAGGTGAAAGGGATTCTCTCTTGGACCCGCGGGAAAGGGGAAGCCACCATGTCGCCGGACGTTGCTGTTCCCGACGGAGCAAAGAGGATCGCTGTCATTTCTCAGACGACGAAAAAGCCAGAATTGTTTGCCAAGTTTGCTCAACAGATTACGGGACAATACGCAAGCAAGCTCGAAGAAATCCGCATTATTGACACAACATGTCCGGAGACCGGTAGAAGATATCAGGCAGCGCGGGAACTGGTTCGTGGGGTGGAGGTGCTTCTTGTGGTAGGAAGCCATTCTTCAGCCAATACACGCAAGCTTGCGGAAACGTGCCGTGAAACAAAGATACCAACTTATCACATCGATTCAGCGTACGAAGTCAAGGAAGAGTGGCTTGCTCGGGTGAGGCGAGTTGGCGTAACCGCGGGAGCATCTACGCCGGATTACATAATTGACGAAGTTGTTTCTCGCTTGGAGCACGCTGTTGAAAGGAAAACAATGGTGGAGAGGGGGTAAGGAATGTTGAAAACTTCCAAAGCAACGGCACCTACACATATCACAGAGGGATCCAAGATAAGCCTTTATCGCAAGGTTATCAAGCGGCGAGCAAGCACAGCAGCAGAATTCATTGATATTACAGCAACAGTAAGGGAATTCCTTAAAGAAACGGGTATTTCTGAGGGGTCAGTGCTGGTCTTCTCTCGGCATACGACAGCAGGAATTGAAATCAACGAACACGAGCCGCTTCTCCTTCGTGATATGGCCTATTTTCTGGATAAACAGGCACCCAAGAGTGCTGATTACAAGCACAACGATTTCGTCATCCGCACAGCAAACATGACAGCAGATGAGTGTCCTAATGGCCATGCTCACTGTCAACATCTTATGCTCAACTCAAGTGAAACAATACCAGTTGCTGGCGGGCAGCTCATGCTAGGAAAATGGCAACGGATATTCCTTATTGAGCTCGACCGACCACGAGACCGTCAGGTTGTCATACAAGTCCAGGGATGGTAGCAGATCACCTGAAAACGCTTATCACTCTTCCGTCGACTCCACCATCATTCGCCAAGGCACAGCAAATGTGTGCGGAGCTTGCCGGTTCTCACTATGAGAATTTCACACTTGTTTCTTATCTTATTCCTCGCAAGATGCGCGGCCACATTATTGCCCTTTATGCTTTCTGTCGCATGGCTGATGATATTGGCGATGAGGCTCCTGGGGACCGACCTGCCCTACTAGACCGATTTAGCGAGGAATTGCACAATGCTTATAGTGGAACCCCTCGCCATCCGGTAATGGTTGCGCTGCAAAGGACGATCGAGCAATTCAATTTACCCAAAGAGCTTTTTTACAAGTTGATTGAAGCAAACAGGATCGATCAACAAAAAACACGCTACCTGACATTTATTGAATTGCTAGACTATTGTGATCATTCAGCTAACCCGGTTGGCAGACTCTTTCTTATGATTTTCGGTTATGAGGATGAGGGGGTTTTTTCTCTCTCCGATAACACCTGCACTGGCCTGCAATTGACAAACTTCTGGCAAGATCTACGGCGGGATTTTGACATAGGGAGAGTATATCTGCCTCAGCAGGATATGGAACGCTTTGGGGTAATAGAGGAAGATCTTTCTAGAAATACGGCAAATGATTCACTTAGAGAGTTGCTCCGTTTTCAGGTGGAGCGAGCACGACACTATCTTGCTTCTGGTCTTCCATTGATTGACCGCGTGCGTGGGCATCTGAAGGTAGATATTGCCTTGTTCTCCCGTGGAGGATTGGCAATTCTAGATAAGATTCAAAGTTCGGGATACGATACGTTACAAATCCGCTCTACGTTGAGCAAGCAAGAGAAGACAAAGCTATTCGTATTGACGCTTTTCCCTTGGCGATGGAAGCGATGGATAGGCAATTAACATCCTGTTACAAGGCTTGTGCTAAGCTTACCCGCTATAGGGCAAAGAACTTCTATTTTTCCTTTATCACTCTTCCTAAGCAAAAGAGGTATGCTATCTACGCTGTCTATGCGTTCTGCCGCGAGGCGGATGATATCGCTGATGGAAGTGCGCCCCTTCCACAAAAAAGTACCGCGCTCGAACAGCTGCGTAATCGGCTTAGAGAAGCAGCATCGGGAAACCCGCAGACACAACTGGATGTTGCCCTTTCTGACGCGATGAAACACTATCAGATTGCCTTTAGCGATCTTGTCAAGGTTATTGATGGAGTAGAGATGGACTTAACGATAACACACTACGAAACCTTTGATGATCTGAAACGGTATTGTCACTGTGTCGCTGCAGCAGTGGGGTTGAGTGTGCTTCCAGTTCTTTCCTATCACCATGAGACCACCGCTTGTTCAGGGGCGCGGAAATGGGCAATTGCGCTTGGGTTGGGAATGCAGCTCGCAAACATTGTACGCGATGTGGATGAGGATATTAGACGCGAACGTTGCTACATTCCTATAGAAGACCTCAAACGATTTGGCGTAAGCAAAGAAGATCTGGAACAGGGCAAGCTAGGCAAGTGTGTGCGAGAGCTCTTTTCTTTCGAAATCGCAAGAGCAAGAAGCTACATGCACGCTGGAGAAAAGCTGCTTGAATACCTACCGCGTCGCTCCCGTGGCTGTCCTGCACTCCTTATAGGGATCTATTCCCGTGTCCTTAACCGGATCGAACAGCGAAGGTACGATGTGTTTTCTGGCCGTATTTCCTTGACAACCCGCGAGAAGCTTTCCCTTACCCTGCGCACGCTGATACAAGGTCATCCATGAAGAGAGTAGTGATCATTGGTGGTGGCATGGCAGGAGTTACCGCTGCCTGTTCACTGGCAAGACAAGGAAAAAGTGTTCTCGTATTTGAGCGTACACCACGTTTGGGAGGACGAGCCAGTTCATTCTACCACAGGGGTATGAATGAATGGGTAGATTATGGGCAGCATGTGCTGATGCGCTCCTGTACGAAGACGATCGCGTTTCTGTCTCAAGTGGGGGCAGCAGATGGAGCTTGTTTTCAAAAGCGACTAAGGATTCCACTTGTTTGCGGCTCGCGGAAATCTCTTCTTGCATCAATGCCCCTTCCTGGACCGCTGCATCTCCTCCCAAGCTTGGTCGGCTATCGACACCTACCGCTCTTGCAACGACTTTCAGTTATTCAGGGAGTACTACCTCTCCTTCTGCGTAGGATCCCAGAGAATGTTACTTTCGCTGACTGGCTCAGTAAACACGGACAACTGCCTAGAACAATTGCAAGAATGTGGGATCCAATATCCGTTGCTACACTCAATGAGCATGCCCGAGCGGTAAGCGCTAGCGCCGCTGGGGTGGTGTTTAAGAAAGGTTTTCTCACCCCTCATGGCGCAGATCTCGGCTTGTTTACTGTCTCCTTATTTCACATCTTTGAACGGGCAAGGAGTTTTCTGCGCGATCATGGAGGTAAGGTTCAGGTAAACTCGCCGGTAAGAAGAATCCTCGTCAAGGGCAGGAGAGTGACCGGAATAGAACTTGACTCAGGTAAAAGAATCGAAACAGGATCTGTCATTGCTGCTGTTCCCCCACACAACCTACACTCGCTTCTTCCCAGGGTAGTGGCAAGAGATGAATACTTCGCCGCAATGAGTAACATTCCTTTCTCTCCGATTGTTAACCTACACCTATGGTTTGATCGCGCGGTAATGGAAGAACGATTTGTTATTGCGATCGACTCCCCATTGCAGGCCATTTTCAATCTGACAGAAATCCACAAAGAGAGACCACAAGCAAGCCATCTGGTTATCTCACAAAGCGCTGCCAGTGAATGGATCGACAGAACCACTGACGAGATCAAAGAAGAGCTCATGGTTGCACTATCAAGGCAGTTGCCCGCAGTTACCCGGGCACCTGTTCTAGCAGCTCTAGTAATCAAGCATAGACAGGCAACAATTCGGTTGGCTCCTGGTATAGAAGCACTGCGGCCACGGTCAATTACCCCAATTGATGGGCTCCTGTTGGCTGGTGATTACACAGCAACCGGATGGCCCTCTACTCTTGAAGGCGCGGTACGATCAGGGCTAACCGCAGCGAGAAATGTCATGTAGTTGTTTTATTCTCGCCAAATGCTCTGGGAAGCCCTGTGGTTTCTTCTTCAACGACCTTCCTAAGGGGTCGTCTATCTGGGAACTACCCAGTAGTACATTAAATGTGGTATGCACAGAAGCCGCAACTACTTCCAGGTTGTATCCGCCTTCCAGGGCGAGGATCAGGCGGCCCTCACACAGTTCAGTGGCTAATTCCTTAAGCACTGTTACCATTTGTGCAAAGCCTGGAATGCTTACCTGCATCATGGCCAGTCTATCTGCCCAATGAGGATCGAAGCCCGCTGAGACAAGGATAAGTTGAGGACGAAATCTGCAAGCAACAGGGACCAAGACCTCGCTGAACGCCCTCAGGTATTGTTCATCCCCCCAGCCAGCGGTCATAGGAAAATTAACAGTGGCTCCTTCTCCTTCTCCCGATCCGATTTCGTCAATCCCGCCTGTTCCAGGATAAAAAGGATACTGATGAGTAGAGAAATATAGGACGTTCGGATTTGTGTAAAAGGCCTCTTGGGTTCCATTACCGTGGTGAACATCGAAGTCGACAATTAGGACACGACCGAGATCAAGGTTTCTTAAGGCAAAGTTGGTAGCGATAGCCACATTGTTAAAAATGCAAAACCCCATCGCGCGACTAGCGGTAGCATGATGCCCAGGCGGTCTTAGTAACGCGAAGGCATTATTCACCTCTCCCTTCATCACGGATTCTACAGCGACTAGCAGGCCTCCGGCAGCATATAAAGCTGCTTTGTAAGACTGCTCCGACATTAACGTATCGGGATCCAGCTGGCCTCCTCCTTGCTCTGCCACATGCTTGACGTGAGCAATGTATTCCGCGGTATGCACCGTTTGCAATTCTTCAGTTAGCGCGGCGCGGGGTGAAAGCATGGTCAGCTCATCTAGGGTCTTGGTTTCCTCTAGGTGAGACATTATGACCGTCAGCCGACGGGAATTCTCCGGATGGTTTCCAGTATCGTGTTGCAGATAAATCGGATCGTAAACTATTCCTGTTAACATGGGGCTAGACCTTCAAAGAAGAGCCTAGGCCACTTCTTAGGCGAACATCCCTCCAATAAGTAGCCCGCCCTTCTGTTATTCGCAGTAGTAGTAATGTGATATCTGATCTACGTTAAGTAATAACTTATCGGCATTGAAGTACTCAGCAGCAGCAACTAGAGGTACGGTTGCCTTTATGTCAACTACTCCCCACATGGAATCTGCTGTTCCAAGTATATCCGCTGAGTCATAGTAATCTGTTTCATGCGGGTCAAGAACAATATCGATCTGCTTCTGAGGAGTACCAAAGGAGTCGTAGATAAAAACTGTTGCCGCCGCAGGGGAATTGCTGGGGTTTACAATGGCAATACCTGTGGTTTGATCAGTTGTATTGGAGTAATTTAGTCCGTACCAATGGTAGGTATATTCCGCATTGTCAGGGATCGGGTCAAGAATGTTATCCGAAGAGTACCACTGATCATTGATGAATGTTTCTACTCCGATTGTAAGGATCCCGCGCGTTTCAATGAGCGCAAGCCCCCACGTTGAGCCACTAATAGTTATGAGATCGCTCAGGCGTTGGTAGTTTGACTCAAATCCAGCTAGATCATCGGACGTTGCCTCCAGGAGCGTGCCGTAAGCGTCGTAGACCTTGATTGTGTAGAAGGTATCCGAGCCACCCGAGTTCATTATCACTAGCGCGGTGTCTTGTTCCTGCGTACAGGCATAGTACAGCGCATAGTTGTTAGGAAAAGCGATGATCCCTATTCCGGTACTTAGCAGTACAATAACCATGATCGCCAACAATCCTCGTTTCACGTTCTCCTCCTTTCTTGCTAATTAATTTCACAGTACAACTACCTACAGAAAGTATATCTCCTTTTGGGTAAAAGGAGAAGTGGGCCCCAGAGTCGAAAAACAGTAATGAGTGAAGTGTAATGGGTGACAAGTAAGATAGAACCAGTCCAAAGTCGAAAAACCGTAAAGAGTGACAAGAACCAGTGAGGAGTCGAAAAGACGGGTTCTAGGTTCTAGGTGCGACGTTCTAGGTGCGACGTTCTCTTTAACGTCGGGCGCAAGACCCGACGCTACGAACGGTCTATGTGTTCTTGTGTAGCGTCGTAGCTTGTCTGCGACGTTGCGTCTAACGTCGGGCACAAGACCCGACGCTACAAAAGAGAGACCGCAAGACCCGACGCTACGAACGGTCTACGTATTGTGGGGATCTGTCTGCCGTAGCATTCTGAGAGGCAGGTTGGCATGACGGGCGCAAGACCCGACGCTACGAACGGTCTACGTGTTCTTGTGTAGCGTCGTAGCTTGTCTGCGACGTTGCGTCTAACGTCGGGCGCAAGACCCGACGCTACGAACGGTCTACGTGTTCTTGCAACGTTATGTTCAACGTCGGGCTCAAGACCCAACGCTACAGAACCAAGACATCTGCGGGCAATCCTATGTTCGTGTGGGCTTCTGTTTGTGTAGCTTGGGGGGTGTAGTAATTAGTTTAGGGATGTACTACACCCCCCGAGTAGCTTGCTTGCCCCGTGCAATCCTATTGCACGGGGGCCTGCGACGTTGCCTTTAACGTCGGGCGCAAGACCCGACGCTACAAAAGAGACACCGTAAGACCCGACGCTACGAAAGCAACGCAATCTGCGAAAACAACGTCAGGCGCAAGACCCGACGCTACAAAAGAGACACCGTAAGACCCGACGCTACGAACGGTCTGAGAACTGACTTTCTCACCCTCACCTCCGCTCTCCTGCACCTCGGCGCCTCCGCGATCTTGGCGCCTTGGCGAGAAAACGAATATGTCAGAAGGAGGTCCTCATTACCTGGCTGTTTTCGATCTTCCTTCTAGTATTTCTGCCAGGTATTGCCCTGTATAAGAACCAGGGATGGCTGCTAGTTGTTCTGGCGTTCCAATAGCGATCACCTCTCCGCCCGCATCTCCACCTTCCGGGCCAAGATCAATGATCCAATCAGCTGTCTTGATTACGTCCAGATTATGCTCAATTACTACTGCGGTATTCCCGCCATCAACTAAACGATGTAGAACCTCCAGTAGCCTGCTCACATCGGCCGCGTGTAAACCAGTAGTTGGCTCGTCGAGAATATATAGTGTTCTGCCGCTTGAATGGCGGGCTAGCTCTCTGGCTAGTTTGATCCGCTGTGCTTCCCCTCCGGAAAGCTCGGGCGCTGGCTGTCCAAGCTTGATATAGGTAAGTCCCACATCGTATAAGGTTTGAAGCTTACGGCGAATGCGCGGGATGTTGGAAAAGAAACTGAGCGCTTCCTCTACTGACATAGCAAGGACGTCAGCAATTGATTTGCGCTTGTAGTGAACGTGTAGTGTTTCTCGATTGTAACGTGTCCCCTTGCACACTTCGCATTGGACATAGATATCTGGTAGGAAGTGCATTTCAATCTTCTCTTTTCCTTGGCCTTGACAGGCTTCGCAGCGACCCCCTTTCACATTGAAACTGAATCGTCCCGTGGCATACCCACGCATCCTAGCTTCCGGGGTACGCGCAAACAGGGCGCGGATGTCGTCGAACACCTTAGTGTAAGTTGCTGCATTAGACCTGGGAGTGCGACCGATTGGTGACTGGTCTATCTCGATTGTTTTGTCTATATATTTAATCCCTAGGATATCGTCATGTTTCCCGGGTCGCTGTGTTGCCCGGTGTAAACGATGGCTTATCCCACGGTAGAGCACATCCTCAACAAGCGAGCTCTTACCCGAGCCAGAGACTCCGGTGACGCAGATGAACAAACCCAGCGGAAAGCTAACATTGATGTGTTTAAGATTGTGGACAGCAGCGCCCTTTACCCGCAGGAACTTATCTGTCGGTCGACGCTGTTCTGGTACTGGGATGGAAAGGGCTCCGGATAGGTACTTACCGGTGATAGAACGGGGGCAAGCAATAACTTCCTCCGGAGGCCCGGAGACAACGACCCTACCTCCGTGTTCTCCAGCTCCGGGGCCAAGATCGACGATCCAATCACTCTCTCTCATTGTTTCTTCGTCATGCTCGACTACAATTACTGTATTTCCTAAGTCTCGTAATCGTTTGAGCGTCTGCAGTAGGCGCCGGTTATCGCGCTGGTGTAAGCCAATCGATGGCTCATCAAGCACATAGAGTACACCGGTTAACTGATTACCTATCTGGCTAGCAAGCCGTATTCGCTGTGCTTCTCCGCCAGCAAGGGTACCGGCATGGCGATTTAGCGTAAGGTAATCCAGGCCAACAGCCACCATAAATCCAAGGCGAGCTTTGATCTCCTTTAAGATCTGAGACGCGATCATCTGTTCTCGTTGTGAGAGAGATAGCTGTTCAAAGAAAGTAAGGGCACTGCGGATGGAGAGAGAGGTTACCTGATCAATATTCAACCCATCTATTGTTACGGCCAGGATTTCGGGTCTTAGCCTTGCTCCATCGCACGTCGGACATGGTAGTGTTGCCGTGTATTGTTCTAATTTGGCACGCCATTCATCTGAGGTGGTATCTCGATACCAACGTTCGAGCGTGGGGATGACCCCACGGAAGGCACGTGTGTAAGTACGCGTGTATCCGGTTGTTGATGTATAGCGAAACTTGATACGTTTACCTTGGGTTCCATACAAGATCAACTTGAGCTTCTGTTCCGGAAGTTTGCCCAGTGAACTATACGCATCGATATCGAATACTTCACATAGAGCAGACATCTCTGCGACAAACCAGCGGCTCTTAGAATTGGCCCAGGGAAGCAATCCACCATCGAACAGACTGCGGCTCGGATCTACAACAAGATCGGGATCAATCTCCTTGTGATAACCAAGCCCATCACACTTTGGACATGCACCGTATGGATTGTTGAACGAGAACATGCGCGGTGAGAGTTCCTCGTAACTTATTCCACAGTGAATACAGGCATAATGCTCGCTGTACAGATACTCTTTCCCACCCTCAGTAACTACGATCAGTATTCCTTCGCCATACTTGAGGGCTGTTTCCACAGAGTCAGCGATGCGCGCGCGCCTGCCTGGCTCGATGGTGATACGATCGACGACAATTTCGATAGTATGTTTTTTTTGCTTGACCAAATCTATCTCTTCATACAGTGTGCGCACTACTCCATCGACACGTACACGGGTGAATCCTTGTTGGCGGATCTCCTCAAAAGCACCCCTGTACTCTCCTCGGCGGCCACGCACAATTGGGGCCAAGATTTGTACTCTTGTCCCATTGCTAAGGCTCATAATCATATCTATGATCTGTTCGGCGGATTGCTGAGTAATCGACCGACCACAGTTCGGGCAATGTGGATGGCCAACGCGAGCATACAGGAGGCGTAGATAATCGTAGATTTCTGTAACCGTTCCCACGGTAGAACGAGGGTTATGGCTACGAGATTTTTGGTCAATAGAAATCGCTGGTGACAATCCTTCTATGGAATCTATCTTTGGCTTTTCTACTTGACCAAGGAATTGCCGAGCGTAGGCTGATAGGGATTCCACGTATCGCCGTCGGCCTTCAGCATAGATTGTATCAAATGCAAGTGAACTCTTCCCCGAACCGGAGATCCCGGTTATCACAACGAGCTGGTTGCGTGGGATTTCAACATCGATACCTTTTAGGTTATGCTCGCGCGCGCCCTTCACTTGCAGCACATTCATAGTCTTTCTCTTAGCCCCTTTATCTGGTCGCGTAATTCGGCTGCCCTCTCAAATTCCAGTCGGCTCGCTGCTTCGGTCATCCGGTTCTGGAGATCGCTGATTGCGGTAATAATCTGTGTTCGCGCAAGGCGGTCGATATTTCGCATTTCGGGATAATGAATCTCGCGCGACCTGCGCATCAGTTGAACGATATCAGTAACGTCGCGTTCAATTGTCTTCGGGGTAATATTGTGTTCTCTGTTGTACGCAATTTGGATGCGGCGGCGGCGATCGGTTTCCTCAACTGCGTGACGAATAGAGTCAGTGATGACGTCTGCGTATAGAATCACTTTCCCATGCACATTTCTTGCTGCCCTTCCGATGGTTTGAATAAGTGAGGTTCCGGATCGCAGAAATCCTTCTTTGTCTGCGTCAAGGATCGCCACCAGTGACACTTCGGGAAGGTCCAATCCTTCACGTAATAGGTTGATCCCCACCAGTACATCAAACTTTCCCAGTCGCAGATCACGCAGTATCTCTATCCTGTCCAGGGTATTGATCTCAGAGTGTAGGTACCGAGCCTTAGTGCCTAGATCAACCAGGTACTCAGTGAGATCCTCAGCCATGCGCTTGGTAAGAGTGGTGACAAGAACACGCTCGTCTTGCGCAGTTACAGTATGGATTTCGTTGAGCAAGTGATCCACCTGTCCGGATACAGGCTGGATCTGAAGTTCCGGATCGACGAGGCCAGTTGGCCGGATGACTTGCTCTACTACGCGTTCGCTACAACTTCGTTCATAAGGACCGGGAGTAGCAGAGGTAAAGATTACCTGATTCGATCGAGATTCAAATTCGCTAAACATAAGTGGCCGGTTGTCTAGAGCAGAAGGAAGGCGAAACCCATAGTTGACCAGGGTTTCCTTGCGTGAGTGGTCACCTCGGTACATGCCACGGATTTGAGGGATTGTTTGATGGGACTCGTCAATTACTATCAAGGAATCCTCTGGGAAGTAGTCAAGGAGCACCGCCGGTGGCTCGCCAGCACTGCGGCCATCAAGGTAACGTGAGTAATTCTCGATTCCTGAGCAGTACCCCATCTCCTGCATCATTTCTAGATCGTAGTGTGTGCGCTGCTCCAGCCGTTGTGCTTCAAGAAGCTTCCCTGTTTCGCGGAGTTGGTCAAGCCGTTCTTCAAGCTCTTCTTTAATCAGTTCGATGGCGCGCGCTGTTCGATCACGTGGGGTGATGAAGTGCGAGGCAGGGTAGATCGTAATTGGATTCTTTTCGCCAATTGGCTTACCGGTAATTGGATCAAGGACTGCAAGCCGTTCAACCTCGTCACCGTAGAACTCTACCCGTACAATATTTTCTTGATAGGCAGGAATGATTTCTACTGTGTCTCCACGAGCACGGAACGTTCCGCGCTCAAACCCGATATCGTTTCGGGTGTATTGTAGTAGGACTAAGCTGCGCATAAGATCATCGCGATCCATCTCTTCATGCGGGGCAAGCCCAATCGACATGTCGTGATAGTTCTCTGGTGAACCAAGCCCATAAATACAGGAGACGGAGGCGACAATGATCACATCTCGCCGCTCGAATAGGGCAGAAGTCGCGGCATGGCGTAGACGGTCGATCTCGTCGTTTATCGAAGAGTCCTTCTCGATGTAGGTATCAGTTTGTGGAAGGTAGGCCTCAGGCTGGTAGTAGTCATAGTAGGAAACAAAGTAATGAACGGCATTGTTCGGGAATAACTCGCGGAACTCATTGCACAATTGAGCGGTAAGTGTTTTGTTATGAGCAATAACAAGAGTGGGTCGCTGTACGGCTTGGATAACATGCGCAATGGTAAGAGTCTTTCCTGTTCCAGTTGCTCCAAGCAGGGTTTGATATCTAGCCCCGCCAGCAAGCCCCTGGCTGAGTTGGCAAATTGCCCGCGGTTGATCCCCAAGCGGCGTCAAACGCTTAGATATCTGAAATCCTGCTTTTTCTCCAATTCTTGATAGTCTCATCCCATTTTGAATGTTAGCGGTTTGACCGTGCGAGATCAACGCAAATTGACATTCTCTGCGCCTCTGTAAGAGGCAGCATGTAGGGGCAGGCACCAAACCCCTTCTTTCTTAGCACTCAGGCTTTCGCAACGCTTCTATCACAGCTTCAATGTGTTTGGGTGTGCTACCACAACACCCACCAAAAATCTTGACCCCAAGCTTAACAAACTTTATTGCATAGTCAGCCATCGTATGCGGCGAGACATCATAGATGGATTTCCCATCTTTTTCTCGGGGGAGCCCTGCGTTGGGTTTAGCCAACAGTATAGCACGGGGTACAGCTTGGCGCATCCTGGTTACTGCTTCGAACGTTTCACTTAGCGTGTGGCCACAGTTAGCGCCGATTGCATCGACGCTAAGTCCCCAGAGCCTTATTGCTGCATCCTCTGGCTTTACTCCCATCATCGTCCGACCGTGTGAGTCAAAGCTCATTGAGACTAAGATCGGTAGCTTTGTCACTTGCTTTGCTCCCTTAACAGCAGCTACTGCCTCGTCTAGGTCGCTCATCGTTTCAATGAAAATCGCATCCACTTCACCCTCTGCCAAGTAAGTAGCCTGCTCGGCAAAGGTAGCAATCGCCTCTTCGATGGATAATCTTCCGAGTGGTTCCAGTAATTGGCCAGTAGGACCAATATCGCCAAATACCAGCACGTTGTCGTTTGCCACTTGGCGAGCAAGTTTGGCAGCGGCTAGGTTGATCTCGTATGTACGATCGCCCAAGTTGACCTTTCCCAGGCGAATACCACTCGCTCCAAATGTGTTTGTAAGGACGATATCACAACCTACATCGACATAGGCTTGGTGTAACGCACGTATCTCTGCCGGCTTGACCAAGTTCCAGTACTCTGGGGCGATGCCCGGGGGAAGCCCCGCGGCCTGCAGCATTGTTCCGCTGGCTCCATCAGCAATTATCGTTCCAGGTTGAGATAGACGTTCTCTAAAACAGACCATTATCTTCTCCTTGGTGATAACTTGGCCAGCATCCCACTTGAGACAAGCTGCTCTGCTTTTTCGCGCAAGAGGAATTTTTGAATCTTCCCGGATTGTGTCATCGGAAGGCGATCCACAATTGCTACATAACGAGGAACCTTGAAATTTGCGATCTTCCCGGCGCAGAAATCGACGATCTCCTGTGGATTGATTGTTGCTCCGGGGCGTGGAATCACATAAGCAACAGCAACCTCTCCCATTACGTTGTCATCTACTCCAACCACAGAGACGTTTTGTGCCTTGGGATAAGTAAATAGATACTCTTCGATCTCGGCCGGATACACATTGAACCCGCCTGTGATCAGCATGTCTTTCTTACGGCCGACGATCTTCACATATCCTTCCTTATCCATTGTTGCCAGATCACCAGAGTAGAGCCACCCCTCACCATCGATCACCTGCATAGTCTTATCTGGCATCTTGTAATAGCCGAGCATAACGTTGTACCCGCGACAGGCAAGTTCACCTGTCTCTCCTATTCCAAGTGGTTGACGGTCATCATCGACGATCTCTACCTCGATTCCGGGTAATGCCCGACCAACCGTCTCTACTCGTCGTTTGACTGAATCATCGAATCGAGTCATTGTGATCACTGGTGAGGCTTCAGTAAGGCCGTACGCAATCGATGTATTGCAGTGAAGCTCCCTTATCACCGCATTCATTACCTTTGTTGGACACGGTGCCCCAGCCATGATCCCGCTGCGTAGCGACGACACGTCATACGCTGAGCCATCTTCTTTGCCTTTATGGTACTCTTCCAGCTTGAGAACGAACATCGTGGGGACCCCGTAAGTGATTGACACACGCTCTTGCTCGATCAGTTTAAGCGCTTCTTTTGCTTTGAACACGGCCATTGGGATAATACTTGCTCCCCAAGTAATTGCACCCATGATTCCCATCACGCAGCCGAAGCAATGGAAAAACGGAACCGCAAGTAAGAATATGTCTTGTTCGCTTGTATGCAGTACCTTGCTCACTTGCCTGGCATTCTCAGCAATGTTGTGATGCGATAGCATAGCTCCTTTTGGCTTTCCGGTTGTTCCTGATGTATAGAGGATGAACACATTGTCACTGGGATTGCATCGGGTAGCGTGCTCGGCAACTTTGCCATCGCTTAGATGCACCTCGCCAAGGCCTGTGATTTCGTTGAATGTGTAGGTGTTCGAGCCCTCTTGGCCACAGATGATGACATGTTTGAGGAATGGAAGTGTGCCCCGAATTTTGCCCAGCATCTCACGGTAGTCAATCCCCACAAAGGTATCGACCATAAATAAGGTTGTCGCCTCAGAGTTTTGGAGAATGTAGCTTACCTCGTGTGGCTTGTAGCGTGTGTTCATCGGCACAACGACTGCACCAATGCGGGCGATGGCAAAATAAGCGATTACCCACTCGGGCATGTTTGGCATCCACAAGGCAACCTTTTCACCCTTACTTACGCCGAGCTCAATCAATCCACGCGCAAGTCTGTCAACGCGCTCGTCTAGCTGCCGGTAGGAGATCGTCTTACCTTGATGAACAATTGCATTTCTTTCAGGGAAAGCAGTTGTTGTCTCGGAAAGAACTTCGGAAAGTGTTCTCACTGTTGCACCTCCTACCCGGAGCCACCCTTAACAACGAAATTATCGAAAAATCCATAAGCTAAGGCAACTTGGTATCCTTCACGTTGTTATCTACAATAGTAGTATCAGCAATAGAGGGGCAAAATGCACGGAAGCTTTGGCCGGTATACGGATATCGATTTGTCTAGCGGAGTCTGCAGGGACTACGAAATCCCATCTTTGTGGAGCGCCAGGTATTTCGGTGGGCGGGGGATCGCGGCGCGACTCCTCTTACAGGAACTCAACGGGGATGAAGACCCTCTTTCGCCCCATAACATCCTTGTGTTTGCCACTGGACCCTTTCAAGGAACAGGGCTTCTTGGGGCGGGCCGCCACCTGGTTATGGGGCTGTCGCCAAAAACGAGGAGTGTTGCTGGCTCGTACGTTGGTGGTTACTTTGGACATGAACTTGGCAAAAGCGGATATGATGGGATCATCATTCGTGGCAAGGCTGCAGGCCCTGTTTATCTTATCCTGACCGACGGGCAGCCAAAACTTCACTCGGCAGCCGATCTATGGGGGAAGGGAACGGGAGAGACTGAAACTATACTCACTGCGCGTCATCCCAATGGACGTGTTGCTTCAATTGGGATTGCTGGGGAGAACCTGGTGCAAATGGCGTGTATTATCCACGATCGATCCCGCGCAGCCGGACGCCCAGGTCTTGGCGCAGTAATGGGGGCAAAACACCTAAAGGCTGTTGTTGTTTCCGGAAACAAGGAAAAAACGTTCTATGATCGGGGGCGCTTTCACAAAGAACGAACAAGCTACGCAAAGCTTTTTCTTGACCAAGGAATGAAG
>Ga0307427_1000351_pt1 | contig 30372 bp, 23 predicted proteins | sample SalMarWE160190MG_FD_202162 | JGI IMG/M metagenome (GOLD analysis project Ga0307427, IMG submission 202162) | Salt marsh sediment microbial communities from the Plum Island Ecosystem LTER, Massachusetts, United States - WE1603-190 | ecosystem: Environmental > Aquatic > Marine > Intertidal zone >...
GTTGCTGCTTGGCAAGTGATTCGTAATACCGCCGAAGCAAAAGTAAACTGGCGATTCACCACTAAGGATGCCCGGATAAAACTAAAGAAATTATATCCATCAATTGAAATGTAACAAAGCACTAGTGCCGTTTATAAAAAGAAGATGTCACTTTTTGTCATTCCCGCGAAAGCGGGAATCCAGCATGTAGAGTGCGATTCTCGTGCTTCGTAGCGACTCCGATTCACCCTTTGTAAGTCTCGATATATCAAAATGTTGGGGACTAACTTCGCAGAGTAGTACATTGCACCCTACCCTACTTGACAGTAAAGCCATAGGAGGCAGCGAGCTGACGTATTCCTGACATAATTTCTTCCGGTACCTTTTTATCGGTTGTTACGGTAATTACGTTTCCTTCTGCGCTAATCCGTTGGAGGTTAATTCCGGCCCCTTCTAACTCGGATTCGATATATCCATTAATAAGTCCAATGGGGTTTGCTGGTGGAAAACTTTGGGAAGTTTCTTCTATCATGTTACATTTCTCCTTCTTTAAAAAGCTTGTAGCTTATAGGATTCGATGTTTCGCACCACTTTAATTATATCGATTCATTCTCCTGTAGGGTGTGATTCATCGCACCCTACATTGCTGCCATTTCGAAGCAAAGCTTACCCTGAGCTTGCCTGCGGTGAGCAAAGTCGAACCGTCGAAGGGCTCATTCTATATCACCGAACTGATTAAAAAATTATCCGCCTCAGGCGGACAAACAACGGATGATAACGATGAGATGAGCAGACGCCTTCAGGCTGTTTGCTCTATTGACTGGTTAGTGTTTTTGCTCTACTTGATTTACACCCAATATTTGTCTAAAGCTACTCTCAAGAGAAGCCTTGATCAATGGGAAATCTTTTTGCATGATTTTAGCTCCATTAAGCCACTCTTCGCGGATTGTTTGCTTATTATCTCGCTCAAATCCCTCAACATACATACCCAGAAGTGTATAAGCTTCACTGAGAGAATCTACTAGCTTGTCAATTAGAGAACAAGTTTCGTCGCTAAAGTATATGCGGTGTTTATCAAAGAAGTCTTTAAAACCTTCTGCTTCTTCTTCAAGCTTTTTAAGGAGATCTGCTTTTTTTGTGTCATCAGATGTATGATAGTGCTTTAAAAATGCGCACACAGCCCAATAGAATTCGTAAAGCCTTCCGTATATATCAGCTATTATGCAAGCTCGCCGTTCGTGTAGTTGACTGAATCGGACTTGGTGCTCAAACTCGTGCAACTCAAGAGCCGATTGCAGCCGAAGCAGTTCTTGCTGGCTTTCATTCTGAAGATTCAGTTTAAACTTCTCAATATCTCTCGCAAGAACATGGTTTATTATAGATTTCACAATCCATGCAACAGCACAAAATAGAACTGCGGAACCTCCTACGGCACTTACTATGATTGTGATTATTTCTGAAACAGTCATGTCTCAATTCCGAGGTATGTCAATGGGAACATAATAATATACAACACGATTCATTATCAATTTAGTTTAGCGGAGATAAAATGTCAACATAGAAAAAGAGTACAGCCCTTCGACAGTGCTCAGGACAGGCGTGCAGCGGACAGCGGACAGGATTTAGGATTTACTTGGGAAATCCGGATTTTTTCAAATAAGGATTCCTCAGATAACAAGAATACCTAAGTATCTTAGGCATTATGACTCATACATTCAGTGTCAAGTATCCAGGATTAACATTCGAGTATCGAGTATCCAGCCCGCTACAATAGGACTTCCGCTTCGCTCCAGCATCGATCATCGGAGTACTCATTATTCAACACTCTCCATTAACAGGTTTGTAGTTTGTAGAGCGGGCTTTAGCCCACCGATTAAATCATGGTGGGGCAAGCTTCACCCTACAACTACAACGCTGTGTAAATCTGTATTTAAAAAAAGAACCCGCCCATAAATCGACAGGCTAAATATAACGGCAACAAATCTGTATCTGTCCGTGTAATCCAGGTCTTAGCCTTTTCTAATTTTGACTTGAAAAGCAGGATACTATAAGGTATTATCCCACGTTCTTATTTGAGTAAGACATTGTTTCATTAGGAGCTTTAAGTGAAGAATAAAAAAGATATTGAAATCGTGGCTGCTGGCCATACCTGCCTTGATTTGATACCGGCTTTTACAATCGAAGGAAAAGTTGACAAGATGACGGACGTCCTTGTCCCCGGCAAAATGATTAATATGGGTGAATGTGTTGTTGTGGGAGGAGGCCCCGTTACAAATGCCGGCGTATCTATCCGCCGGCTCGGCGTAAAAACCGAACTAATCGGCAAAATCGGCAACGACGACTTCGGCAAAGAGATACTTAGCTGGTATGAGGAGCACGAAGGCCATTTTAAAGGGATTAAAATGGTAGATGGTGAATCAACGTCATATACCATTGCGATTTGTATTCCCGGCATAGACCGATTCTATCTGCATCATTGTGGTGCAAATGATACGTTTGGTTATGATGATATGGATTTCGACCTCGTGCAACGTTCAAAACTAATGCTCTTTGGTTATCCGCCCTGGATGAGAAAGCTGTATGAAAACACAGGTGCTGAACTGACGAAAATCCTTAAAAAAACCAAAGAATTAGGAACTACAACTGCGCTTGACCTTTCACTTCCCGACGTAAATAGTTTCGCCGGCCAGGTTGACTGGAAGGCAATTCTCAATGACTGGGTGCCATTGTCGGATATTATGGTGCCAAGCGCTGAAGAGATATTTTATTTCCTTTATAAAGAAAAATTTCTCGAAAAAAAGGCAAATCTCAGAGCCAAGGAGAGCGTGCTTGACCATCTAACTGTCAAAGAGATTTCCAACTTGGGAAATGATTTGATAGAAATGGGCGCAGCAATAGCCATGGTAAAATGTGGCCACAGAGGATTATATGTTCGCACCGCCAATCAGGATCGGCTTGAGAAATTAGGTGCTGCACAATGTTCTGATCTTGAAAACTGGGCTAATCGTGAACTTTGGTTCCCTGTTTATCAGGAAGAAAAATTTGTGGGAGCACTGGGTTCCGGCGATTCGGCAATTGCAGGATTTCTTTCCGCATTCATCTGGAACCATACTATCGAATCTTGTTTAAGATACGCAAATGCCGCTGGAAGTATGAACGTTACTGTTCCTGACGGACTTACCTGGAATAAAGGGTTTGATGATTTAACAAAACGGATTGAATCAGGATGGAAGACAAAAGATTTGAAAATTAATGAGGCCGACTGGAAGTATGAACGTGGATTCTGGGTAGGGCCTCATAACCATGGTAAATGGGAATAAAAACTGAGCATAGAAGAGGAGATAAAAAATGCCAAAGAAAAATAATGCGAAAAGAGACGCATTTGTTAGTAAGAAATTAGCGAAAATGAGTTTGGAAGAAAAGGTCGGCCAGCTTTTAACATTTACCCGACGCGGCGCAATGATAACGCCAAGTGTTATTGAACAAATCACAAGATTGCACTGCGGCGGTCTTTGTCTGGAACCATACGCGCTTGAGACCTGCAAAAACCTATACTGGGGCAATTCCCAGATAGATCAGAATTTTAAAAAACCGAAAGATTATTTCACCATATCAAATACTTATTTTGCCGGCAAAACCTTTGGTATCAGCATAACGCCGGAAGAATATGCGAAAGATTTGAATAAATTACAGAAAATTGCAATGGGCAGGCCATCCAAGATTCCTCTCCACATGACCATTGATTTCGAGGGCGATTTTAAGAACGATTATATGGCTGGCGGCATAAGACAGTTCCCGCCTCCAATGGGTATGGCCGCTATCGGCGACGTCAAACTGACTTATAAAATTGGTTTGACCATTGCCAAACAATTAAGCAATATCGGCGTTACGCAGATGTATTCGCCAGTCTGCGATGTGAATATAAATCCAAAGAATCCTGAAATCGGAGTCAGGTCTTTCAGTGATGACCCGGAGACATGCGCAAAACACGCAGTTGCGTTGCTGAAAGGTTTTCAGAATGGTGGCATAGCGGCAACCGCAAAACATTTCCCCGGCAGAGGCGATTCGGCAACTGACGCCCATGACGTTCTGGATGTAATAAAAGCCGACAAAAAGAGAATGCAGGAAGTCGAATTATATCCTTTCAAAGCGGCAATAGCCGCAGGAGTAAAAGCCATTATGACGGGCCATTCCGTTTACCCCGCGTATGACGCTAAGTTCCCAACAACTTTGTCAGAAAAAATTCTTACCGGGCTTTTAAGAAACGAACTGGGATTCGAGGGCGTTATTGTTACCGACGCTATTGGAATGGCTGCTATCCTTAAAAAATGGCCACTTCCAATAGCTTGCGCGTTAGCGATAAAGGCGGGGTGCGATACGATACTCTTGAAAGCTGATGACGAATCCAGATCACAGTGTTTCTTTGGAATTAAACAGGCCGTTGAAACAGGCGAGCTGTCTGAAAACAGGGTCAATGATGCAGTCAAACGTCTTTTAATTATGAAGTATGACCAGGGCCTGTTTGAAACCGCCGGCAAGAAGGACCCGAAAAAAGCCCAAGCTTATGCCAGCAGCAAACAAGTCACAGATTTCTCCTGGGACGTTGCGAAAAAGGCTCTCTTGGTAATGCGAGACGATAAAAAAATGCTGCCGTTGAAAAAAGATAAGAAAATGCTGGTCATTGAGCAGCGTATTCCTTATGAATTTTGCGGAAAAGACCCTTATATGCACACGCATATGTTCTGCGAGGCGATGGTAAATCATTCAACGAATTTGATTCTGACCGACACGGACTTCTCCGCACTTGACGAAGAGATTAAAGAGTGTCTCGAGCTCGCAAAACAGGCGGACCTTGTAGTTATGACCAACTATTACGCCCGAATCGTAAAATCGGGCAACAATCAACTACTTATCAAGAAGCTGAAACAGGCTGGGCATAAAATTGTTGTTGTGACTAACTATCCCTATATCGAAGGCACGACAAAAGAGGCTGACGCTGTGATTTGTAATTTCAGCGGCACACCTGATTCGATAAGAGTTTCAGCGGACCTGCTTTTTGGAAAAATCAAATCTTGTCGTTCGACTAAATTGCCCATAAAACTTGGTGCTCAGCGAGCAGCCCCTATGAAAAAGTTAAAAGCGCCGAAGAAACATCCTTTGGATTTATCATATTGTTAGTAATGCATAGAACACGGAGCCTGCTCGCCGCGGCGGGCCAGTTTAAACTTTATTAAGAGTCTTGCGCATCACTCGATTTGTCCAAAAAGATTTAGGGTGCACAAATAAAGCTTTAACAGGAATCAAAGAGAATAATTTAGAAAAATTGTAGAAAGGTTTATATAAAGATGGGTAGTTTAAAAATAAGCGATGTTTTTACAATTTCAGGAGCACAAATATCCGAGATTTACATCAAAAATAAAATGACGGTTCATTTTCAAGGAATGTCAAAAACCCTTCAATTCCCTCATACCATTGCCCTTCAGGGTGCTCCCACCTGTTCGGTAGGCATATCTCCCGATGGTTTATACAATAGACTTAATGATGCCGGCAGACTGATTTTATTAAATCAAAACGCAATTCAATTTGCCTCTGCGCCATTTATTCGTATCGATGACAAATTTTTTATGCTCACTACAAGAGATACTAAGGCGGTAGAAGGTCCTGATGATGTCCCCGCCTTGAAAAATTATTATCATCCTGCTGTATCTGAAAAGCAAACTTCAATTTCTATTGCGACGCCTCTACTTGAAATGGCATATAAACTGGGGAAGGTTAGCATGATAAGAAGATTTATTTCTCCTTTCTTGTCAGGAAATGCCCAGGCCTTAATGCCTGTTGGCGTAGAGGAGTATGAGGTAGCCAATACTACAAATAAATCTCTACAAATTACTTTGGTCATACCCAGACCATCCCTGGTAAATCTTCAAGAAAAGGAATTAAAGCCGACGGATCAAGACACTGTTTATATATGCTCAGCACCAGTGAAAGGCCATGTGCATGAAGATTTCAGATCTGCAGATATTAGGGCAGTGGTTATGGCCAGTAAGGAAGCCCAGGACAGGATGGTTATCGCTGTACCGGAAATGAAAGGCGTAAAAATAGATACACACCCTTCTTTTTGTTTAAATCGGCTTAAACAGGATTTATTGTTGAATGAGGACGGTAGTTTTTACGAAAAGAGAGAACCTATACCTAATCAAGATTATGGAGCAGCCATCAGTCTTACTTTTACATTAAAACCAAAAGCAACAATAAAAATACCGTTTGCTATCGTTTTAGACTTCCCACAACAGCGGTATATCGACGGGAAAAAATTTGAACGTAAATATGTCAAAAGTTTTAGGGATAAAAAGACCAGAGCTGTGGATATGGCCAAAATTGCCCTGGATAATTATCCTAAATGGCTGAGCCGAACAATGACAATCCAAAGCAGGATATTTGATCTTATACGGCAAAGTCCATCCTATAAGAATGATAGGGATGGTGCCTTGAGATTGACGAGGTTAATTCTTAACGAATTTAGTTTTCCGTTGTCAAATGCCGCAGTCTGGATTGAAGATAAAAGTGGTAATGATACCGCCAGATTCCTGGAATGTTTCGATTACTCCTACATTGATCCCTCGGATGTCGATTGGTATTCAATGGTGCTGCTTATACTCTTTCCCAGTATAGAACAAGAACTCTGCCAGCGGTTCATTGACTCAATTCTGGCAGAGGATCTCACAGAGCGATATTATCATTTACACTCATCTTTTGTCGAAGCCAGACAGCATTTCGAAGACTATCCGGAAGAATACGAAGGCCTGTCGCTGACCCAAATAAAAGGTCCTACTAAAATTAAAGGCAGCGTGGCACATGATGTAGGTATGATGTCGAAAGGCCATGCCTTGCGCAATGTCAGCGATTACGCCTGGTACAACGATAACTATTGGATCGACCTTTTCCCCAAGCTGGCCACAAGAGTGCTTCGCAACATCAAATTCACGGGTAATATCGATTTTCTGAAGAAAAACTGGAAAACACTTAAATTCGGATTCGAACATTTGAAAGTGCATGATATAGACGGAGACGGCATACCCGAGGGCAATCCCGGTGAAGTCAAAAACACTTTTGATAATTTGGTTCTATTCGGCGTAGATGCCTATGATGCGACTATTTTTATGGCAGGTTGTCGAGCAATGATTAGACTGGCCGAGCTGATGAAAGATGAATCTGCCAAAAAACAATACGAAGAGAGCTTTGAAAAAGCCTCTGCTGAATTCGAGAAATTATGGACAGATAAGAAAAACAGCAAAGGCAAAAGACTGCAGTATTACATCACCTGCTATGACCCTGTTACAGGGAAAACGAACACAGATGTCTGGACCAACCAGCTCGATGCCTTGTGGGCATTGATAGCAATGGGAGAAGAGCCTTTCATCTCTGATGACAGGGCCAAAAAAATCCTCAAGACAATTTATAATAACAATCGGACCACGATGGGCTGGGCAATGTGCCGGACAGAGGATGGACAAGCTGTAGAATCAGAACAGGGACAAGACGTCTATACGACGTCAAATTATGTTTTTGCCCAGCTTCTTGATTATTATGGCCTGGTCAAAGAAAGCAAAGAAGTATATAAGGCAATGGATAAGGTTGTCTTCCAGCATGCCAATTCCTTAATTACCCCGGACAACCTCAGGGCTGAATTAGAAAAAGAAGAGGGAGAATCAACTCCAGGGCCCCATTATATCGTAGCCGCTTATCCAAGGCCGGGCGCTATACTAACGCAAATCGTGATACAATATGTTAAAGAACTTCAAAAGCGAACGGATACTAAAAAAATAGACTCTAAGCAACTAAATTCCTTTGTAAAGACTTTGATGAAGTAAGTCCCCGCTACTTCTTGCCCGCCGCCCCGACTCGCGTCGGTAGACGCGGGGGCAGGCGAAGCGAGATGCGGGGAAAGCAGTGTAGCAAGGCCTGTAAAGGGCTTTAAGCAAATATAATTCTCCCACAATCTTTGGGACAATTATCCCGGTCGAGAGCCCATTTGCACCATGCCGGCTCAAATAAAAAAAGGCCCCGCGCCAAACGCGGAGCCTTCGATTCAGCTACCCTTTTCTATCCTCAGCAGGGCGAGACGTCGGTGGCCTCGGGCCCTTTCTTGCCCTGTCCAGCGACGTACTCCACCGCCTGACCTTCCTGAAGTGTCTTAAATCCATCGCCGGCGATATTCGAATGATGGACAAACAAATCATCACCGCCATCTTCCGGAACAATAAATCCAAAACCTTTTTGCTCACTGAACCATTTTACTGTACCTTTTGCCACTTGTTCTTCTCCTTAGGCCAACTTGGCCTATAATGCACTTTCCCTCTGTTTCTATATAAGGGGTAAACTCCGAGGGAGGGAAGTGTACACCTTTTACATTCCGCAACATTGTATCGGCCTATCGCCCAACTGTCTACAAAATAACTCTAAAAAAGAAAAAACTTCCAAGTCCACAATCCATATTTAGCCCCCCGACCCCCGCCGAAGGGATATTATTTATCCCGCAATTTACCGCGGGATTCTCTCGTCACGCAATACAAAACACGAAATGTCATTCCGGACTTGATCCGGAATCTATATTTAGCCCCGAAGCCTGCTTCGGGGGTGATATTTAAGGTTTCTGTTTAGACCCGACACCTGTGGTCATGGGTCTAATTCCTCTCACGCAAAACGAGCGTTTCATGCCGAGCGTAGTCGAGGCATCTGCCTTAAATACGCAATTGCCAATAGCAAATATTCAGTAGTAAATAGTCAATTGAAACGCCCTGCTCTCCGCGCTATTATCTTTACCCTGTGAGATGTTATTTGTCCCGTGAGGTGTGATGACTACCTCATCGGGACTATCTAACCGGGGTTTGCATACTGGTAATACAGCAAGTCTCGTATTGTTTTAACATCCCTATCCGGCATGGATCTATTCCCCTCATAATTGGTTCGATTCATCGCTGCTTGCCTTACTGGACTTACTCCAACTGGTCTCCTCGGTCGCCGCAGACAGCAGATCATGTGCAATTCTCATTAACTCGTCAATAATCCTTCCAACTCATGCTTGCGTAGGAGATTTTCCAACTCATGCCCTTCTATGGCCGCAAGCCTTCCATTCTCCTTCAGATAAGCAACTGCCTCTCTACTCATACGATTGTTAGTAACGACATAACCACGACTATAGGATGGATCTTCTGATAGCACACCGAGTAACTGTTGCAATACTGGCCTGCCGACAGGAGAGTTTACGAGCTTACACTGCACAGCAATCTTCTCATATGAAAGCCCAACTTCCTTAACTGCAATCACATCGACACCACGATCGTTCGATTTTGGTGTCACTCGAGTATGGAATCCCATCTTTTCAAACAACATTGCTATAAGGACTTCAAAATCTTCAGGAGTCCCGTAGCCAGGCGTGGTCTTTTCTCCTTCCGTAGTTGACAGTGCAACTTCCGGCTTTTTCCCTTTCTCAGCACGCATCGAACGAATCCCGTACTTGGCCAATAGGTCATCGTAGATATCGAACAGCATTTCGTCCTTCACTTCACTCGAAAGGCTATCGATAACAGTATCATATAGAAGCTGCTTCTCTTCGAGCTTTCTTTGGATCATCTCTTCAATTGTATCTTCTACCCACAGGTGATACACAAACACATCCTTGTTTTGGCCGGGCCGATGCGCTCTGTCGGTAGCTTGATTCGCTGTGGCAGGATTCCACCAGTGGTCGAAATGGATAACATAGTTGGCCGCGACCAACTCATTGAGACCAACACCAGCTGTACGAGGGTGCCCGATAAACATCTTCTTTGTATTGTCCGTACTGAATGCATGGAGAAGGGCTCGGCGTTTCGAGTCAGACGTAGCTTGACCATAGTTGAGCGCACCGTACTCAGAAAGTTCCCGTTCCAGCCACTCAGACCCTCCGAAGTCCTCCTGGCGGTACTGTGTGAACACAAGAAGTTTGTCGCCTTCGGCCATTACATCCTCCAAGTTCTCCCGAAGCCACATCAGTTTAGCGCTTTCTCCGGTTATCCTGTCGCGGTTGCATATCTTCTTCAATTCCATTATGAGGGTGAGTATGTTGCTTGCGGTTATTGTTTCGCCTTTTTCGTGAAGATGGAGAACGTGCTCTCGTTCCATCTGCTGGTATGTTCGCATTTGGGCATCCTCGAAGCGAAGGTAAACTGGAAACTCATGCTTCTCCGGCAGGTCTTTAAGCACATCTGCCTTCTTACGACGGAGGAAGAAAGGCTTGATTGCCGTCTTTGCCGCGGCAGGCGTAAGGCCCGCGTACTTTAGGAGGCCCGGGCGCAGAAAGGCGTATATGGCGACCAACTCATCGAGCTTGTTCTCTATAGGTGTGCCAGACAGGCCCCACCTATAAGAGGCATCCAGCTTGCGCACGGCCTTGGTGATACCCGTACCTGGATTCTTGATACGCTGGACTTCATCTAGGATGACTAAATCGAACTTGTTCTTTAAGCCATCTTCGTTACTTGTCATGTCCTGCCTGAGTGTGTCATATGTTGTGATCCAGACATGAGTAGTGTAATACCAACAGTATTCCCTATGTTCTTTGTTTCCGCGCACGACGGTGACGTGCAAATTGGGGCTCCACCTCTGCATTTCTCTATCCCAGTGTGGCAGGACGCTGAGTGGACATACAATTAACGCCGACTTTATATCGCCACGCTGGAAGAGAAGCCGCATCGCAAGAATGCTCTGAACCGTTTTCCCTGTGCCCATATCATCTCCGAGTAGAGCGCCGTCTCTCTCAACAAGAAACTTGATGCCTTCCCATTGGTATGGACGAGATTCCCATCTCGGAGGCAGGTCGAGAACATCGATGAAATCGAAATTCACGGGAGGCTGAAGCATCGGCAGCAACATATCCCAAGGAGAAAGTCGAGTAACAGAAGTATGTGTTGAGTCATGCCGGACACGCTTGAAACTCTTTCGATAACCATCTACTTTCTCGATGAAAATAGGCCTATGTTTTGTGTTTTCATCAAAATCGAATTCGTGTTGTTTGACGTCGCCCCGTTTCTCCTTGTAGTTCTTGCCGCCCATATTAGTTTGTTTAAGAGGGCAGAAGATATTCTCTGATATGTTAGGGATTTCAGAGAATAGGGACGTTGCATCCTCTATCATGGTCTCAGACAACAAAAAGTCAGAATCCGTGAACCTTTTATATAAGACACTGTCGAGCATCTGATATTGACTCGTCGATACTACAGGAAACTTAAAATCTGCTTCGGAGGATTTGAGAAGAGTAACGGGAATGTCTAATTCAGACGTCCAATGTCTCGGTGCCTCAAACGGGGAAAGACGCTTGCCGAGCTTGTAACGCATACTACTTAACAGGTCTGGTCTTGTGAGGGCAACGACCATTTCCACTATTCCGAAAGGACACCTTGTTCATGCACTGTTGTTAGGGCTGTCTTTACACGTTCGAACGGCTCCATTAAGTCGCAGTTAGAAAACATCCATCCTAGTCCTTCCTTGCATTGCACGATATCATCGGGATAGTCCCAGTGACAAGTGACAACAACAGGTGCAAACTTGCCAGAAGGGCTTGAGAGTAGTTCTTCCGGTTGGTTCTTACCGCTCTCTTCGGAGAGTTGTATTTCTTCGCCTTGTCTGTGAACTAGTAGCAGTGGCTTTTCACACTTGGTCCTTAGCGAAAGAAATTCTTCTTGCTGGACAAGCACTACATCGGGTGAGGCTTGGACGGCCTGAACAAGGGGCTTGCCCACTAGTTCGACGGCTATGTGTGGCATGAGGGTGCCGCCGTATAGCGTACGTTGTACGTTATTAGGGCGAATCGGAGACGTACACCGAAATTCTACTGGCTTGCCGTGAGTATCTGTGACGAGAATTCCTCCTCTAAGTACGCCATCTTCCACCTCCGCTATTGCGACAAAGGCTAAATGTTTAAGTTCCTCTTTCATCTCAATCCTCTCAACGTTCCATTCATTGCTTCATGTCTCGAACATAATAATATTAGGCATTTTTTGTTTTCAAACAGATATTCCCATCCACAATATCATTGCACAGCATGGCTAATGACATTATCGTCTTAAATTCAGCCTGTTATAAAAATCTCCGCCCAAGAATTCTAACAGCCCATCTCCGCCCCCATTTACGAAGGCCAACATGCCAAACGACTGCTCAATATATTAAACCATCTTTCACCTCAAGCTTATTCTTATTCATTAAATACCAACCCTTCCCCGATAACAAAAATAAAACAAACAACAACAAAATGTTACGTCCTATAATCATTTATTCTCTCTATCTTAACACCTATATAGTTACATACCAACCCCATTCCGCAGGACAAAAGTTTTTCCCTCCACAATATCATTGTACAGCATCGCTAATACAATTATCGGCTGAAATCTCGTGCTTCGTAGCACTTCCACCCTCCGCAGTATTGCTACGGAGGACGGGTCGCAGAGTAGCATCAATAAATTATAACAACCATTTCATACCCATCCCGCTTCGGCTACCCAGCTTCGCCAAAGGCTTCGCCGGAGGCGAGAGGCCTTCTGGCTACGGCTTTGTACCTACCCCGCTCCGGCTACTGCCTTCGCCGAGACGAGATAGTTGGTATTTTTCCGCAAGATAATATTTTATTCGCTTATCGAGGCGCATTCAATGTTCGGCGTTCGATGTTTTGTATTCAGATATGGAATTATTTTGTCCGTCTTCCGTCCCTTCTGGTTATTGTGGTTTATACAGACTGCATAAACCGGGTCAAAACCCATCGACCGGGCTGTGAACACCACTGGTCAATTATTTATTCTTATTTTCTCTTTTTAATTTTCGTTTTTCCTTTGGATTAAGCTTGGCCTTTTTCTGTTGTTCTCTTCTGCCTATATCTTTTTTCCCCTTATCGCCCATATATGTTTCTCCTTGCTTGAAAATGACTTGTATTTCTTAACCTGTCCCCGAAACCTGACCTTTCATCAGGGATATAGATTTAACACATGCAGCTTTGGTAGTACGGTCGCGATGTCTTAGCCCTTGCTCAAGAACTTCCAAAGCCATTTTCTGCATTCTGCCATTCATTCTCCTCAATCCGTAGGCTGCTGCCTTTTTAGCTGTCCTTGGATAGTTGCCGAATAATGCCTCCGTCAGTATTGCTAAGCCATCCTCTTGTTTCCATGACAGATTCAAAGCTGCCAGTCTCGCAGTTGAAATATTGTCAGAGAACAATTTCTCCCTGAGCTTTCTGAGAAGCTCAACAGATGCTTCGTCTTTTTGGCGCTGCGATGATTTGCTGTTATCGAAAGTCATAAATCGATCCTTTTAAGAAAGGGCTAATAACCTGTATTTTATCAGCCTTCCTCCTAAAAACACTCTATTTTTTCAACCCCACCTCACCATTTTAATGATCGCTTGTCTTAATTCAACTGATAAGGCCATCCATTGCTCAATAATCAATTTCATATCAGCCGAAATCTGGGATGAACTTCGGGGATAATATATGAATGTTTCAAATCAGAGGATAGCATACCTATTTTATTGGACAACATAGCTAATGCCATTATCAACTGAAACTCATTTTAAGATTACAATCTCCACCCACCTTTACGAAGGCCTAAAAAAGACACGAGACCGCGTTGAATCTAACATGACACACCTTCTTTTTACTCTATCACTTATGGGACGTAGGTTAAATAGATAATTTCAAGAGGATTATATATTATTATCTATATTCGCTAAAGATTTCCTTTTAGCACCACCGATATTTATTTAGCTGCTCATTATGCTTATCTATATTGACATACAAGTTCGCTCAATTGCTACAAGTGGGGGTATAGGCAAAATATAATGTTAATGGAGAACAAATTATGGTAGAGCAGTACACCCTTGCACGGTATTTAGAGCCCTTATTACGTGGTGAGAGAAAGGGTTGCCGTGCTGTCGTGGAAGAAACCCTTCAAAGTGGATTGCCCGCTAACTCTGTTTACACACATCTTATATGGCCGGTCATGGTAGAAATTGAAAAATTGTTCCGTTCTGACAAAATCAGCCCCGTTCAGGAACATATGGCCACGCGAATCAGTCGTACGATTGTCGATCAACTTCAGAACAAGCTGCCTCGCAGGCCCAGAAAAAACAAAAAAATTGTTCTTTGTTGCGCAGCGGAAGATCTGCAGGAGCTTGGTGCTCAAATGATGGCTGATTTGTTTGAGAGCGACGGCTGGGAGGTGAGATTTCTTGGTGGCGGCCTAACAAATGACGATATATTTGCCTTCGTTAACGAATATGCTCCCGACATCCTGCTAATATACGGGACCGGCCCCAAACAAGCGCCACAAGTACGACGGCTCATCGATACAATAAAGACTGTAGATGCATGGCCGAATCTGCGCATCATCGTCTCAGGCGGACTGTTCAACCGAGCTGAAGGATTATGGGAAGAGATCGGTGCCGATGCATACGCCGCCACAGCGATTGAAGCGTTGCAAGTGGCATCAGATGACAGCCGAATGGCGCGATGCGAAAGAAGGACCATAAACCGCAGAAAGAAAAGAAATCGGGCAATGTTACACAATCAGACACAGCAGACAGAAAAGGAAGCTATTGAGCCTGAAGTCGCGGCTGTCAGCGAATAGAATTGTGCATCCACTGACTCTCAACGGACCATCTCTTCAATTGCCAGACTCACTATATAGTCCGGCAGCTTGTCCAGAGCAGGCTCAGTCTCATAAGCAATTATGATGCTACGATCCGGGAAAGCACCGAACTGTTTTATCAATTCTTCCGCCAGTTCCCGAAGTCTCTCATCGGTCGCTTGGACCATTGCCCTGCTTCTGACCGCGTCTAATAAAGTCTCAAATTCCGTTCGACTGCCATACCAGTTTAGTTGCAACTCAAGGTCGTATAGCTCAGCAGATCGAATGCGGTCAAAAGTATATTGGAACCCAACTGGATTGTAGAACTCAATCCTTTCATCGATAAAGGCAAGACACGCGTCCCGATATGCGTCATATTTCTCTTCGTTAAGGCCTTGAAAGCTCTGCTTCGAGATTTCCTGCCGCAGTAGTTGGTCTACTTTTGCCACAAGCTGGTTTTTGTTAGACTCCAGCCGTTCATACAGTGCCTCGTAATACGCGTTCAACAATAACTCTGAGTTTTTCACTTGCTTATGTGCCTACAACCGCTTTTGTCTGGTAATTGTAACACAGAAAAATCACCGAGGCCATCACTGGAACAAATTTGACCAGCAAAACAGTTGACATAGTGATTCTTGAAGTGTTATATTCAGGTTTGCTATTAAGATTTGGGGCCGTAGCTCAATTGGATAGAGCATCGGACTGTCGATCCGAAGGTTGAGGGTTCGAGCCCCTTCGGCCTCGTTTTTTGGAAATGACAGGCGTAAAAAGAATCCCAACCATGATAGAAACCGATTCAGAAAGTCCGAAAGGGGGTATCGCCGAAAAATTCTGCAAAAATTTCTTGCATAAACCCGTGGCTCCAGCGTAAAATAAATAGAAGTTGAGGCGTGAAGGCAGGTTTAGTGTTTTTTAGATTATTTTCTGCGGCATCATAATTTACATCTATTCACATTCATAGCAAACCTGACCTCTGGAACCTGACGAATAAGTACATTAGGAAATCTTGCTTCAACGAAGGAAAGAGGAACAATGCGCCAAGATTTTTTTCGCTTGGATGTATTCAAGATTAAGTACAAAGATTCATAATAATATACCGATCATGCGTTTTTGAAAGGGCACAAAAAATGAGGCGAATAATACAAGTCATAGCTGTTCTTTATGTAGCCTTAGTAATTAGCTCCCCAGGAATGTCAGCACATGACCATCCTGTCAGTTTTTTCGTGGTTGCGCCCAAGACACTGTACGCCGGAACCGGCGCCACATTATCCGTCACCGCTGTAAACACTTCTGATCGAACCCCCGCGATCGTACCTGTGTCCGTTTTGTTTGGAACAAGCCTTTCAACGTCCACACAGGTTTTTGAAGATCAAACAAACCAGATGGGCCGAGTTACAGCAATGTTCAATACACCCGACGTTGAGCCTGGAGCATATACACTTTGGATCGAAGTCGAAGGTGCTGAAGAAATGGTTAATGCTCAAGTTCAGATTCGCAAAATGCCGGTACTAATCATCGAGACTGACAAGCCCATTTATAAACCTGGACAAACAATACATAGCCGTGTTCTGACACTCAACAACAACTTACGACCCAAGTCTGCGCAGGTCGATGTGGAAATTACCGACGGTAAAGGGGTCAAAATATTTCGAAAGGCACTGACAACAAACGCTTTTGGCGTAGCACCTTTCGAGCTTGACCTTGCCAGCGAGCTTAACTTCGGAACTTGGAAAATCACCGCCGAGTCAGGCTCAGCCTCAACCGCTACAGATGCGCGTGTTGAGAAATATGTGCTGCCGCGTTTTAAGGTGGAACTGCTGACGGGAAAGGATTATTTCCTTGTGGATGAGCCCATTAGCGGAACCATCAACGCCACCTACTTTTTCGACAAGTCGGTCGACGGGACCATCAAAGTTATAGCCAGTAAATATGTGGGAGTTTGGGAGGAATATGCAACCTATTCAGCTCCTTTATCTGACGGTAACGCCGAGTTTTCGCTGCCCGCTGCAGGTTATGTAAGTGGCACACCCGGTGCAGGTGGCGCCGGCAGTGCCCAACTCGATGTCATAGTCACCGACACATCTGACCACGAGGAAAAAACTACCAAGTTATTAAAAATAGTAGAATCCAGCATTCAACATCAGCTAATCGCATCCTCACGCACAATCACGCCGGGTCAACCTTTCGATATTCTGCTTGTTGCAAAGACACCCGATGGTGAAGCCGTGACGGTCTCTGGGCAGCTACGCTGTCAGTTCTTTGACAAGCACTACAGCATGATCACTGAAGTCAGTGTTACACTACCTGATTTCGATGGCACAACCAGCGTCTCGTTCACGGCGCCGAAGGACACTGCTTGGGCGATGCTGAACAGTTCCGTCCAGGGACAGGATGATAGCGCTCAAGCAGAACTGACTGTGTACGCAGCGTATTCACCGAGCGACAGTTTTCTACATCTAAGTCGCGACTCCGACACGCCTGTCAAGGTGGGAGATACTATTAATATCGACGTATTTCGAACCCATGATGTCACGATCTTTTACGATGTTTTCGCAAACGGCCATACCGTATGGTCGGATGCTACAGTAGGTTCGCAAATAGTTTTTCAGGCTACGCCACAAATGGTGCCTGCCGCTAAAGTTGTGGCATACATCATCAATCCGAACAACGAAATATCAGCAGACACCCTGCCTTTTGAAGTGACTATCGAAAATCCGGCTGAACTTAATGTACAGTTCGATGCAAATCAAGTTCTGCCCGGTGATTCGGTACAGCTATCCGTTCAGTCAGAAGGCCAGGCCATGGTTGGATTGGCCATCGTGGATGAGTCGGTCTATGCCCTCAACGAAGGCAGACTCAACATGCAGGAGGTCTTCAATGAGTTGGAGCGACGATTCATGGAACCGCAGGTCGAGACGCACGAGTTCTATACGCCTTGCGGCGCTTCTGAAGTGTTTAATGCCGCCGGCCTTCAGGTATTAGCCTCGGATTCATTCGTTATCCCAGAGGCTCAAGAAGGTTGGTGGTGGGTTTGGGAATGGGCAGTGGACGCCATTGCTGAAGGTGGTGGTAGTAAAGGCGGCGGACGAAATACAGATACCAGCGATTTAAGTGTGCTCACCGAAGTTACGCGAATCCGCCAGTTCTTCCCGGAGACCTGGCTATGGATGCCTGAGTTACTAACTGAACCCAATGGTGCCGCCACAATCGACCTCACTGCGCCGGATAGCATAACTACGTGGCGCCTGCATGCAGTTTCCACCTCGGACGAAGGCCTCGGCATGACTGAATCCAAGCTATTGGTTTTTCAAGAGTTCTTCGGCGAACCCGATCTGCCGTATGCTGTTACTCGCGGTGAACAGTTCCCCGTTCGCATACAGATATTCAATTACTTAGACGTGCCCCAGGAGGTCCTGGTAGAACTCACTGAGGCTGATTGGTTCGACCTTCTCGAGCCGGGCACGCAGTGGGTAACAGTGAATGCAAATTCAGTCGGCCTGGCGTCATTTCTCATCCAGCCAACCAAGCTTGGGCGTAATATTCTCGAAGTGACCGTACGTTCGCCTTTGCGTGCCGATGCTGTGCGCAAAGAGTTGCTGGTTGAGGCTGAGGGTACTCAGCGTGAACTGATAACAAATGGGATGCTCCGCGCAGGCGAGACTATCGAACTTAATGCAGCAATTCCCGACTACAGCGTCACCGGCTCAGAAAAACTGCTTTTAAGTATTACACCGAGCTTGGTTGCACAGAGCATCAACGGCATCGATGAGTTGCTCAAGATGCCTTTCGGCTGCGGTGAACAGAACATGATATTCTTCTCGCCGGATGTGGAAATCCTGCGTTATCTCGATGCAACCGGCCAGCTTACTCCTGAAGTCCGCGCCAAGGCTGAGCATCTTATTACCGTCGGTTATCAACGACAACTGACGTATCGCCGGGAGGATGGTTCTTTCTCAGCGTTCGGCGACAGCGACCAGTCAGGTAGTTTGTGGCTCACCGCCTTTGTTTTGGATTGCTTTAGCGGCGCACGTGACGTCACGACCATTGACGAAACCATCCTTGCAGAAGCCACTGCCTGGATTGAATCACATCAATTGAGCGATGGCTCATGGGAACCGGTCGGATTCATTCACCATAAAGAAATGATTGGAGGCATGTCTGGAAACTTCGCACTAACAGCTTTTGTCACCATCGCTTTGGCTGGCTACGGCAATGCGACGACGGGTGTATTGTCCGCCGCTTCACAATATCTAAATGACAATCTCGCAACTGTTCAGGATGATGCTTATGCGCTTGCTATTGCTGCGCTTGCTTTTGCTCGATTAGGTGATACTGCCGCAGCAAACGCAGTAATTGATAGATTGCTGGAAATCGCTATTAGTGACGGCGATGGCCTGCACTGGGAACCTCACCCAATTGAGACCACAGCGTACGTGGCTCTAGCCATGATCGAAACCGAGAGAGCCCAGGCAAATGCAGCTATCAAGTGGCTCGCCCTTCAGCAAAACAGCAAAGGCGGATTCGGCAGCACCCAGGATACCGTCATGGCATTAAAGGCTCTGATGACAGCAGCACGCACTCAATCTCGCAATGTCAATCTTATCGTAACCGCTAAGTCGCCTGATGGTTCTATTCTTGCGGAATTCACCGTCAATAGTAGCAACTTCGACGTTCTACAGATTGCCGAATTACCTGTAGGGACAAATATTGAATTAATCGCGACCGGCTCAGGCGAAACACGATTCCAGCTCGTTCGTCGATTCAACGTCCTTCTTAGAGATGAGTGCATCGAACATAATATGGGCCTTGAAGTGATCTATGACGCAAATCATGTCCACATCGACGACATAGTAAATGTAACCGCCACTGTTCGCTACTTTGGCCGGCCGGGAAGTTCAGGAATGATGATTGTGGATGTGGGTGTGCCTACGGGTTTCGCGCCTATGCAAGAATCACTTGACGCGATCGTAGAAGACGGAACTGCCAGCAAAGTCGAAATTGCAGGGCGAAAGGTCATTTTATACCTCGATGGCATGGAAAGCGGTGAGCAGCGAACATTTACGTTCAAGGTAAAGGCACGCTTTCCAGTGCGCGCGATCATCCCGGACAGCAAGGCCTATCTATACTATGAACCGGGCGTTCGAGCAGAAGCTGCGGGAAAAGGAATCACTGTAGGCTTTTTCGAGTGCACTGTGGATTTTGATTATCTCGCCAAGTTCGCTTCCCAATGGCTTCAAACCGCGCCTGACTTGGACTATGACCTAAATGACAGCGGGACAGTGGATTTCAAAGACCTCCAAATGCTGGCAGGTAACTGGCTTGGCGCCTGCCCATAATGACTGTAGGCTGTTGAGCTTGTCTTTTTAATTATTGATTCCTGTATAACTAATGATACAACGCAGGAGATATAGAACAAAAATGTCATTCCCGCGAAGGCGGGAATCCAGCTATTTCATCATCGTTTTCTGGACTCCTGCTTTCGCAGGAGTGACAAGTCTATATAATTTTCTTTAGTATTTTTATTACAGGTGTCAATAAACGCAGTAATATTTTTCACTGCTTCTAAAGACGTACTTCCTCAAAAGCCATAGGGGGGGCAATCATTAAAAAAACACAATCTGCTTGCTGTGCCGGCAAAATCCTGTTAACAAATACACCCATATTATGCAAGGCAAAGACAAAAAACATCATATCTTTATCAGTGCTGCTGATCCGAGCGCGGATGCCCACTGTGCAGGTTTGATACATGCTCTTCGGCAGGGAAATCAAGATATCGAATTTTTCGGAGTGGGCGGCCCAAAGATGGCCGAAGCCGGCTGTGGCCTGCTGAAAAATACGGTTGAAAAAGCGGCCATGACGTACAAAGCTTTGTCCCAGGTGGGTCACTACTATAAGCTCTTAAAGCGCATAAGTCGTTTTTTAAGAAACTATGGAGCAGACTTAGTCATAGTATGCGACTCGCCTTCTTTCAACTTTCATGTCGCAAAGGCAGCAAAAAAGGCAGGCATAAAAACGCTCTTTTATGTCGCGCCACAGCTTTGGGCCTGGGCCGGTTGGCGAATTCACAAACTGCGAAAGTACTGCGACAAACTTTGCTGCATATTGCCTTTCGAACAGCAGTGGTTCAGCCAAAGAGGGGTTGATACTACATTTGTTGGAAATCCGCTTCTCAATGACCTGCTGACGGATTTGAGCAAATTCAAAAAAAAATACTCCTCTTTTGAACCACAAGAAGGGTTCAAACTGGCGCTTATACCCGGCTCACGCGCAGCGGAGATAGAATCGCTTTGGCAGCCGATGCAACAGATAGCACTGCGTTTGAGGAGGAAATACCCAGGCGCAACATTTGTAGCCGTCGCCGTCGATACACAAAGACAGAAATTGTTGGAGGCAGCGCAAATACCTGGCTTTGAATGTGAATACCTAATTGATGCAGTGAGGGATAGCGCCTGCAATTCAGATTTCACGCTTGTGGCAAGCGGCAGCGCGACACTGGAAGTTGCATCGGCCGGCTGTCCGATGGTAGTGATGTATCAATGCAGCAGGATTCTCTGGCATTTTTTGGGATGGTGGCTGATAAGGCCGAAATACTTTTCGCTGGTCAATCTTTTAGCAGATAAAGACTTGGTGCCGGAGTTTATGCCGTACTTTAGTTCAATTGAACCAATCGCGCAAGCTGTTGACAAACTGTTACAGAACAAGAACGAGCTGACAAGGATCAGCAGTGACTTGATTGATATGGTTGAACCAATAGCTAAGAAAAAGGCCCGTGATGAGGTGGCTAAGATCGCCTTAGAGATGCTTCGCTAAGTGTCTCGGCTTAAAGCCTTGGCTAAAAATTCTATTTTTGGGAGTTGAACAAATCCATTGAACGAGGGCAAGACCCACCAGATCGATGTCACCGCAACGCTTGCATGTCTGGGCACATTGGTGTGTTGGGCGCTCGGCCCAATATTCATCAAATACCTTACAGATTATATAGATTCGTGGACACAGAATCTGCTGCGCTACGCGGTGGGATGTCTGTTCTGGCTGCCCTTCTTACTTTCTTCTGCATGCAAAGGCACTCTTAACAACAAGGTCTGGCGCAGGGCACTTGTGCCTGCGATACCTAACGTCGTTATGCAGAGTCTCTGGGCAGCAGCATTTTATTATCTCGGGCCTGCTTTTTTGGTACTTCTATCCAAGACGAGCATCCTATGGATCACCGGCTTTTCACTGATATTTTTTCAGGAAGAAAAACCACTTGCCAGAAGCAAGCGATTCTGGTTCGGCTTATTGCTCTCCATTACCGGTGTCGTGGGCGTTCTATATTTTAAGGAGGATTTTCGAGCAACAGGCACGAGCACAGGTGTAATAATAGCGCTCGCGACCGCATTTGCGTGGGGCGTATATACAATCTCAGCAAAGATCGCATTTCGTGACATCGACTCTCGCCACGGCTTTGCAGTGATAAGCATTTACACAGTCCTTATCTTATTAGTACTGGCGACAATCTTCGGAAATATCGGAGACTCTTTACAGATGGGGCCGGGCCAATGGGGTGCCATAATCTTTTCCGGAATCACAGCCATAGCTATTGGACACGCGCTGTACTACGCAGCCATCAAGCGAGTTGGAGCCACTATCCCGATGCTTGTCATACTCGCTCAGCCCTTTGCGGTATTTGCGATATCAAGAGTCGTTTTTGGAGAAACGATGAACGGCCTACAAATCTTTTTCGGCATGATTCTGCTGGCCGGTTCCGCCATTTCTATCTGGGCACAACAGCACCTAAAGGCAAAGTCATAGGTTGGCAATGCGGTCTGTGGAGCCTTTTCTAAAGTGATCTACCGTTTTTGATAGTTGTATGTTCCAGACCTGCGCTGGCAGTAATGATGGGCTGCATCAGCCGGCATTATACCAATTGTGAATAATTAATGCGCTTATTCGTGTCATTTCGAGCGAGCCGTAGGCGAGTCGAGAAATCTATTTGAACAGATTTCTCCACTACGCCCCGGTGCTTTCTTGCGAAAGCAAGAACGGGGGCTTCGGTCGAAATGACATAATCGCAAATTTTAATCACAATTAGTATTAGATATCCGACAGCTCACTTGTCCTGGCATATTTTCTTCAACTGCTCCTCAATTCCCGCGAGCCTCGCTTGAACTTGATGCATAGTTAGAGATCTTGACCTGACGAAAAGCGAGATCGTTAGAATAACCGATATAAGGAACATAGCTTGGAAAGTGATAGTCGCGATGCCACCCAACAGCATACTGAAGTACTGTAAATCGTTCTTGATACCCCTCACGTTAAGTGTATAGGTACATGCGACTATAAAGCTAATCACCACTAACAGCCAAAAGATAATCACTATCCGCTTTAGCCGTCTGACACCGGCAGTATCCCTCTCGAAAATTCTCATCATAGGAATTTTTTTACAGTCTGGAGTCTCTGCGGATGTATCATCCATCTGTTTGAGCAGTTCCTGCCCGATATTCGCTTTAGTTGTCATTTCTGCTTCTCCATTTCTGCTGTCATTCTTTCGCATCCATAATGTGCCTTCAGTATACACAGATGCGCCACAAGATGATAAGTTCAAAGATGCGCAGGTTTTTTCAGCTCCTTTTACACAAACTCATTGCCGACTTCGAACAGAAACAGTTATCACATAGCAAAGACACTTGCGAAAAACGCGACCTGGCGTTATACTGCCCTGCTCGTTACATAGAGAATATTGCATTTGGAACCTCGTATAGGAACTAATGATGAAAAAAACTACAACTAATCCGGGTCTTTCCGAGCTTGACGAACTTTGCATCCAGACAATTAGATTTCTTTCTGCCGACGGTGTGCAAAAGGCAAAATCCGGCCATCCGGGTATGCCTATGGGTATGGCTCCGGCAGCCTATGTGCTCTGGACACGACACATGAGATACAACCCTGCCGATCCAAAATGGCATAACCGTGATCGGTTCGTTCTTTCAGCCGGTCATGGCAGTATGCTGTTGTACTCACTTCTGTATTTGACCGGCGGCGGCCTGAGCCTCGAGGATTTGAAAAACTTCCGACAATGGGGCAGCAAAACCCCGGGCCATCCAGAATATGATCCCGACCTCGGCGTCGAAGTCACAACTGGTCCGCTTGGCCAGGGAATCTCAAACGCCGTTGGTATGGCAATTGCGCAGAAGTATCTTGCCAGCTACTTCAATCGTGATAGCTTTCCTATCATCGACTACAACATCTACGTTATAGCGAGCGACGGCGACCTGCAGGAAGGTGTCGCGTCGGAAGCCTGCTCATTAGCAGGGCATCTTGGTCTTGATAATCTCATCGTCGTTTACGATGATAATCACATAAGCATAGATGGTTACACGGAACTGGCATTTACAGAAGACCGCGCCAAACGCTTTGAAGCATACGGCTGGCATGTACAGATTGTGCCCGGCGACGGCAACGATATGGCTCTGTTTGAAAAGGCCGTCGAGAACGCCAAGAAAGAAAAAGGCAGGCCCTCAATTATCAACCTGCGTACGCATATTGCATTCGGAAGTCCCAATAAGCAGGACACCGCTGAGGCACATGGTGCCCCCCTTGGAGAAGACGAAATAAAGCTGATAAAGAAGAACTTCGGCTGGGATGCTGACAAGACTTTCGAGGTGCCACAACAAGTTCTTGATCATACGCGAAAATCAGTAGAGAAGGGAAAACAAGCCCAAGCTAAGTGGGACATTCTTTTTTCCGATTATGAGAAGAAGTATCCCGATCTTGCTCGCGAGTTCAAAGATGCGGCCGCAGGAAAACTGCCTGTTAAACTCGATGAAATTCTGCCGAAATTCGAGGCGGACAGTTCCGTTGCAACGCGCAAGGCCTCTGGCAAAGTGCTCGATGCGCTCATGCCAAAGCTGCCTTTAATACTTGGTGGCTCTGCTGATCTTACACCATCAAATAACACGCGTTTTGCCGGCGCGAAAGACTTTCAGAAAAACTCACACGATGGCAGATATATTCGCTTCGGTATACGCGAACACGCAATGGGCGCGATACTAAACGGTATTTCTGCAAGCGGCCTTACGCGTGCGTACGGCGGCACGTTTTTGGTCTTTTCCGACTACATGCGCGGTGCCGTCCGCGTTGCCGCTCTATCGAAATACCCCAGCATATTCGTCTGGACGCACGACAGCATCGGCATAGGTGAAGATGGCCCGACTCATCAGCCGGTTGAGCAAATCGCCGCACTTCGAGCTATGCCAAATTTACTTGTCTTCCGCCCTGCCGACGCAAACGAAACCGCATACGCGTGGAAGTATGTGCTCGAACATCGCGAAGGTCCGGTGGCCCTTTGCCTCACACGCCAAGGCCTGCCAGTACTTGACCAGAAGAAATACTCCTCGGCTGAAAATGTTGCCAAAGGCGCATATGCGCTTGTCAGCGCCGACAAACCGGATGTTCTGCTACTCGCAACCGGGTCCGAGGTACATGTAGCACTGACGGCAGCGGAAAAACTTGCCGCCGAGAAAATTACAGCCCAGGTTGTCAGTATGCCATGCTGGAAACTCTTTGACGAGCAGGACAAAAAATATCGAGACTCGGTAATCCCGCCGAACGTCAAGGCTCGCATAGGTATCGAGGCCGGCGTCGAACTCGGCTGGTACAAATACCTTGGCGATAATGGCATCTTCATCGGCATGAGTACCTTCGGCGCTTCGGCCCCTGGAAAAGTCTGCTTCGAAAAATTCGGCATCACAACAGAGAATGTTACCAAAGCGGCTAAGAGCTTATTGCGTAAATGATCGCGGCTTTTACGCCGATTATTTTCATTCACAGACTCACTAAAGTTAGTATAATCTTTCCCATGAAAAAAAATGATACGAGTGAACAGGCCCGTAAAGTATTAGTCGGCATATATCGTGAAATGCCGTTATGTGAAAAGGTCGAGCGCATATTTGACGCGTATCGTACCGGCAAGATATTAGCCATGACAGGTCTGAAGGAATTGTACCCTTGTGTAAATCAAAAACAGATATGGTATCTGTGGGCTAAACATCATCTCGGTGATAAACTTTTCAAGAGAGCTTACGGGACTTCACCTGATGAACATTCCTGAAGAGCTAATGATATTGAGTAATTTCATCGACATCCTTGAGCAATTTGGCATTGCTTATGCCATAGGTGGGTCGATGGCAAGTTCCATATACGGGGAGGTTCGTTTCACACAGGATGCGGATATAACTGTTGAGCCTTTTGATGAGGTAGCGGACGAACTATTCGAGAAGCTCAAAGTCGAATACTACCTTAGCAAAAAAGCTATGGAGCAGGCCTTAAAAGAACGCAGCAGCTTTAATATTATCCATTTGAAATCCGCCTTTAAGATCGATCTATTTGTGCGAGAGGAAGGTGGATTCGAGAAACAATTATTTGTCCGGCGAAAACAATTAGAGCTTTCCGATTCGCTCGAAAGACCGTTTTCCGTCATTTCGCCGGAGGACATTATTCTGCTGAAACTGCTATGGTATCGTGATGGAGGTTGTGTTTCAGATGTGCAATGGAATGACGTGCTTGGCGTTCTGAGAGTTCAGTGGAAAACATTAGATTTCGAATATCTGGACACCTGGGCCGATACACTGGGTATTACTGAACTGTTGACAAAAGCTATCTCTGAAAGTAGGTAGTCACGAAGGATATTCTTCGAAACGCTGCGATATGTTCGGACTAAAGAAATGGCGGCGGAATCGAATTGCCGTCCGGCGATTTCCTGACGAGTGGCTGACAATAATCGAAAGAAATGTGCCGTTCTACAGACGATTGCCCCCGGAAGATAAGAAAGAGCTACAAAAACATATTCTCATATTTGTTTCAGAGAAGCACTTTGAGGGCTGCGGAGGCCTAAAGATCACGGATGAGATAAAAGTAACAATAGCAGCCCAGGCTTGTATCTTGTTGTTGCACCGCAAGACCGACTATTATCCTGGTCTTTCTTCTATCCTTGTATATCCGTGTTCGTATGTAGTTCCCAAAACGCAGCACCTGATTGGCGGCGTTGTCGTGGAAGGACCGGATGTGCGTTTAGGCGAGTCCTGGCGTCACGGCTCGGTTGTGCTTTCATGGGACAATGTCCGCCGAAGTGCTGAAGATATTCATGATGGGCACAACGTTGTTCTTCACGAATTTGCCCACCAGCTTGACAGTTCCGGTGCCAGAGGCGACAGCACGCCCGTTCTTCATCGGCGGTCTACATACATAACCTGGGCCCGTATTTTGCGAAAAGACTACGAGAAACTACGCCGTCAAGTCAGCCATAACCAGAACGCGGTACTAGGCGAGTATGCTGCCACGAATCCCGCTGAGTTCTTTGCCGTTGCCACGGAGTACTTCTTCGAGATGCCAAAAGAATTGCGCAAGTCCTATCCCAGTTTGTACGAAGAACTGAAAAACCTTTATCAGCAAGACCCTGACATGTTATGAGATATACTTTGAAAAATTTAGCATCAACAGAAAATGTGACCAAAACAGCTAAGAACCTGGTGTGCAAATGATAGCAACTTCTACCTTGATAATTTTCACTCGCTGAGTCCGCGGAAATTGTATAATCTTTCATACCAAAAAGAATGATACGGCTGAGCAGGCCTGAAGGAATCGCACAAGGGCGTGAATAAAGAACAGCTGTAGTATTTGTGGACCAGAGTGCCATCTTGTATAGGGCCTTATCGAGGTGTCTCTCAGTAGCATCATGTTGGCAGGTTTTTTGTGACTATACAGAATGATGGCTGGCGTGCTGCGGTTGTCAGCGCTTCTGGCTCTCAAATTGTTTGTGTGAGTAGCTTATGAAATTTGGCAATAAGTTAGGAGAGCAAGGATGGGGGGATTACTTCCACTTGGCCTGCGGTGCTACACTGTTGTTCTCGGTTTCGGCGGTGATTCTTTGGCGGCTTTCAGCATTATCGATGTGGGGAGATGAAGTCTGGTCGGTACGGGTGGCAAGTCACTCATGGCGTCGTATAGTTGAACTAGTGGCAGCAGACAAGCATCCGCCACTATACTTCTGGTTACTTGGAATGTGGACACGGTGGGTCGGCGCGAGTGATTTCTCATCGCGTCTATTGTCTGCACTATTCACCGTCGCAAGTGTACCGATGGTCTATGTTATCGGCAGAATGGTAGCATCCAAAGGTGCGGCAATTCTGGCAATGGTTCTCTTTGGGCTTGCTGGTCAGACGGTTCTGTGGGGGCGGATGGCTCGGTACTACTCCATGACGTTATTTTTGGCACTTGTGGCGGTAATCCTTGTGACTCAACTGAATCGCAGAGGGATGTCACTCAGACTGATGATCGGTTACACGATTGTGGCGACACTCTTATGCTACACAAACTACCTATGTGCAGGTGCGATAATCCTAGGTAGTACGTTCTTCATGGTATGGCAAAGGAGAGATCTCATTTGGCCATGGATGGCCATAAATTGCCTTGTTGGATTGCTTGTTTTACCTGTGTTGTGGATTATAATGCGACAGGCTGTTCCATTTACGTTGGTAGATGGTCAAGCACATGTTAGCCTTGCAGTATGGATCCAAACAGCAGCTTTTGTTTTGTATGTGTTTCTGCTAGGGCAAACCGTATACCCATGTGAAATTCTGCCGGTTGCTTGTGCTGGAGTTGCTTTCGCAACAAGCCTATATGGACACTGGGTCGCCCGGCGAGGGAGCCGTGTGAATACCAATCGTACCACGAGCCTAATGATGTGGATCGTTGTGGCGACAGTGATTCTCCTTGTTCTGATCTCCCGGCAACTTCCTTCCAAATTCCCCTTTTCGGTAGGTCGGCTTGTTTTCTTTTTGTCTCCTTTCTTCTTCATTTGGTTTGCCCGAGGCTTGACGAGTCTGCCAAAGGGGCTGATGATTGGGGCAACGTGCCTATTCTTAGTGGCCGATGTCTTCGCTTTGGGCAACTATTTCAAAGGACGTCACTTCCTGCAATATGGCCATGCCATGCCTACAAATGACATCATTCAATTCATCAAATCGGAAAAGGGAGTAGATGATATAGTCGTTTACTGGCACAGTGCACTTCCATACTACCATGGACCCGACAAGAACCTATATTGGTTCCGCGAGGGCCCTCTCAACCGAGCGATGGGGGACTGGATAGAACGGCACTGGTTCGATGCAGACTCAATCATACGTTCCTTGGGGCGAGTACAGCCCCCGGGAGTGTGGCTAGTTGCACCAACCAGCGACCAGATGCGCGTGGGCTGTGCTTCTGAACGCATACGTCAGTGGTTGTTGACACACTATAAGCAGGTTCGCATCGTGGGGTATCTGCCGGAAGATCCTTGGTTTAGCGCGGTGAAAAGCAGGCTTGCCCAACGTCAAGTCTATAGTTACAAGATATCGCTTTACCATTTCTCGGAGCCGAACTTAACAAGTCCTTAGCTGCTTACTCGTCAGCAGGTTCGGCCAATCTTTCTGTGCTTTTTGAATGGGACTGCGATTATACTTGGGGACTTAGCAGCGTATTTCACGTGATTAGGTTCCCGTTGGAGCACTTTGGCCTTAAAGATCTTCTCCCGAAATTTCAGAAGTCTGCATAGATTTGATACCAAGTGAGATACTTAACTGCCTATGTATATAGTTGGATTTCAATTATCTAAATAACTAGGCCGATACACTGGGGATTACTGAATTTCTTACTAAAGCTGTTCTTGAAAGCAAGTATTTGCGGGGATTCTGCTTCGAAAAATTTGGCATCACAGCAGAAAATGTGACCAAAGCAGCTAAGAACCTGGTGTGCAAATGCTCACAGCTTTTACCCTGATTATTTTTCATTCGCTGAGTCCGCGGAAATTGTATATTCTTTCATACCAAAAAGAATGATACGATTGAGCAGGAACCGGAAAAAAATGTGCTGCTTCTATCATAGATTCCAGTACAACGAATCCGTTTGGATAAGCATGCAGGCTTATTTTTAGGAAATATATAGGTTTGAAGTTTAAATGGGAAAGCTCAGGTTAACTATTAAATTCTCATATACAGTGCGCAGCAGGTGATTACCTTGTTGACTTGCTACGATGCAAGTAAGAAATGTGGCATATTCTTGGAGGTATATTATGAAAGCATTAAAAACGAATTGGAAGATTCTCGGGGGATTGTTTCTTGCTGGGTTTTTGTTCTGCTCGTTTATTTTCCCGTTGAATGCCCAGGGAAACGATTCTAAAGAGGCCGAGATTTATATGACCGCGGAAGACACCCCCTATCGGTTGACCAGTCGTGGATTTCTCGCGTTCGAGTCTCTTGACCAACCTGATGAAAACTACCCCACCATTATGATCGACATCGACAAAACCTTCCAGACAATTGAGGGTTTTGGGGGAGCTTTTACGGACGCAGCAGCCATCAATTTCGGCAAGCTGTCACGAGAAAAGCAGGAAGAATTTCTGACGGCCTGTTTTGACCCTCAAAAAGGGAATGGCTACACGCTGTGCCGCACTACCATTCACAACTGCGATTATTCTGATGAACAATATACGTATGCGGAAGTGCCGGGCGACAAAGAGCTCAAACACTTCACAATCGAGCACGACCGGAAATACCGCCTTGACTTCATTAAAAGGGCGCTGAAAGTAGCTAATGGGAACATCAGGATTTACGCTTCGCCCTGGAGTCCTCCGCCGTGGATGAAGACTAATAACGAGATGCTTCACGGCGGAAAGCTCAAGCCGGAGTATTTCCAGACCTGGGCTGATTATTTTGTCAAATATATCGATGCC
>Ga0307427_1000352_pt1 | contig 30351 bp, 25 predicted proteins | sample SalMarWE160190MG_FD_202162 | JGI IMG/M metagenome (GOLD analysis project Ga0307427, IMG submission 202162) | Salt marsh sediment microbial communities from the Plum Island Ecosystem LTER, Massachusetts, United States - WE1603-190 | ecosystem: Environmental > Aquatic > Marine > Intertidal zone >...
GCTGCTTTGGCCACGCGGCGGGCAGGCCGTCGCTTGGAGCCCTTCACCACGGGCTTGTTCCCGGTGCCTCTTGGCAATTCTGCACCTCTCATACCATCCAAATCCCCGACGGACCGTGCGCGCCGGACAAGCCCGGCGGCTAACGAGATTCCGGCCTCAGTCCGGGCGCGCCGGGCAAGCCCGGCGGCTAACGAGATTCCGGCCTCAGTCCGGGCGCGCCGGACAAGCCCGGCGGCTAACGAGATTCCGGCCTCAGTCCGGGCGGTCCGCCCGTTCGCGGGCCATGCCGACGATCCGTTCGCACAAGCGTCCGAACGACAGCCCGGCCCGCGCGGCCGCCTTCGGAACCAGGCTGTTGGCCGTGAAGCCCGGGATGGTGTTCACTTCGAGCACCTCGGGCTCGCCCTCCGGCGTGATAATCATGTCCACGCGTGAGACGTCCCGGCACCCCAGCACGTGGTGTGCCTTCAGTGCCGCCTCCACTACACGTTCCTCGACATGGGCCGGCAGGCCGTGGTCGAAGATATACTGGTTGCTGCCCAACAGGTACTTTTCCTTGTATCCGTAGCGACCGCTCGCGGTGCGGATCTCGAGCGTCGGCAGCGCCGACTCCCCCAGAACGCCGACCGTAAACTCGCGTCCCACGATGCGGCGTTCGACCAACGCCGGTTCACCTCGGGCCCAGACCTTTTCGACCGCGCTGCGAAGCGCGGGAAGCGAGTCCACCATGTACACGTCGATGCTCGACCCGTCGGCCACGGGCTTGACGACCAAGTCGGGCCCGATCCGCTCCATGGCTTCCTCGAACATCTCCTCGTCGCCACCGGCCAGCACACGGAACGCCGGCGTCGGTATCCCCTCGTCGGAGAACCGCTCCTTGGCGGCCACCTTGTCCATGGCGAGGCGGCTGGCCTCGGGCCCGCTGCCGGTGTAGCAGACGCCGAGGGTCTCGAGTTCCCGCTGCACCGCCCCGTCTTCACCCCACGTGCCGTGCAGCGCAAGGAACGTCACGTCCATGTCGCGGACCAGTGCGGCCGTCACGTCCCCGGGGCGCACGTCGGCCGGGCGAACCTCGTGACCGAGCCGTTCGAGCGCCTCGGCCACCGCGCGACCGCTTTCGAGACTGATCTTCCGCTCGCGCGACGGGCCGCCCATCAGGACGCCGATCGTAAGCGTCCCGGGCTCCACGAACTTCGCGAGTTCGACCTGCGGCACCGGGCCGGTCATGGCCAGACCTCGATCTCCAGTTCCAGGTACACGTCAAACCGGTCCTTGACGGCCTTGCGGACGAGTTCGATGAGGGCGAGCACGTCGGCGGCTTTCGTTTTCTTCCTATCCCTGACGACAATGTAGTTGGCGTGCTTGCGCGAGACGGCGGCGCCGCCGACGGCCGTTCCCTTCAGGCCCGCCTGGTCGATGAGCAGCCCGGCCGCCAGGCCACGCGGATTCTTGAACACGCAGCCAGCGGTCGCAGCGCTCATCGGCTGGCTGTTCTTCTTGGCGATCCAGATCTTCTTCATCCGCTTGTTGATGGCCGAGACGGAATCGCGCAGCAGCCGCAACTCAACGTCCAGAACGAACCGGGCCGAGACGTTGCTCGTGCGGTAGCCGAACGCCAGGTCCTCGCGTTCGCGATAGAACGTCTCGCCGTGGGCATCCATGACTCTGATGCGCTCAACGGTCTGGCCGATGTCGCCGTAGGCGCCGCCGGCATTCGTGCGGACGCCTCCGCCGGCGGTTCCAGGAATGCCGACCAGACACTCGAGCCCCGAGAGACTGTGCCGCGCAGCCTCGGCAACCATCTTCGGCAGCGGCGCGGCGGCGCCGGCCCGCAACAGGTCCTCTTCAATCGTAATCCGGCCGAACGCTTTCGCATCGAGTTGGATAACGGCGCCCTTGACGCCCTCGTCCCTGACCAGGACGTTCGAGCCGCGCCCGATGGCATGGACGTCGAGTTTCTTCTCTGCGCACCGCTCGATGGTCTCGCGCAGTTGGTCGTCGGTCCGAGGCCGGACAAAATACCGGGCCTTGCCGCCCACACCGAACGTGGTCATCGGGCCCAGGGGGAAATCCTTCTGCACGATGTCCTCAAGCCCTTTGAAGATCGTCATCGCGCTTCCTCTGCCTACGTTCAGGACTGGGGCTGAGCCCGGCCGCCCGCCCCGACAAGATCCGCCAACAGCGGCTCCGCCAGGCGCCACACGTCGCCGGCGCCCATGGTCATGAGCACATCGCCGGGACCCAGGCCCTCAACCAGGCGCCGGCGGATGGAATCGAAGTCCTTGACGTACAGCGCATCGGCGCCCAGGCGCTTGACCTCTTCCACCAGATCCTGGCTGCAGACGGCCTGACGCTCGTTCTCGCTATCGCGGACGAAGTAGATATCCGGGACGATAATCTTATCGGCCACCTTCAACGCCTGCGCAAAATCTTTTAGCAGGAACCGCGTGCGGCTGTGCTGATGCGGCTGGAACACCACCCATAGGCGCCGCGGTGAGAACCGATCGCGTGCGGCCGCAAGCGTCGCACGAATCTCCGTCGGATGATGGGCGTAGTCGTCCACGACCGTCACGTCTGCGGCCTGGCCAAGGACCTCCATGCGCCGCGACGCGCCCTGGAACCGTCCGAGCGCCCCGCTGATGGCTTCCGCCGGCGCACCCGCCCACGCACACAACGCCGTTGCCGCCAAGGCGTTCAGGACGTGGTGTTCGCCGGCCAGCGCAAGGTTGACCGAGACAAAGAACACGTCCCGGCGGTAGACGTCGAACGAGAATCGCCCGGCGTCGGCATCCAGATTCTCAGCACGCCAATCCCACTCACCGCCGATGCCGAACGTCTCGACGCGGCAGCAGGCTCCGGCAACAACCTCGCCTATCTCGGGGTCGGCCCCGTTTGCAACGAGCAGGCCCTCGGCCGCCGTCCGAGACGCAAAATCGGCAAACGCATCCCGAATGTCCGCCAGGTCCCGGAAGTAATCGAGGTGGTCCTCCTCGACGTTCAGCACGGCGGCGGCGTGCGGCGCGAAGTTCAGAAACGAGCGGTCGTACTCGCAGGCCTCGACCACCAGGTGCGGTCCGTTGCCAACGCGCGCCCCGCCGCCGAGTTGCGGCACGTCGGCGCCGATGACGAAACTCGGATCCAGCCCCGCCTCCGACAGCACGTAGGCCACCAGGGCCGTCGTCGTGCTCTTGCCGTGTGTCCCGCTGACGGCGATGCCCAGCCTGAGCGTCATCAGTTGGCCGAGGAACTCGGCGTACTTCAACGTGGCAGTGCCCCGGCGACGGGCCTCGAGGAGTTCGCGATTGTCCGCCTTGACGGCAGCGCTATAGACGACGAGGTTCGTCCCCGGCTGGACGTTCCCCTCGCAATGGCCGATGTGGATAGTCGCCCCCAGGTGTGCCAAGCGGTCGGTCGCGGCGCCGGCCTTGATGTCGGACCCGCCCACCTTGCCGCCCTCCGTTAGGACGAACTCCGCCAAGCCGCTCATGCCGCATCCGCCCACGCCGATGAAGTGGATCGAGCGTCCTGCGTAAGGTCCGGATGGCGGTCGTGAGTTTGAGGGGGTCATCCGTTTCCGTCTCCGGCCCGAGTGTAAGGTGCGCGGGCGGCGGTGTCAACGTCTCGCCCACGGCCTGCGATCTCGGATTCAATCTGGGCGTGGCGGCGCCGTGTGACACCGTCCGCGAGTTCCAGGACCCGGCGCGCAACATCCTCGGCCGCATCGGGGCGGCCGGCCGCGCGGGCCGACTCACCCATCCGATCGAGGCGGTCGGGATCCGTCATGAGCGCCGTGACCGTTTCCGCCAGGTGCTCCCACGTGTTCGGATCGTCCGGCCGGTCTTCCACGACAACTGCCGCGCCGGTCGCCTCGACGGCCCGTGCCTGCCGCATCTGATGTTGGTCGCGGTGATATGGGTACGGCATGAAGACGGCCGGCACCCCAGCCGCCAACAGTTCGGCGATGGTGGACGCCCCGGCCCTCGCCACGGCCAGGTCGGCGGCGGCGCAGGCGAGGCCCATCTTCTCGGCATACGGCCGGACGGCGACGGGAACGGAGAGCCCCTCGTAACTCGCCGACACGTCCTCGTACTCTCTGTGGCCGGTCAGATGAAGCACCTGCCAGCCCTCCGGCAGGCCGCGCCGGCGGAGCATCGCGACAAAGGCCCGGTTGACGTTGCGGGCGCCGAGGCTCGCGCCCGTGACGAGGAGCGTTCGCCGCTCGGGTTCCAGGCCGAACGCCTCCCGGCCCTCGTCGCGGGTGCAGGCGAGGAGGCTCGGGCGGACCGGGCATCCGGTCAGACGGGCCCGGTCGCCGAGCAACTCGACGGTCTCCTTGAACTGGCAGAAGATGCGGTCGGACCGTTTCGCCAGGCGGCGGTTCGCCCGGCCCGGCACGATGTCCGGGTTGAGGACCGCGGTGGCGGCGCCGTATTTCTGGCCGACCCGCACGGGTGCGTAACTGCCGTATCCGCCGAGGCCGACGACCACGTCGGGACAGAACTCGCGAAGCCGCCGGCGGGCCTGGTTCCCGCCGCGCACGAGGCCCATCACGAAGGCCGGCCACGCCCACGGGGCCGTCCGGAAGGGTCGAGCGTCCATCGGCGTCACGGGGAAGCCACAATCCGCGAGGACCTTCCGGTCGATCGGTCGGCGCGTGCAGGAGAAGGCGATGGCAGCGTCGGGCTGGAGCCGGCCAATCGCCTCGGCCACCGCCAGGCCGGGGTACAGATGTCCCCCCGTGCCGCCGCCTGCCATGAAGATTCGCCGCCCCGTTTCGCGCATGCCGATGGGTGTCCTCAGCCTCGTCTGGCCGGCACGTGGACCAGCGGCCTGGTGCGAGCCGGCTCTGCATCGCGCCGCCTTGCGATGGAGGCCAGAAGCCCCGCCGCGAAGCACATCATCACGAGGCTCGACCCGCCGTAACTGACCAGCGGCAGGCCGATGCCCTTGGCCGGCAGGGCGCTCGTCACAACGCCGATGTTCATGATCGCCTGGAGACCGATCACGAGCAGAATGCCCGAAGCCAGCAAGAAGGCGAACCGGTCCGGCGCCGACCGGATGATCTTCCCGGCACGCCACACGAACACGACGAACAGACCGATGACCATGACGCCACCCAGAATGCCCATCTCCTCGCAGAGGACGGCGAAAATGAAATCGGTCGCGTTGTCGGGGATGTACAGTTTCTGGATGCCGGCGCCCAGGCCGACGCCCGTCAGGCCGCCGCTGCCGAGGGCCATCAGGCTCTGGCAGACGTGCCACCCGGCGCCGTTGAAGTACTTCCACGGGTCGAGCCATACCTTCAGCCTGTCCAGGCGGTAGGGAACCAGCCAGACGGTGACGTAGGCGACGACGGCGGCCGGCCCGAGGATCAGCGCCGGGACCCACCACCGCCACCCGGCGATCACGCACAGGATCACCGCCACCACGCCCACCAGCGCCGCCGTGCCGAAGTCCTCCCTGACGATTAGCCAGCAGACCGCCCCGATGACGGCGATGGCGGGGAAGAAACCCCTCACGACGTTGCGCGGTCGCGCCTTCGACCGGCCGTAGAACCAGGCCAGGAAGATCACGACTGCGAATTTCGCCAGTTCCGACGGTTGAAAGTGCAGTCCGAACGGCAGGCTCAGGAACCGCCTCGCGCCGCCGCGACCGCTGCCGATGAACAGAACCAGCACCAGAAGTCCGACCGCCAGGCCCACCAACGGAATGGCCACCCACCAACGGTTGAGCCACCGATAGGGAATAATCGTGCCGAGGACGAACATCCCGAGCCCCGCCAGGGCAAAGTACGCCTGCTTCGGGAAATAGCGGGTCGTGTCGGCGGCGTCGGCCGTCTGGCTGGCGCTGTAGACGAGCAGCACGCCGAACGTCACGAGCGCCAACACGATCAGGAAGAGGATGCACGGCTCGGTCAGCGGGCGGCCCATCGTGTCGGCCGGCACGTTACGGGCCCCGTTGCGTGCGACGGGCTGCGCCGCTGCGGTCATGTCGCGTCTCCTGTGCTTCGTCCGAACCGCGCCGGCCCCAACCCATCGTCCGTCCGGCTGCCGCGGCGTGCGACTCGGTCATCTCAGTTTCAGCGTCGCCAGGGCCAGGGCGGCAAACATGGCGCCGAGAAGCCAGAACCGGACGACGGTCTGCGTTTCGGTCCATCCTCCCAACTGGAAATGGTGGTGGATGGGCGACATCCGAAAGATCCGCCGCCCGCCCGTCATCTTGAAATAGCCGACCTGGAGCATAACGCTCATCGCCTCCATGACGAACAGCCCCCCCGCGATCAGGAGCATCACCTCCTGCCGCGTCGCCATCGCGACGTATCCGATGGCCCCGCCGAGGGCAAGACTGCCCGTGTCGCCCATGAACACCTGGGCCGGCGAACAGTTGTACCAGAGGAACCCCAGGCATGCGCCCAGCAGCGCCCCGCAGAAGATCGACAGTTCGCCGACTCCCGGCACATACGGAACATACAGATAGGCTGAATAATCGACCCGCCCGGCGATGTAACTGATGATCAGAAAAACGACCGTCGGCGGCACCATGCTGCCGACCGCCAACCCGTCCATGCCGTCCGTCAGGTTGACCGCGTTGCTCGTCCCCGCCACCACCAGAACGCACACCGCCGCAAAGACCCAGAGCGGCAGGGGGACCGGGAACTTGTAGAAGGGCAGGTTCAGGGCGATGCCGGTGCCGTCCTCCGGCAGTCGGATCGCGTCGCGCGTCTGGTAAAGGAAGAACGCCAGCAGGAACGCCAGACCGATCTGGAAGAGCAGTTTCTCCCACATCCTGAGACCCGCGCGGCTCTTCTTGACGAGTTTCATGTAATCGTCCACGCCGCCGAGCAGGCCGAGCCAGACAACGGTCAGAAGGCCGAGGAAGACGTGGAAGTTGAGGATGTCGGCCCATAGGATCGTCGAGGCCAGCACCGCCGGCAGGATCAGAACCCCGCCCATCGTCGGCGTTGAGGCACGCGAGGCGTAAATCTGGTCGATCGTCTTGTTGCCGAAATCCGTCCCGCCCCGCACCTTCAGATATTTCAGCATGCGGATAACCACCGGCGCCAGCGCCATCAGGAGGAAAAAACTCGTCACGATGGCGAACATCATGCGGAACGTCTGGTAGCGGAACACGTTGGCGTACCGCCAGAGGCCGACCTGCTGGAGAAATTCCCGGAAGTAGAATAGCAACTGGTAGAACATCCATCCGACTCCATGATATCCCACGGGGCCCTCGAGTTCAGGTGCGCCCGTGACCCAGGTTTCCGGCGTCTGACCCGAGGGCCCAACTCATCCCGCTCGCGCCTGTCGCGGGACCGGAGGACCACCCTCCGGGTGTGGGATATCCGTTATGGCTATGCGCTCCTACATAAATCCGTTGAAGTTCGTGCGCGTCGGGTCTCCGTACCCGCCGCGGATACGCACCGTCTTGCGCGGTGGGTGCGGACACCCGCCGCGCACAAGCCCGCCTTTGCGCGGTGGGTGCGGAGACCCACCGCGCAAAACTTCTGTCGGACCGCGCAAAACTTATGTCGGACCGCTGGTACCCTGCGGCCGGGCGCCCAGTGCCCGCCGCGCGGCGAGAATCACTTCCGCCACGGTCTCCATGCGCACGGCACGCGACCCTTTGACGAGCACGACGTCGCCGTCGGCGACAACCTCTGAAGCCATTTCGGCCGCGGCGTCGGCATCCTGCACGCTCGTCACGTCCTCGGCCGCGAGCCCGGCCGCGACGGCCGCCTCGGCGGTCGCCTGCGACTCGGCGCCGACGCAAACGAGCCGTGCCACGCCGGACTCGGCGATCGCCCGTCCGAGTTCCTCGTGATGCGTGGTGCTCTCGGCGCCCAGTTCGAGCATGTCGCCGCAGAAGAACACCTTCCGCCGCTCGGGCCAGAGGGCCAGCAGCCCCAGCGCCACCCGCATACTGCTGGGGTTCGCGTTGTATGCGTCGTTCACGACGACCACGTCACCGGCCTCCTCGGCGGCAAGCCGCATCGGCAGCGGTTCGAAATCACGCAGCGCCGCAGCCGAGTCCTCGAGCGACACGCCCAACTGGCGCGCCGCGGCAGCAGCCGCCAACGCCAACACCGCCTGGTGCTTCCCCAACACGGGAATCTCGAAACCCGCCGCGCCGGTCGTCGTGAAATACAAGCCGCGGTCCGTCTGGATCACGTGACCCGCCTGAAGGTCGGCCTCCCACGTCAGGCCGACCGTCACGACGCGGCCGCGGCACCGCTCGCCCATGGCCGCAACACGCGGGTCGTCGGCGTTCAGGATCGCCGTGCCGTCCGACGGGATGGCCTCGACCAGCGCCGCCTTCTCTTCGGCAACGCCTTCGACCGTACCAAGCCCTTCGAGGTGGACCGGCGTGACGAGCGTCACGATCCCAACGGTCGGCCGGGCGATCTCCGCCAGATGCGCGATCTCGCCCGGCGCATTCGTGCCCAACTCGCACAGGACAAACTCGTCCTCCGGCTCGGCGTCGAGGAGCGTCAACGGCACGCCGATCTGGTTGTTGAAACTGGCGCGCGGCGTGCGCCCGCACAGGTGACGGATCAGAATCTGCCCCAGCATCTCCTTGACGGTCGTCTTTCCGCAAGACCCGGTCACGGCGACGACCGGGCACGTGAGGCGCGCCCGGGCCGCGCGGCCGAGGGCTGCCAGGGCATCGAGCGTGCTGCCGACAACCACCATCGCCACGGTTGGGAACAGGGCAGGCTCCGGCAGACGGTCCTGGCGATCCACAACCAGGCACGCCGCGCCTCGGCCGACGGCATCCGCGAGAAACTCGTGGCCGTCGAAATGCTCACCGCGCAGGGCCAGGAACGTCTGCCCCTGGCCAAGCGAGCGCGTGTCCGTGCAGACGGTTCCCGCGTCGGCCTCCGGCGACCCGGCAACCAGCCGGCCGCCGGTCGCATCAACGATTTCGTCAACTCGAAACTTCATCTCGCCCCGTCTGTGACGCCCCGGGCCCATACGGGTCCGTACTGTGCCAAACCCGGCGGTTATTGAGGCCCGCGGAACTGATGCGACAACCTGTGTGGCGCAGCCGGCTCGGGCATGCGTATGTGCCGGCCGGCTTGTCCACGGCCCGTACGGGCCGTGCCACACTGCGTCACCTTACTTGCGCCGGGGCCAATGGCTTTGGTCAACCTCCAACGTCCGCAGAATCTCGGCGGCGACTTCGCGGTCGTCGAACGGCCGCGTCACGTCGCCGATGATCTGATAGGTCTCATGCCCCTTGCCGGCGATGATGACAACATCGCCCGCCTGCGCCTCGCCGAGCGCCAGTCCGATGGCCGCACGCCGGTCCAGTTCCACGGCAACCTTCTCCATCGAAGAGAAACCGGCCAGAATCTCATCGACAATCGCCTCCGGCCGCTCGGTCCGGGGATTGTCGTTCGTGACGAACACGCGGTCTGCAAGTTCCTCGGCAACGGCGGCCATCGCGGGCCGCTTCCCTCTGTCACGATCGCCTCCGCACCCAAACACAACGACCAGCCGTCCCCGCCCCGCGACCAATTGTCGCACCGTCGAGAGGGCATGTCTGAGCGCATCTGTCTTATGTGCATAATCCACAAGGACGTTGACGGGCAACCGCGTCGGAACCGGCTCGAGACGTCCGCGGACGGTCTCGACCACCCTGATCCCTTCGACGATCGCTTCGTGCGGCACGTCAAGGGCCTCGGCAATCGCCGCGGCCGTCAGGCAGTTGTATACGTTGTGGCGGCCGAGCAGGGCCGTGCGTATCTCGGTCTGCCCGCGCGGGGTCACCAGCGTGAACCGGCTGCCGCCGACCTCGGACCGGATGTCCGCGGCCCGAACATCGGCCGGCTTGTCGATGCCGTACCAGAGCACGTCGGCGTCTGTGACATCCTCGAAGGACAGGCTTGCGTCCTCGTCGGCGTTGAGAACCGCGCGGGCGCCCGGCGCCAATCCGGCGAAGAACATGCCCTTTGCTTCCCGGTACGAATACATATCGCGATGATAATCGAGATGCTCGGGATAGAGATTCGTAAAGGCGCCCACGTCGAACGCGATGCCGGCGGTGCGGCGCTGGTGCAGGGCGTGACTCGAGACTTCCATGACGGCCGCCTTCAGCCCGCTCTCGACCATCTCGGAGAAGTAGTCGGCCAGGTCGTTGGCGTCGGGCGTCGTCAACCGGCTCGGGATCTCGCGCCGACCCATGACGTAGCCGATGGTGCCGAGGACACCCGTCGGCCAGCCCGCGCACTCGAAGATGCTGCGGACCAGGTACGTGGTCGTCGTCTTGCCGTTGGTGCCGGTTACGCCGCAAACGGTGATCCGCCTTGTCGGGTCGCCGACCAGGGCGTGCGCACACAAGGCAAGGGCCTCGCGGGCGTCGTTCACCAGAAGCAGCGGCCGGCCGCCGGGAAGGTCCACCTTCCGCTCAACCACCGCCGCCAGGGCGCCGGCCTCGAGCGCCGCCTGGACGAACCTGTGACCGTCGATCTTCGTGCCGCTCAGCGCCACGAACAGGTCGCCCGGCCGGATGCGGCGCGAATCGTGAACCGCACGCACAACGTCCACGTCGGCCGGCCCGATCACGCGCGAGCCCGGAACGCGGTCCGCTAACTCGCTGAGCAACATAACTCATCCCCTGATGATGCCCAACGGCCGTAGCAGCCGTCAGTGCCTCACGGTCTGCCCGGCCAGATACGTCTCGCGACGCCCGGAGGTCGTCTCGCTCGGTGGAATGCCCAGGTAGGTGAGCGTCTGTTCGAGGATCTGCTTCACCGCCGGGGCCGCCACCGTCCCGCCATAATATCCGAGCGACTTGTCCGGCTCGTTCACCAACACGAGCACCACCGCCTTCGGATTCCCTGCAGGCGCCCCCGCGAGGAACACCCCCACGTAGCGCGTGTGGCTGATCCTTCTGGTGTCCGGGTCGATCTTCTGAGCGGTACCCGACTTGGCGAACACCTTGTAGCCCGGGATTCTGCACCGTTTCCCGGTGCCGCTCTCGACAACGCCGACCAGCGCGCGGTCGAGCATGTCGCGGGCCGTCTTCTCGTCGATGGCTCGGCCGACGACCTCCGGCTCCGTCAGGTCCACGGCCACGCGGCCGCAGTTGTCGAGGACGCCGCGAAGGATCTTCGGCCGCATGATCCGTCCCCCGTTCGCGAAGGCCGCAAAGGCCATGATCAGTTGCAGCGGTGTAACCATGTACTCCTGGCCGAAGGGCACACGCGTCGTGCTGAGCCGCGTCCATCGGGCCAGGGGAAAGACCAACCCCGGCGCCTCGCCGGGCAGCCAGACACCTGTCTTGCGGCCGAAGCCGAAGGCCACCAGAGTCTCGTGCAGACGCCGGTTTCCGAGGCGTGTGCCGATCTTGCCCATCATGATGTTGCTGGACTTCTGGATTCCCTGCTCGAAGGTCAGGTTGCCGTAGGCGTGCCCGGCGTCGTGAAGGTTGGCGGCGGCCCAGTAACCGTTCTCGCAATAGATGACCTCGCCGAACCGGACGACGCCGGCCTCGGCCGCCGCCGCCGCTACGAACGGCTTGCCGCTCGAGCCGGGCGGAAACACGTCCGTGACCGCCCGGTTCCGCCGCGCCTCGGTAGCGGACTCCTCGTACCGCGCCGGATCGTACGTGGGAACGTTGGCCATGGCCCATATCGCCCCCGTCGCGGGGTCCACGACGATGGCGGTGACGCTCTTGGCACGATACTTCCGGGCGGCCTCGGCGATAGCGCGCTCGGCGGCCGCCTGGATCACGGCATCAATCGTCAGAACCAGGTGCTGGCCGTCCTCGGCCGGGGCGAAGTGGTCGGGCTCCATCCAGATGGGCCTGCGCCGGCAGTCGGCCAGAACGTAGGCCTTGCCCGGCCGTCCGCGCAGACGCGCGTCGAAAACGCGTTCCAGGCCCTCCAGACCCTGCTCATCGACCCCCACAAACCCGAGAACGTGAGCGGCCAGCGACCCGTTCGGATAGTGTCGCACCCCTTCGGTCGCCAGCGAGACGCCCCGAAGTTTGAGGCGGCGGATGGCGTCGGCCGCTTCGTTGGAAACTCGCCGCTTCAGCCAGACGAAGCGTTTGTCGGGCGCCTCGGCGAGCCTGCGGTATACCTCGTCGCGGTCGAGGCCGAGAACGGGTCCGACGCGGGTGGCCGCCTTCGCCGCATCCTCAACCACCTTCGGGTCCGCGAAGACGCTCCGGATCGCGTGGCTGCCTGCCAGCACGCGAAGTCGCGCGTCAACGATGTCGCCGCGCATCGGCCGGATGGGGAGGCACATATGGTGCTGCCGCGAAGCTCGGGCCGCCAGTGGACCCGATGAAGCGGCGTAGATGTACACCAGAAACCCGGCCAGAGCCGCCAACAGTACGACAAGGCCCATCGTCATGATGGTGGCAACGCGGCGTTGGCGGGTCTCCGGCATCACGGGGCAGTCCCTTCCTTCTTCGCGTTGGGGCGCGCTATTATGGCGGACCCGGCAGGTTGCCGTCCGTCAGGCGCGCGCGCCAACCGGCGTTTCCAGGCGGCGCGCCGGTGTCGCGGTCGTTCGGTCCGCCGGTCGGCTCGTCTTCCAGGTCGGCCACGTGCTCGTGCAGCCGCTCCTGGCTCTTGAGGCGAGCGATCGCGAGTTCAAGCCGGCGGCACTCCTTCTCCAGTTGCCGCTTGTCGCCAAACAGCGAGTGGAGCCGGTTGCCGGCCTGGTGGGTGTCGGTCCGCAGAGCGGTCAGCCCGATGGCCAGTGCCACCAGAAGCGCCGCCAACACGGCCAGCCTGATGCAGAGCCTCATCGCTGAGCGACCCTCGAATCGGGCACCGGGTTCGCTTCCACGCCCTCCAACAGCACGATGCGCTGGCCGATTCGGAGTTTCGTCTCATCCGGCACCAGATGCCTGTTCCTGAGGAAGAGCAACCGGGCGAGACGGCCGTCGCCGTACAGGTTCGTTGCAATTCGATAGAACGTGTCGCCCTTGCAGACCTCGTACATAGCCGGCGGCTTGGTCTGCCGCTCGAGGAGGTCCGATTGATTGCCGAGCATCTGACCCAAGTCGTCGGCGGTGACGGCAGGGACGCGGTCGCGACCGGACGCGTCTGCCGGAGCGACCTCGGGTGCTTTGGCAATGGCCGTTTCGCGTGCGGCCGGCCGCAGATGGCCCGGAAGTTTCGGGATCACCAGTTTCTGCCCCTCGGCCAGACGGTTCGGATCGGGAATTGCCGCCTTGTTGGCCTTCCAGATACACCGCCACAGGCGTTCTCCCTCCTCGCCGTAGTGCTCGCGAGCGATGCTGGTCAGATTCTGGCCGCGGCGCACCGTGTGAACCGGGCGGGACTCTTCCTCGGCCGGTGCCGGTGGCGGCTCGCGCGTGAATGCGACCTGCCCTCCGGCATCCTCGCCATCCCCGCCGCTGGGCGTCGGGTCGCCCATCGGCGTCTTCACCGTTTCCGGGCCGAACACCACCAGGCCGAAATCGGCGGGCTCAGGAGGCTCAGCGGGCTCAGCGGGCTCAGCGCTTTCATCCGACTTGGGTTCCTTGAACGGCAGGGACTCCGGCGCGGGCAACAGCCCCTCTTCGGTCACCGCAACATCGGAAACCGCCCCCGTATCCAGACCGTGTATATCCAGCGGCCCATCCTGCGCAAACGGGTCAATCGTGCGATGGATCGTCCGGGCCAGCGTGCGGTGGCCCTCGCTCTCGCCAACCGGCAAGGGCGCGTGCTCCTGTACCGCCGACCCGACCCGACCACCCAGAATCAACCCAAAGAGCCCAATGAAGATGACACCGACCAACAGACCAACCTTGGTTTCTCTCCTCACGGTCATACCCTCACCTCTATGCGGCGTGCCCCACGGATACCCCACCTTCGACGCCCCCGGAACGCTCCGGGAAGGCGTCCTCTATATGGTCAACCGACGGCGGCGAGGCGGACGGAAACTCTTAGACGCCCGCTGCGCGAGCGCGGGTTCGCCTTCACCTCCCGTGCCGTAGGCGTGATCGGCCTGGTCACGGGCAGCGTCACCAGGCCCCTGCTCGCCGCCTCGCGGAAATGGGTTTTCACGATGCGGTCCTCTCCGCTGTGGAACGCGACGATAGCCACGCGGCCGCCGGGTTTTATATAGTCGAATATCTTGTTAAGGAACGTGTTCAGGCTGCCGTATTCATCGTTAACGGCGATTCGAATCGATTGAAACACGCGAGTTGCCGGATGAATCTTCTGCTTTCTTCGCCAGGCCGCCGGGACCGCCGCAGCAACCGTCTCGGCCAGTTCGTCGGTCCGGCGGATCGGCCGGCGGCGCCGGGCCTCGACAATGGCCTTCGCGATCCGCTTCGCAAACGGCTGGTCGCCGTAATCGCGAAAGATCGAGGCCAGGCGGTCGGCGGGCCAACGGTTGACGATCTCGTCGGCCGTGAGTTGCCCGCTTCGGTCGTAACGCATGTCGAGCAGGCCGGGCCGGTCGAAACTGAATCCCCTGTCCGCATCGGCCAGTTGCCGGCTCGATAATCCCAAGTCAAGTGTGGCACCGTCGATTTGCTCCTGCTCGATTTCGGACAACACCTCGTCGAAATCGCAGAAGTTGGCGTGGAAATATCTGACATCCCCAGAGCGTCCGAATCGGGCGATCAAACGCTCCAGGGCCCCACAATCCCGGTCCAGCAGGATAAGACGGCCACCGGGCCGAATCCGCTCGAGCAACGCTGCCGCGTAACCCCCGCCGCCGGCCGTTCCGTCAAGGATGACCTGGCCGGGACGGGGCGACAGATGCTCGATCACCTCCTCGAGCATGACCGGCACATGCCCGGTTTGCGTCCCCACGCGGACCCCACCTTACGGTCAATGCACCAGTGTGCTCAGCGTAGCCCCTGCTTCCAGTCGTGCGAGCAGTGCGCCGACGTCGTCGCTCAGTTCGACGTCGCGATACGCACCGCCGCGTGCACGGATCCGCCGGAGACGCGTCTGGAGCCGGCTCACCTCCCGGTGCAGGCGGCCCTCCGACAGGTACGCCTCCGCGTTGGGGGCTTCCATCGCCTGTCGCAGCAAGTCCCAACCTTGTGCGTCCGTATGTCGCTCCACGTTTCACCTCCCGTGCCTCTTGCCGCAAGGCACACTTCCCTTGGACCTCGCCGATATCGGACTCGGTCGTGGTGTCGGCACGAGTCCGACCGACGCCCTCGCTCTCGCAGCCGTTCACTTTTCAATAAAGGGCCGCCCAGGCGGGCCAGGCCCGCCCAGGCGACCCCCAAGGGGGGCTATTCGGGGGCTTCCGCCGCAGGCGGCGCCTTCTTCTTCTCGTACATCAGCGCCTGCTTTTCCAGTGCGTCCCGGTCCGCCTTCTGCTTCTCGACATGCGGCTCCCACCTGTCGCGCGGCCACACCTCAATGTGATCCTTGATGCCGGCGACGACAACCTCTCTAGCCGAGAGGCCGCACTCCTCCATCAGGTGCTCCGGGATCAGGACGCGGCCCATCCGGTCCATCTCAAGGTCTTCCGCCAGGCCGTAGGTTATCAGTTCGAAGTTCCGCACGTCGGGGTTCGTTCGCGAACTCGCGTCGAACTCCGGAGCGATTTCCTCGTAGGTGCGCGGCGTATAGAGATACAACACATTATCAAACCTGCTGACGGCGACGAAGCCGTAGCCCTCTTCCCTTCGGTCAATGCCCTCGCGCAGTCTCGCAGGGATCGTCAGCCGAGACTTGGCATCAATCGTGTGAAAGTAGCGCCCCGTCAGGTTCCGCACGCCTCGCTCCCCACTGCTGGGCTTCCCCGCCCTCGCGCCCCGGGCAACAGGGTGACCCGCGCCGGATCGGCATGGGTGGGACGCCCAACCTCTTTTGCAGCAGTTTTCATCGGCTTCATCACCCACTTTACTCCACCAATTTAGGCCACCAAGAAAGCGAGTCAAGACCTTTTTGCCGACCCTCCTCTTGCCCTGCGGTCAGCGGACGGTAAGCAGGCTGGACCAGCATACTACAAACGGTAGGCCCGGCCGCTTCTGCCCACTATCGGTTGAACATTACGGCCGGCGTCGAAAGGAAAGAAAATATTTTCTCGATCCACTTTTTTTTGGACTTGCTGCGGTGGCCCCACGCCGGTCAGCGCAGAGCACCCATGGCGAGGGATCAGAATCCGTCGGCAGGTGCAGGAGGCCTGGACATGACTACGATGGTGTGGGCAAGACGGTCGCCAAGACGCTGCCACTTCGGTCCGGTCAGGATCAGGACCAAGCCGACCAGGTACAGGACGGGCAATTCATCGACGGGGCGCAGGAGCGTTCTCACGAGCGCCTGCCCGGACGAGATGCGAGCGCCCGACTCGCTCCGGACCTGGAGCCTCATCAGCGCCTTGCCCAAGGTTCGGCCAAAGGCGGCCTCGGCGATCGTGAAGTAAGGCAGGATGACACCCAGGCGGACGAGTTCCAGCACAGCCCACTCCTCCAACGGCATCGACTGGCCTCGAAGCAGCCGGTCCGGCATCTCCGGCAGCAGTTGCAGGGAGATCGGCACCACGATGAAGCCGACCAACAGGTAATCGATTCCGAGCGCCGCCGCACGCCTCAGCAAGGGCGCCAGGACGAGGTCCGGCCCCTCGGCCGCCGACACCGGCACAGCGGGCGCCGCCACTCCCGCTCGGCGCCAACTCGCCAGGATCAGCAGTGCACCAAACGCCGTAAAGATGAAGAGCAGAAGGGGCCCGTATTCAGCCCCGTCCCCGTCGGCAGCGCTTGCCTGGACCCCCACCGGCGCGAACGCTCCGAGACGCGCGCCCGCCACGTCCAACGGCGCCACGACGGGCTTGGCGTCAGCGAGGGCGGCAACGAAAAAGTGTCGGCCCGACCGCCCCAGCGCGACGGGCCCTTGTGGCACCGTCCCGGCAACCGGCCCTGTCTCGTGCCAGTCCTCGTCGGCCGCCGCGTACGTGGCCAGGATCCACTGCCCGGGGGAGTCGTCGCCCGCGGCTTTCAGGAAGAGGCCCACCATCGTCTCGTCATCGGCCGCCACGTGCAAGGCCGACCCCACGTGCAAGCGCGACGTAATCGGCGCGTGCCAGCCGTCTTTCTCCAAATAGAGGAACCGAAGTCGAACGTCCGGCGCCGGTCCGGTCAGCGTCGGCACCTCCTCCCGCCAGAGCAGGAACAGCCTGCCGCGGAAGCGAACGGCCCGTGGGTCCATCATCTTCTCGCGTTCGACGCCCACCTCCACCTGCGCCGCCGTCCACGTGCCGTCCTCATACCTGGCGTGGAACGCGTCGCCCGCGCTGTTGTAGCCGAAGGCGTCGGCATTCAGGCCGTCTTCGCACGCCGCAACGGGCGTCCACGCCGGGACCGGCGAAGGCTCGATCACCGGCCGCCCGAGCCCGAACCGTCCCCAGCGACCGCTCGGGAAGAAGACGAGCAGGTCCTCGCGCCAGGCAGCCACCGCCGCAGGGATGCCGCGAGCGAATCGTCCCTCGTGCCACATCCCCTGGGCGTCCCGCTGCCAGTATCGAAAGCCCGTGACGGCGCCGGCCCGCCCCGTGGCGGCAACGTAGAGGTTGTTCAGGTTGCCCGTGGCCAGGATCGCCGCCCGGTCGGGCGCCGCATCGGGCGGCCCCGTGTCACACGGCCCGGTAAAGGCTGCGATCAACCCGACGATAAGCGCCGCCTGCCGCATGGGTTCATCACCTCAAAGACAACCCGCCGTCTCGGGCGGCGGGTTCGGACGATTCCCTGGACACCTTCGCACCCGTTACCACTGTTTGATGAACATCAGGCCGCCCGCCCCCGGCCCGCCGTACGGCAGGACATGGAACCCGCCGATTTCGGGCAGTTCGCCCTTGGCAACACTGTGACCGACCACCCATCCGAGGGCCGCCCCGAAAACGATATCCGACAGATCGTGTTCCCGGTCCTCCAGACGGGTGGCGGCCGAATACCCGGCCAGCAGATACAACGGCACACCGGCCTTCCACCCGTAGTACTGCTGCATCACCGCCGCGAAGCAGACCGAGGACGACGTATGGCCGGACGGCCACCCGTACCTCTCACCGTTCGGCGACCGGTCGTTCATCGACACCTTGAGCAGGCCGGTGGAGAGCCCATTGACGGCCAGGGCCTCGATCATCGTCTTGCTCATCGCGTGGTGGCTGGCGTCGCGCTCGTGAACGGCGCCGAGGTACCACGCGCCGGCGATGCCGAAATGCAGGGCCGGGTTGCCGATGATGGACCCGAAGTCGTCCGTCTCGGCGAGACTTGTGTCGTCGTGGCGGAAGTCGTCGCGGATGCGGCCGTCGAGGTTGTGGCGGACGATCCGGTCGGCGCCGAACGCCGCGCCCAGGATGAGAAGGTTTTCGGGTTTGGCGAAGGAGTGTTTCGTCCCGCTCCAGACCTGTCTCGGCGTTTCGCGAAGGTCGCTCTTGAGGATGTCGCCGAACGACGTAGCCTCAATCGACGCAGGCGGCGCGGCCGGCCACTCGGGCTCCGTCTTGGCATCAGTCGCCGCGTCCCCGGGCGCCGGGGCGGCGAGCGCCTCGCGCGGGGCAAAGTAAACGACCGACCTGGGCTGGTCGGCCGAGGGCGCCGGCGCGATGCGCCCGGTCTCCACAGGCGACTCGCTGCGGCGAGCGGCAACCAGGCGCCGGCACGTCGCCTCGGCCTCGCGGCGCAGCGCCGTCCCGCCGCCGCAGCCCGCCAAGGCCGGCACAACCGCCAGGGCCACCAGCCATTCAAGACGCTTCGGCATTGGCATGGAACGTCTCCGTTCAGGGCGTTCGCCCATCATCGATCAGGGACTACCGGCTCACCGAGTCGCTCGAGCACCTCGCCTCTATACTCTTCATCGGCCACCCGGCCGCCGCAGCCCCGGTATTTTCGTTCGACGATTCTACGGATGCGGCCTGCACGGCTGCCGGAATCCATGGTGCGAGCGGCAGGAACAGCGGGCGCCGCGCTCCGCGCCAGAACCTCCAGAAAGGCCACCATGCCAGATGGATTGTAGCCTGCGGCAACGAGGTAATCCAGCCCCAAGCGGTCGGCCGCCGCCTCGGTGTCGGCGTCGTACTCGTGTTCGTGGATCGCTTCGGCGAGACGGGCAAGCGTCTCGGTCCGCTGCGGCGCAGCGCGGCCGGCGGTCGTCGACTGGGCGGCGGCGAGCGCGTCCAGCAGGAGTGCCTTGCCGCACTTGCCGCAGAGGGACCGAACCACGTGCCGCGCGTTGATGTGTGCCAACTGATGGGCCAGCGCGGCCGCCAATTGGCCCTCGGTCTTGAGGCTCGCCAGAAGGCCGCGCGTCAGGTAAACCAACCCGCCGGGGAGCGCGAAGGCTTTGACGTCGGCAGTGTCGAGCACGGCAAAGCGGTACGGCAATTCGCGCCTCGATGTGGTTCGGGCGACGCGTTCGCCGATCGTGCGAACGTAGGCCTCGACGGCGAGGTTCTCAAGCCGCCCGCCGGCGAGGCGTTCGAGGTGGGTGGCCGCCGCGCGGCCGATCTGAATCTCCTGCTCGGCGGTAAGCAACGGCCGCTCGGCCCGGTCGGCGGATCGGCCATCCCCGCAGCCGGCAAGCAGCCCCATGAGTGCCGCCACCGTTGCGACAGCGACGTGCGCAGTCTCCACGCGTCTCATGCCCTGCCCTTCTGGCGGCATGCACCGCACCGCGCGGTGGGCAGTCCTGCCCACTGCGCCGCCGGTCCACGGATGCGTCCGCGAACGCGGCGGGCAAGACTGCCCGCCGCGCCAAAGAGCCAACGTACCTGTTTAGCGTGCTCTCGAAGCGATGTCATTTCGACCGAGGCCGTACGGCCGAGCGGAGAAATCTCGTCGTCCGGACACGGATAACGGCGATCCCGGCGCGCCGGGACTCGACTCCCGCGGCTGCGCTTCGCTCGCTCGGAATGACACGCTAAACACGTACAAGCCAACCGCTCGTTCCCCGAAAATGACAACGCAAGCCTACGACGCCGCGCTCACGTACACCATGCGTAGTTCATAGAGCAGATGATCCAGAAGTTTCTTCTCGTCGTCGGTCAAATTGCCCTTCGTCTTTTCCTCCAGGACACCCAAGAGGTCGATGTTGTGCTTCGCCAGGTCGAGGTGCCGGATCGGGCGCCCGGTTTGCGGGTCCCGCTGGTCGGACATGAAGATAGCCGCCTGCGTCGCAATCATCTGAACGAGCGCCGGGAACGAGGCGGACGGCAGCGCTTGCCCGTCATCGGCCTCGGGGCCGGCGGCCGCCGACGGCTCGGCCGTCTCGGCCTCGCGTGCCAGGCGCTCTTTCTCGACCTGGGCCTCCTTCTTCCAATCCGAGTCCACGTGAATCTTGGGTTCCTCGGTCGGGGGCTGATCTGCGCCCGACGGTTCGGGGGTGGTGGTGTCTGCGTCGGCCATGGGGTGTCACCTCCTGCTTTGCTTTGCCTCAACCGGTCCGACGGCGCTGCGCCCCAGAGCGGCGGCAACGAGGCCCGCGTAGAACGGCGAGGGCCTGAGCGGCCGGCTCGTGAACTCCGGGTGCGCCTGCGCCGCGACGAAGTACGGATGGTCCGAGAGTTCCAGAATCTGCATGATCGGCTGACCGGGCGCCTTGCCGGAAAAGACCAGCCCGGCGCCCGTGAGACGGTCGATGTACTCCGGGTTGACCTCGTACCGATGGCGGAAGCGAAGGCGGACCGTCGCCGCACCGTTAAACATCTTCGAGGCCAGCGTGTCGGGGGCCACCTCGACATCCCTGCCGCCCAGGCGCATCGTGCCGCCCAACCCCTCGACCTCGTATTGCTCCGGCAACAGATCGATGACGGGGTGCAGCGTGCTGGCGGCAACCTCGGTGGAGTTCGCGCCGTCGAGGCCGCACACGTTCCGCGCGAACTCGACGACGGCCATCTGGAAACCGAAACACAGGCCCAGATACGGCACGACGTTCTCCCGCGCATAGCGGACGCAAGCGATCTTTCCCTCGGCGCCGCGGACGCCGAACCCGCCGGGCACGATGATGCCGTCGGCGCCCTCCAGGGCGGTGGCGGCACCGTCTTCGGTCAGGTCGGTCGTGTCGACCCACCGGACGTTACAGTGGGTCTCGAGGCCAGCGCCGGCGTGCTCGATCGCTTTCAGCAGGCTGGCGTAACTGTCGCGGACGGCAGTGTACTTGCCGGTGACGGCGATCGTGACCTCGTGTTTGGGCTGGCGGATACGCCGGCAGAACCCCTCCCACGTCCGGGTAGCCTTCTGCTCGGCGCGCGGGTCCAGGCGGTCGTTCAGGTTCAGGATGTGGACGACCTGCCGGTCCACCTGGTCGCGCTGCAGGCGCGTGGGCAGCAGGTAGATGGACGACTCGTCGTGCATCGAGATGACCCGCGACATGGGCACGCTGGTGTAGATGGAGAGTTTCTCGCGAATCTTGTCGGTAACGGGGTTGGCGGCGCGGCAGGCGATGATGTGTGGCTGGATGCCCATCTCCAGCAGCCTCTTGATGCCGAGTTGAGCGGCCTTGGATTTCTGCTCGCCGAGGATGCTGGGTTCGAGGATGAACGTCAGGGCGACGAAACAGACGTTCTGTGGCCCGTCCTCGTACGCCAGTTCTCTCATCGCCTCGATGTAGCAGGCGTTCTCGAAGTCGCCCACGGTGCCGCCGATCTCGACGAAAACGACGTCGGCCGCGGTCTTGACGGCCAGGTCGCGGAGTTTGCGTTTCACTTCGCCGGTGACGTGTGGCAGGATCTGGACGTCGCGGCCGAGGTACTCGCCGCGCCGTTCGCGTTCGAGAACGGCCCAGAAGATCTGGCCGTTCGTCGCGAAGTTGTCGCGCGTCAGGTCCTGGTCGAGGATCCGCTCGTACGTGCCCAGGTCCATGTCGGTCTCCATGCCGTCGTCGAGAACGAAGACCTCGCCGTGCCGGTACGGGTTGAGGGTGCCGGAGTCGATGTTGAGGTAGCCTACGAGTTTGATCGGCGCGACCCGCAGGCCCTGGTCCTGGAGCAGTTTGGCCAAACTGGAGGCGAAGATGCCCTTGCCCAGACCGCTCATCACGGTGCCGAAGACGATCACGTATTTCGTGCGGCCGGGCTGATAGCCGTCGGGCACGGGCGTGTAGAACTCCGTCTCTTCGGTCTGGTTGGCGATATTGCGGAACAGTTCGGTTGCCGGCATCAGGCGCCTCTCACGTCGGGTTGGCCTTACGGTATCGTGCAACGAAAGCGGCGTACGCCTCGGGCGTGTCGATGCCGCAGGGACGAGAGTCCGTCACGAGAACGCGCATGCGGCGGCCGTTCTCAAGCCACCGGAGTTGCTCCAATTTTTCGGTCATCTCCAGCGGCGTTTGCGGCATGGCGGCATAGGCGCGAAGCGCCGCCGCCCGGAACGCATAGATGCCGAAGTGCTTGAGCATCGGCGCTCGCCGCGCGGCCTCGCCGTCTCGGGCCCACGGAATCGGGGCGCGAGAGAAGTAGAGAGCGTCGCCGCCTGCGCCCACGACCACCTTCACGGCGTTCGGGTCGGTCGCCTCGTCGGGCTCAAGCGGGCCGGCGACCGTGGCGGCTTCAAGCGACGGGTTGGCGTCGAACGCTTCGACCAGACGGTCGAGCAGCGCCGGGTCGAGTTCGGGCTCGTCGCCCTGGAGGTTGATGACGATCCGGGCGTCGGGAAACGCCTCGGCCGCCTCCGCCACGCGGTTCGTGCCGCACGGGTGCTCGGAGGAGGTCATGACGGCGCGGCCGCCGAAGGCTTCGACGGCGTCGCGGATGCGTTCGTCGTCGGTGGCCACAAGGACGGCATCGACCCGCGGCGCACCTGCCGCCGCTTCGCAGACGTGCTGGATGAGGGGCTTGCCGGTGTCGGAGGCGAGAGGCTTCCCGGGGAATCGTTTTGACCCATATCGGGCGGGGATAACACAAATAACCATGCGTCTGGCGCCAGCAAAACGTCCCGGGAACACGGGCTCAGGGCTAGCCCTTATGGGTGCATTACGATACCCGCCCGGTGAGCGGAAGTCAAGACAAAGGTTGAAGCGGCCGATGGCCCTATTTCGAGGACCGCCCCGCGCTCGCGTCACAACCCTTGACCACCGACCGGCTGCACAGAAACGCTCCCGCCACGACCAGTCCGCAGGCCGCCCACAGATTCCACCCCAGGGCCACGCGCAGATACACGGCGCTGACGGCCGTCGAGAGGAGCGGCGTCACGTACGAGAGCGAGGCCACCAGCGTCAGGTTCCCCCGCCGCACGGCAACGTCCCAGAGGGCGTAGGCGAGGAGCGTCGGAAACAGGGCGATGAGGACGAGTTCGGCCACCGCGCGGGGCGTCCACACAGACTCCTCCGGAAAGGCCAACCGCAGCGCCGCAAGGACCAGTCCCGTCGCGAGGACGAAGAGCGGGACGGCTCCGCCCTCGGCCTTGCCGGCCCATCGGCGGCTCACGCTCGAGTAGAGCCCCCAGAGGATCGCCGCCACCAGGGCCAGAAGGTACGGAACCGGATGGTCTCGCAGGTTCGCCGCCAGCGCGTCCAGCGAGTACTCCTCCAGCCTAAGCGGCGCCAGCGCCGCCCCGGCCAGGCCGAGGATCACGCCCGGCCAGAACGCCGCACGCACCCGCGTGTGCAGGATCGGGATCGCAAACACCAGCGTCAGCGCCGGCCACAGGTAGTTGATGATGCCGACCTCGATCGCCTGCTGCCGGCTCGACGCCAGGCCAACCGCCAGGTAGATGCACGCGATGTACGTCACGAACAGCAGACCGCTGCCCACCAGGTACGGCCGCGGCAGACGCAAGGCGGGCAGCAGCCGCCCCCTGGCTGCCAGGTACAGGCACGCGGCGGCCCCGCTCGCCGTGTTGGCCAGAGCCCCGGTGGTCAGCGGCCCGACGGTCTCGGACAGGCTCCTGGCCAGTGCCATCATGCTGCTCCAGATGACGATGGCCACGATGCCGAGCGCCGTGTTCACTCGCCGTTGACGTGCAGTGTCCATGCGCTGGTCCGAGTGGGAGGCTACCGATCCGACCTACCGTTTCATCGGGCCGATGGGCTTGCGGGAGATCGCCACGTTGTCGATGTAAAGGTGGTGGTCGCTCCCCGCGGTCCACGAACCGCCGTGGTAGACGTTGACCCAGACGGTCTCGATCTTCAGGGCCGCGGTATCGCGCATACGGACGTCGGTCTTCTCGAAGGCGAGGCGCCCGTCGACCCAGGCGCGAAGGATGCCGTCGTTCTTGCCGGGGGTGTTCATGCGGGCGTACTGCTCGATGGCGTACCACCGATTGTTCTGGAGGTATCCGAGGCCGTCCCTGTCCCAGACCCAGTTGGAACCGTAGCGGCCCTTCATGTCCGCATGGTAGCAGTAGAATCCGACCGGTGTCTTGCCGTCTTTTCGCCCGCGGAACAGGCCGCGCGCCGACCACCCGTTGCGTCCGTCGGACGGCCGCCCTCCCCAGCCCGCGCGGCCGTAGGTGCCGGCGATGCCCGGCAACTTGCCGCCCCTGGCCGGTGTCCAGTCGTCGGCGAAGCGCAGGTCGTAGCGGAAGTAGATCTCCTCGGGCTCGGCGCCGAGTTGTTTCTTGAAACGGAACTGGAGGCTCGCGCCGTAGTGCCCGCCCTCCTCGACCTTGATGCGCAGCGCCTTGCCCCGCAGCGGCTTGAACTTCCGCTCCGGGTCGGCCGCCACGGTGTCGGCGCGATCGGGTTTCTTGCTCAGTCCCCACTGGCGATACCACGCGGGTGACTCGAAGTCGCAGCGAAAGACGACGTCGCCGGGCGATGCGGCCACGTGCAAAACCGCCAGACCGGCGACAAGCGCCAGACACCCCAGCCGCGAGAGGTTCCGCATGGCCAGCGATCCTCCTTCGTTCTCCGGCATTCGCCAAGCCCCGGCCACAGGTTGCACCGGCCCCGTGACAGCCGCCATTTGACTGGCCGGCGCGGGTCAAGTCAACGTTTCAGAATCCGGGCTGCGGCTGCGGAGATTCTGCCGGCCGCCGGAAGCGAAGATTCTGGTGAAATGCCGCCGTCCGCACTACAATCGGGCCAAGCGGCATCCCGGCGCGCGGGGATTGGGGACCGGGAGGTGTGTTGTGCCCACGGAAGTGACGACGGTTGTCGTGGTGTTGCTGGCGGCGCTCTCGATCTGGGTAATCGTCGCGTTCAACCGTCTGGTGCGGGCGCGGAACCTGATGCGCGAGGGCTGGAGCGGTATCGACGTCCAACTTCGCCGCCGCCGCAACCTCGTGCCCAGCCTCGTCGAGACGGTGAAAGCCTACGGGCGCCACGAGAAGCAACTGCTCGCGGAGATCGCCGAGCGGCGCGGCGAGGTCCCCCGCCCGGAACGCCTCAGCGAAACCCAGGACCGCGAGAACGTCCTCACGGACCAGTTGAAACGGTTGTTCGCGCTGGCCGAGGCCTACCCCGAACTGAAGGCCGACACCAATTACCTCGAACTCCAGAACCTGCTCACCGAAATCGAGGACCAGATCCAGATGGCCCGCCGCTATTACAACGGGGCCGTCCGCAACTATAACATCCGCGCCGAGTCGTTCCCGGGCAACCTCGTGGCGAAACTGTTCCGGTTCCGCCAGGGCGAGTTCTTCCAGGTTGAGACGGCGACCGAGCGAGCCGCTCCGAAGGTGGAAATGTAAGCGATGCGAATCAGACCGGCCTCTCTTGTGAGCCTTGTCGTCCTGATCGTCGGGGCGGCGGCCGCCCCGGCGGCGCAGAAACCCGCCGGGGAACGAATCCTCGGATTCCACAGCGAGATCACCGTCCACCAGGACGGGTCGCTGACCGTCACCGAGACCATCAAGGTCCGCGCCGAGGGCGGGAAGATCAAACGCGGCATCTACCGCGACTTCCCCGTCCGGTACGCGGGACGCGACCGCCGCCGCGTCATCGTCCCCTTCGAGGTCCTGGCCGTCAAACGCGACGGCAAGGTGGAACCCTGGCACACCGAGAGCAACGACCCGTACGAGCGGGTCACCATCGGGCACAAGGACGTGCGCCTGAAGGCCGGCGTCTACACCTACACGCTGACCTACCGCGCCGGCCGCCTCCTCGGCTTCTTCGCCGACCACGACGAACTGTACTTCAACGTAACGGGCAACGACTGGGACTTCCCCATCGACGAGGCCTCGGCCACGGTCACCCTGCCCGAAGGCGTCCCTGCCACGGCGATAGGCCACGAGGCCTACACCGGCCGCAAAGGCGAGACGGGGAAGGATTACGAGTCGTCCATCGACGATTCGGGCCGATGCCGCTTCCGCACGACACGCCGCCTGGCGCAGAGCGAGGGGCTGACGATCGTCGTGACCTGGCCGAAGGGGGTCGTCACGGCGCCAACGCTTGCCAACGAGGTCACTTGGCTGCTCCGCGACAACCTGATGGTCTTGGCGGGCCTTGCCGGATTGATCGTGGTGGGCGTGTACTTTCTCGTGGCCTGGAGTTGCGTGGGGCGCGACCCGTCCAAAGGCATCATTATTCCGCTGTTCGAGCCGCCGGACGGGCTGAGCCCCGCCTCCGTGCGGTACCTCATGCGGATGGGCTTCGACAAGGTCTGCTTTGCCGCTACGGTCGTCAACCTGGCCGTCAAGCGACGCCTGACGATCGAAGACGAGGACGGCGACTACCGCCTCATCCGTACCGAAGACACCGGCGGCCCTGACCTCGGACCGGCCGAAGCAAACGTCTTCGACAAACTTCTCGGCAGCCGCGCCGAGATCAGCCTCACCAACACGAACCACAAGACGTTCGGGAAGGCCCTCGCCGGCCTCAAGACGTCGCTGGTCAAGGCGTACAAGGGGCGGTACTTCGCATCCAACGTCAAGTGGTTCGTTCCCGGCGTCGTCCTGTCGGTTCTGACGCTTGCCTCGGTCACCCTGATTGCGGCGTTTAGCGAGGGCAACCCGGCGGTGGCCTTCCTGTGCGTGTGGCTGACGTTCTGGAGTTTCGGCGTCTTCGCCCTGTCGCATGCAGTCATCCGTGCCTGGAAAGGCGTCGGCGGGGGCCGGGGCGTCGGTCGGTTGGCCTCAGGCGGCGGCGCTGCGTTCATCACGTTGTTTGCGGTGCCCTTCTTCGTTGCCGAGATCGTCGTCGCGGGCATTCTGGTTTACATGACCTCTGTCTGGCTGGTGCCGATCCTGGTGCTCCTGGGCCTGGTGAACGTCAAGTTCCATCACTTTCTGAAGCAGCCGAGCCCCGAAGGCCGCAAGGTAATGGACCGCATCGAGGGGTTTCGTATGTATCTGGGGACCGCCGAGCGGGACGTGCTGATGAGCGCGGCCGCCCCGCCTCACAAGACGGCGGAACTGTTCGAGGCGTTCCTGCCGTACGCGCTGGCACTGGGCGTCGAAACGGCCTGGGCAGAGCAGTTCGCGGAGGTCCTGGAGAGCGCGGCCGCCGGCGGGGATGGGTACACGCCCGCCTGGTACCACGGGCGGTCGTGGGCGACGGGCGGCGCGGGGGCGTTCGCGTCGTCGTTCGGCAGTTCGTTTGCCTCGGCGCTTTCGTCGGCGCAGGCGGCGCCCGGCTCAAGTTCCGGCTCCGGCGGGGGTGGCTCATCGGGCGGAGGCGGTGGCGGAGGCGGTGGCGGTGGGTGGTAACCACACACACTACATGCACCGCCACGTCTTCGGGAGGGACAGCGGTAGAATACACGGCGCGGCACCCGGAGTACCTGCTTCGCGTTTGCTGTTCGGGCGGCAAGTTGCGCGGGCATTCTCGTTCGTGAGCGAAAGAGAGGATAGCATGTCAAAGTCCAAACCTGTCAATCGTCGCAATTTCCTGACCAACTCGCTGGCCGCCGCCGGGGCGATCGGCGCCATGGCGGGCGCCGGGGCCGAAGGCGCCGCGCGGGCCGCACCAACGCAGCCCGGGGCCACCGCCAAGCCGGCGCCGGCCGACGCGGGCGCGATGCCTTGCGGCAAGATCGGAAAGGCCGGCATCAGCCGCCTGCTCCTGGGCGGCAACCTGATCTCCGGCTGCATGCACGCGCGGGACCTGAAGTACGTGGGCCAATTGTTCCGCGCCTACGCCAACGACGAGAAGATCCTTCACACGCTCAAACTGGCTGAACAGCACGGCATCAACACGGTCTTCGAGACGGGCGCGGCCTACATCCGGCGTTACAACCGCGAGTGCGGCGGGCACATGCAGTTCATCCCGCACATCCGCGTCGACCTCGACCAGAAGGAGGGCGACCTGGAGGACCACATCCAGCGGCAGGTGGACTCCGGCGCCGTCGCGCTGTACGTCTGGGGCGTGTCCGGAGACAAACTCGTCCAGGCCGGCGCCGTCGACCGTATCGCCAGGGCCGTTGACCTGGCCAAGGCCCACGACCTGCCGGTCGGCGTCGGCAGCCACTCGCTCCTGGTGCCGATGGCCTGCGAGAAGCACAACGTGCCATGTGATTTCTATGTCAAGACGTTCCACAGCGACGACTACCCGTCGGCCACGCCCAAGGAACTCCGCAAGGAGTTCATCTGGCTGGACGGCGGCAAGGGCTGGTACGACAACATGTGGTGCATCAACCCCCAGGAGACGATCGCGTTCATGAAGACGGTCGCCAAACCCTGGATCGCCTACAAGATCCTGGCCGCCGGCGCCATCCCTCCAGGCAAGGGGTTCGCCTACGCCTTCTCGGGCGGGGCGGACTTCACCGCAGTCGGCATGTTCGATTTCCAGATCGAGGAAGACTCCAAGTTGGCACGCGCCGCCATCCGCCGCGCACAGAGCCGCCCGCGCCCCTGGCGGGCGTGAATCACACCGCTGGTGACGCGCTCTCAACAGCGATGCCACTTCTTCGCCGGCGTGCGTTTCAAAGTTGAATCCGCCCTCCCAATTGCGCCCTGAGCCCCGCCCTGCCCTCACAAAAGGAAGCAGAGACAAGCGTAAATGCCTGCCCCTGCCTGACTTGCGTGGTGCGCCCGGGGTGACTCGAACACCCGACCTGCGGTTTAGGAAACCGCCGCCACAAGAACGTAACTCGCGTCCCAAGGCCGACTTACGCGACCCGGACAACACCCGTTCTGCGCATTTTCTGCGCGCCGAAAACCGGCCCCAAAACACGGCCGAAATGCCGCCGGACTTAGCCCAAGTCGTCGCCACTTGGCACCACTTGCCCGAAGCCGTCAAGGCCGGCATCCGGGCCATAGTCGGGGCCTCTTCCGGCGCGTGAGACGATAGCCTCACCGAGGTCCGGCACCTGCCTTCTCCGAGGCCGGTGTGAAAGGGTTGGTAATAGCGCCTCAACGCTGGTGGCATGTCGCGCCCACCCGTTCACCCGCAGAATCGCTAAAGCCCATCGCCGAACTGCCCGATGAGTGCCATTGGCAAAAGGTACGAAAGCGCTGGGATGGACTGGCTCTTGAGTTCCCGCCTACGCGGTATCTCCCCAGATCCATCCGTCTATGGACTGTGTTGACGGTGTTCCCTGAGTCTCAGGGTAAGCGCTGTCGGTAACGAAAGGAGTCCGCAGATGGTAAGGCAGGATCCAAGGCCGAACAGGAGGAAGCCTGGCAACAGGTCCTCACACAAGGGTGGAAATGGGCGCGGCGCCACAGCGGCCACGGTCGAGGAAGACGAAGGGCTCGGCCTGGAGGCAGAAACGCAGGCGCGAGAACTCCTGAAGGCACTGGAAGCCGTCCGAAGGGGCGACCTGACCAGGAAACTCAGGAAGGAAACGAGCGACGTTTTCGGAGAACTGGCCGAGTCCTACAACGGCATGGTGGACGCCCTGAACCTGTTCGGCGCCGAGGTCACGCGGGTGGCCCGCGAGGTCGGAAACGAAGGCAAACTCGGCGCCCAGGCCGAGGTGCCCGGCGTCTCCGGCACCTGGAAGGAACTCACCGACAACGTCAACACCCTGGCGGGGAACCTCACCAGCCAGGTCCGCAACATCGCCTTGGTGACGACGGCCGTCGCCAACGGCGACCTCTCGCAGAAGATCACCGTGGAGGCCCAGGGCGAGGTTCTGGAACTGAAGAACACCATCAACGCCATGGTGGACAGCCTGAGCCTGTTCGGCGCCGAGGTCACGCGGGTGGCGCGCGAGGTCGGAAACGAAGGCAAACTCGGCGCCCAAGCCGAGGTGCCCGGCATCTCCGGCACGTGGAAGGAACTCACCGACAACGTCAACACCCTGGCGGGGAACCTCACCAGCCAGGTCCGCAACATCGCCTTGGTGACGACGGCCGTCGCCAACGGCGACCTCTCGCAGAAGATCACCGTCGAGGCCCAGGGCGAGGTCCTGGAACTGAAGAACACCATCAACGCCATGGTGGACAGCCTGAGCGTGTTCGGCGACGAGGTGACGCGGGTGGCCCGGGAGGTGGGCACGGAAGGCAAACTCGGCGGCCAGGCCGAGGTGCCGGGCGTCGCCGGCACGTGGAAGGAACTGACCGAGAACGTGAACACCCTGGCGGGGAACCTGACGAACCAGGTCC
>Ga0307427_1000358_pt1 | contig 30028 bp, 21 predicted proteins | sample SalMarWE160190MG_FD_202162 | JGI IMG/M metagenome (GOLD analysis project Ga0307427, IMG submission 202162) | Salt marsh sediment microbial communities from the Plum Island Ecosystem LTER, Massachusetts, United States - WE1603-190 | ecosystem: Environmental > Aquatic > Marine > Intertidal zone >...
CGTACGAATAGCCCGGGTTAGCCGCCGGGCTTGCCCGGCGAGTTCGTACGAGTAGCCCGGGTTAGCCGCCGGGCTTGCCCGGCGAGTTCGTACGAATAGCCCGGGTTAGCCGCCGGGCTTGCCCGGCGAGTTCTTCGTGACGTGCCGACCGCGAATTCACCTAAAAACAGAAAGCGTTCAACGATGGACTGGCAAATCGAAGTCAAACACCGGCCCGGCGCCCACGACGCCCACGGCCAGGACGTCCTCAGTCAGATTCGTGACCTCGGCATCACGAGCGTCGAGGCCGTCGAAGCATCACGCCTGTTCTATCTCGACACCGCGGCGCCGAAAGCCGACGTTGAGCGCATCGCCCGCGAACTCGTGACCGACCCCGTCGTCGAGCAGTACGTCCTGTCGGACGGCAAGCCGGGCGGGTCCGACCCGCGGCCCTCCGTCATCGTCCGCCGCAAACCCGGCGTCATGGACCCCGTGGCCAACAGCACGCTCCAGGCGACCAGCGACATGGGCATCGACGTCCACCGCTGCGCCACCGCCCGCAAGTATTACTTCCAGGGCGCCGCGTCGCCCCGGGACATCGAGACCATCGCCCGGCGCATCCTGGCGAACGCCGTCGTCGAAGACGTGGCGTTCGAGGAAACAGGCGAGTCGGTCTTCCGCGACGCCCCGCCCTACGAGTTCCGCCTCATCCGCGTTCCGCTGCGCGATGCGAGCGACGAGGAACTCGTGTCGATCAGCAAGCGCGGCGGCCTGTTCCTGAACCTGGCCGAGATGAAGGCCATCCAGGAGCATTACCGCAAGGCCGGCGCCAACCCGACCGACGTGGAACTCGAAACTCTCGCCCAGACGTGGTCCGAGCACTGCGTCCACAAGACCTTCAAGGGCCTCATCACCTTCGCAGGCGAGACGATCGACAACCTTCTGGCCAGCACCATCGTCCGGGCGACCAAGGAACTCGCAAAGCCCTGGTGCGTGTCGGTCTTCGAAGACAACGCCGGCGTCGTCGAGTTCGACGGCCAGTGGTGCGTGTGCTTCAAGGTCGAGACGCACAACCACCCGAGCGCCCTGGAACCGTACGGTGGCGCGGCCACGGGCATCGGCGGCGTGATTCGCGACCCGCTGGGCACCGGCATGGGCTCGAAGCCGATCCTGAACACCGACATCTTCTGCTTCGCCCCGCCGGATTACCCGGCCGACAAACTTCCCGCCGGCGTCCTGCACCCGCGGCGGATCATGCGCGGCGTCGTCAGCGGCGTCCGCGACTACGGCAACCGCATGGGCATCCCGACGGCCAACGGCGCGCTCTATTTCGACGAGCGGTACCTCGGCAACCCCCTCGTCTACTGCGGCAACATCGGCCTCCTGCCGCGCAAGGATTGCTTCAAACACCAGAAGGCGGGCGACGTCATCGTGGTAGTCGGCGGCGGCACCGGGCGCGACGGCATCCACGGCGCAACCTTCTCATCGGGCGAACTCACCCACACCACCGGCGACGAGTTCAGCCACGCCGTCCAGATCGGCAACCCCATCGTCGAGAAGAAGATGGTCGATACCCTCATCGTCGCCCGCGACCGCGGCCTGTACTCCGCCATCACCGACTGCGGGGCCGGCGGACTCTCGAGCAGCGTCGGCGAGATGGGCGAAGACCTGGGGGCCGAGGTCACTATCGAAAAGGTACCACTCAAATACGACGGCCTCACGTACACCGAGATCTGGATCTCCGAGGCCCAGGAACGCATGACGCTGGCCGTCCCGCCAGAAAACGTGGACGAACTCCTGGAACTGTTCGCCTCCGAGAACGTTCAGGCCACCGTCATCGGCGAGTTCACCGACACCGGCCGCCTCCGGCTCCGGTACAAGGGCAACCTTGTCTGCGACCTCGACATGGACTTCCTGCATCACGGCGTGCCGCGCCGCGAAGGCGTCGCCGTCTGGGAACCGCCCGACCACCCCGAGCCGGACATCCCCCCGAAGGACGATTACACGGACGACCTGCTGGCGGTCCTCGGCGCCTGGAACGTCTGCTCCAAGGAGTGGGTCATCCGCCAGTACGACCACGAGGTCCAGGGACAGACGGTCATCAAGCCGCTCGTCGGCGTCGGCGAGGACGGGCCCGGCGACGCCTGCGTCATCACGCCCATCCTCGGATCGGCAAAGGGCCTGGCGGTGGGCTGCGGCATGAACCCGAAGTACGGCGACCTTGACCCGTATGCGATGGCCGCCGCAGGCATCGACGAGGCCGTCCGAAACGTCGTGGCGGTGGGCGGACGGCCCGACCGCATCGCCCTGCTCGACAACTTCTGCTGGGGCAACTGCGACAAGCCCGACCGCCTCGGCTCACTGGTCCTGGCGGCCAAGGCGTGTTACGACGTCGCGATGGCCTTCGGCACGCCGTTCATCAGCGGCAAAGACAGCCTCAACAACGAGTACGCCACCGACGAAGGGACGATCTTCGTCCCGCCGACGCTCCTCATCAGCGCCATGACCATCGTGGACGACGTCGGCCGGGCCGTCACGATGGACCTCAAAGAAGTCGGCAACCCGGTGTACCTCGTCGGCCGGACAAAGGACGAGTGCGGCGGGTCGCACTGGTACGCCGAGCATGGGGCCATCGGCAAGAATGTGCCGCGCGTCGATACCGAACTCGCGCCGAGGATCTTCCAGGCCGTGCACGGCGCCGTTGCGGACGGTTGCGTCCGGGCGTGCCACGACCTGTCGGAAGGCGGCCTGGCGGTGGCGGCGGCGGAGATGGCGTTTGCAGCCGACCTGGGGCTCGCCCTCTCGCTCGCGGCTGTGCCGCTCCAGGACGGTCTCCAAGACAACGGCCACATCCTCTTCAGCGAGTCGCAGACGCGATTCCTCGTCGAGGTTGCCTCCGACCGCGCCGCCGACTTCGAGAAACGTTTCGGCGGCCTCCCCTGCGCCCGCATCGGCGAGGTCGCCGACACCGGCCGCCTCGTTGTGACGGGCATCGGCGGCAAGACCGTCATCGACGCACCGTGCGATCAAATGCGTCAGGCGTGGAAAGCGCCCCTGGCGTGGTAGCGCGTTAGCCGGCGGCCTTGCCCGCCGCGCCGCTCGCTTGGTAGCCCGTTAGCCGGCGGCCTTGGCCGCCGCGCGCTGTTGAGGTAAAACCTATGCCTGTGAAAGCCCTCGTGCTCCGCACCGCCGGCACGAACTGCGATGAAGAGACCCAGTTTGCCTGGCAGCAAGCGGGCGCGGAGGCGGAGCGCGTCCACATCAACCGCCTTATCGAGAACCCGAAACGCCTGGCCGACTACCAGATTCTGACCATTCCCGGCGGCTTCAGTTACGGCGACGACATCGCCGCCGGCAAAATCTTCGCCAACCAGATCGTCCATCACCTGGCGCAGGTCGTCCAGGAGTTCCTGGAGGCCGACCGCCTGGTGCTCGGCATCTGCAACGGGTTCCAGGTTCTCGTCAAGTGCGGTCTGCTGCCGGGGTCCGACGGCGCCCGGGTGACGCTTGCTCAGAAGGCGACGCTGACGAGCAACGATCGCGGCCTGTTCGAGGACCGCTGGGTGCACCTGCGCGTCGATACCAACCGCTGCGTCTTTCTCGAAAAGGGCGACGTGCTCGACATGCCCATCGCCCACGCCGAAGGCAAGTTCGTCCCCGGAGACGCCATGCCCATCGAGACCCTCGAAAAGGGCAACCAGATCGCCGTCCGCTACGTGGACCCCGACGGCAACACCGACGCCGGCTATCCGTGGAACCCGAACGGCTCGGTCGGCGACGTCGCCGGCCTGTGCGACGCGACGGGACGCATCTTCGGCCTCATGCCGCACCCCGAACGCAACGTCCTCTCGTGGCATCACCCCCACTGGACCCGCCGCGGCGCGGGCGAAGAAGGCGACGGCCTGAGAGTTTTTCGGCGCGGTGTGGCGTATTTCGCGTGAGACAGACATGAGCAGCCCGCATCTACCCTCACCCGCCCCTGACGCGGGCCAGCCTTCCCGCAAGCGACCGCGCTCGCGCCGGTTAGATGGTGTTCGTGAGCAATTCAAGCGCGCATCGCTGTTCCTTCGCCAAGCCAAGGACATGCCTGCCGGGCAGGACCGTTTCCGGTATCTCATTGCATCCGTTTACTTTGCAAGAGCCGCCATCGAGATCATGCTTGAGATGGCCAAGCAAGGTGAAGTGCGTGTCACGCGAGAAGCCTTGGAAACTCAGATCAAAGAAAGGCTCCCGCGGTACGACCTGCTCTACCGCGTGCGCATCCACGATTTCCACAGGTTCGGCGTGTTGCCGAGCAGCAGTCTCTTCCTCGGCGGACCCCTAACGCTCAAAGCAAAGGGCGGCTCGGCTATGGTGCAAGTAACCCCACACGGACTGCGGACGACCTGCACGGGCGATTCGTGTGTCTCCAGAAAGGAGCAAGAGAAGGTCCTACAGATGAACGGCGAAAACGTCTTTGACGAAGAGAAGAAGCTATGGGTACGGCTGGGACGAGCCCTTGACCAACATCTCGAAGCCATGCCCAAGGCCATCTCATACCTGGAGGAGCTGCTTGAGTAAGCCTTACGCAGCACCTCTCTCACGTATGCTGCCCACACCCCGTGCATACCGACGGTCGTTCATAGAGCAACCGTCCTTCCCGAAGGCAGCGGCCCACGACGTGGTTCAGGGACTCCCGCCATTCCGCGATTTCGGCCTCGGTGAAAAGGAGGAAGTCCACGGGCATCCGCATCCGGGCCGAGAGGTTCAGCAAACGCGTGATCTCCTGCCAGCGACTGCGCTGGGGCCCGAACGGCTCCCGTTCCACCACGAGCAGATCGACGTCGCTGTCCGGCCGCGCGTCGCCACGAGCACGGGACCCGAATACGTAAATCTGCTCCGGATCAACCTCCTGGACAATGGCCTGCACGAAGTCTTCAAGCGCCTGATCCGTAACCGTGGTCATGCTCGTCCCCGTTCCGTGACGCGACCATACGACCCCACATCCGCCAGTATACTTTACCATCGGAGGCCCACGGTTGTCCAGCATGACGCCCACGCCCGGACAGCGCACTCACCTTTCTCGGGGGCCCCTCCCCTCTTGCCATCCGCGGCCGGCGTGCTAAACTGTGCTCGGTGAAAACCCCCATCTTCGGAGACGCCATGGCCGTCATCTGCATCGCAGGCATCTCGCCCGGCGTCGGCAAGACCTCCGTCGCCGAGATGCTGCTCGGGGAACTCGGTGGCTGGCACGTCGCGCGGGTCCGGGTGGCCGAAGAGATCCGCCAAGCCCATGCCGCCATCCTCGAAGAGGCCGGCCACGTCGTGCTCCAGGCCGATGCGTTGGCCGACGACCCGGAAATGGAGCGTCTCCTGAGCGCCGGCGCAGCAAGCGCGACCGTCCTGTTGGCCGAAGCGCGCGGCCTGACGGCGGGACTGATGGCCCTGCGCCGGTCGGTGCCGGCGGCCGAGAACCTTCTGGTCGAAGGCAACGCCTACCTGTGGGCTGCCGATGCCGACGTCGCCATCATGGTTATCGGCCCGGGGCGCAGCGGCAAGGGCCTGGCGCCGGTCCGACCGGCGGTGCGGGAACTGTTCGACAAGATCGGCGTCTGGGTCTGGAACACCCGGACCAATCCCACCGACGAGGGTTTCTTCGAGTTTCCCCAGGCGATGGCCCGCATGGGCTTCGGCCGGGCCATCACCAACCGCGCCGACTACCACCACGTCAACCCGACGTCCGAGACCGACGCCGGCAACGCGCCTTTCCTGACAGCGGTGCAGCAACGGCTCGAAGGCAAGTGGATCGAACGCGGCGCCAAGGAATTCCTCCGCCGCGTCGGGTTCGACGAGGCAGGGCAAGCCTGATGGCCAAGCAGTGGACGATCCGGCCGGCGTTCTCCGGCGCCGCAAGTCTCGCCCACTCGCTCGGCATGCCGACGATCGTGGCCCAGGTCCTCGGCCAGCGCGGATACGAGACGCCCGACGCAGCGCGAGCATTTCTCAACCCGCAACTGACGCAACTCCACGACCCCGACACCTTGCCGGGCGCTACGGAAGCGGCCGACCGGCTCGTCGCGGCAGCGCGCAGTGGCGAGCCCATCGTCATCTACGGCGACTACGACGTGGACGGCATCACGGCGGCCGCCATCCTCTGGAAGGCGCTGCGGCTGGCCGACGCCAACGTCCGCGTCTATGTGCCCCACCGCCTGGAAGAGGGCTACGGCCTTAACACGGAGGCGGTCGAGCGTCTGGCGGCCGAGGGTGCGCGGGTCCTGGTGACGGTCGATTGCGGCATCTCGGGGCAGGAGCAGGTGGTCCGGGCAAACGAACTCGGCCTCGACGTAATCGTCACGGACCATCACGAGCCGGATCCCGACCGCATGCCTCCGGCCCTGGTACTCGTCAACCCGAAACTTCCCGGTTCGCCGTACCCGTTCCGGGATCTGGCCGGTGCGGGCGTGGCGCTGAAACTGGCGTGGGCGATCGGCCAGAGACTCAGCGACCGCGACCGCGTCAGCGACGCCTTCCGCGAGTTCCTCGTCGCGGCGACCGGGATGGCGGCCCTCGGCACCATCGCCGACGTCGTGCCCCTGGTCGGCGAGAACCACGTGCTGGCGAGTTTCGGCCTGCGCGCGCTGGCGGCCGGCGAGCATCCCGGCATCGTGGCCCTGCGTGAGGTGGGGCGCCTCCAGGGCAAGCCGATCGACGCTCATCACATCGGATTCGTGATCGGTCCGCGTCTGAACGCCGCCGGACGCCTCGGCCATGCCCGCGAAGCGGTGGAACTGCTCACCACGGCCGGGCCCGATGCCGCCATGGCCATCGCCAGGGAACTCGACCGCCAGAACCGCCGCAGGCAGGACGTGGAAAAGCAGATCCTTGAGGAGGCCGAGGAGCAAGTCGCCCACACCTTCCGGCCCGAGCGCGACGCCGCCATCGTCCTGGCGGGCGAAGGATGGCACGCCGGCGTCATCGGCATCGTGGCGTCGCGCCTGGTCGAGAAACACCATCGCCCGACGATCCTCATCGGCACCGCCGACGGCCGCGCCCAGGGCTCGGGACGCAGCATCCCCGGATTCCACCTGTTCGAGGCGCTCGTCGCCTGCCGCCGGCACCTGACGAACTTCGGCGGCCACGCCATGGCGGCCGGCGTGCGTCTGAAGGAAGCATCGGTCGGACCGTTCCGTGAGGCCTTCCTCGCACACGCCGCAAAGACGCTGACTCCGGAAGACCTTACACCTCGCCTGAAGGTGGACGCCGAGATCAGCCCGGCGGAAGTGGACCTTGGGACGGCTCGGCTGCTGGACCGCCTCGGGCCGTTCGGCGCCGGCAACCCGCGCGCCGTTTTTGCGAGCCGTCGGGTCCGGCTGGCATCCACGCCGCAGCGTATCGGACGGCGCGGCGACCACCTGACGGTGTACGTGACCGACGCGGGGCGCGCACGACGCGTCCTCGGATGGGGCATGGGAGAACTGGCCGACGCTCTGGGCCGGGCGGGCTCATGCGGCATTGCATTCACTTGCCGCGCGTCGGACTACAACCCGCGCCAGCCGGAGGTCGAACTGCACCTCAAGGACATCTGGATCGGCGCCTACGGCGACGAACACGGTGCCGAGGAATTCACCTGACAGTCCCCGGCCTCGAAAGCGTCGCGGCAGAGCAACCGCGGGCTACTCGTCGTCTTCCGCCTTTTTCTTCTTCTTTTTCTTCTTCTTGGTCTCGCTCGTGTCGAGGAGTTGCAGGATCGACCCGACGGCGGCCAAGAGCAGCACGATGACGACCGGGACGTACCGCCGCGCTTCGATCACCCTATCCACCGGGCCGCCGAGCGTCGGCCACAGCGTCGTCAGGCTCAGCGCCCCCAGCGCCAGGAACGTTCCACCCACCAGCGACGTCATGACCACGATAAGCGGCTTCATGATAAGCACCGTCAAGGCAATGCCGGCAACCAGCGCCACGGCGCCGATCAGAAAGAGCGGCGTGCCCCCTTTAATGCCTATCACGTCGGCGACCTCTACGAAAATCACCGCGAAGATAATCCCACCCAGCACCCCCCACGCGGCTCGATGTAGCGGCCAAGCCAGCACACCCAGAACGATCGCTCCGGCCATGATGCCTACCGGTTGACTGAAATCCAGGTACAGGGCCGCCGCCATGCCGAGCACGACGCCGATGCCCACGTAAACGATGACGACCAGCCACCGGTACAATCGGAAGCCGTACAGGAGAAAGGCAATGCCCACCGGTATCACGAGCACCGCTGCCGCCAGCGGGTGGTACTCCAGCAGATTCTTCCACGGCTCCGCTAACAGTTCGGCTATCGGCTTGGCCGCCTCCGGCAGGGCTGCCGCCGCGCTCTCGAGCGCCACCATGGTTGGACCCTCCGCCTAGATCCCCTCCTGCATGTTCTCGTCTTCCCTGTCCCATTGCTCGTCGCGCTGCTCCAGTGCCCGCTGGATGACCAGACCGATGGCCACCAGGCAGAGCCAGCACGCGCTCAGCGTCATGGGATACTCGGCCGCCGGCGACGTTCGCCCGGCGCCGCCAATGACCGGAATCAGTCTAACGAGCCCGACGAGGACCAGCGCTGCGCCTTGGGCCGACGTGACCAGACGGCGGCTGAACCATGCCCACCGGACGGCCACCGTGGCGCCGATAAGCAGTCCCGTCAGGGAGGCGGCCAGGACCGGGTCGCGCGCCAGGTTCGGTCCGGGCCACTGGGTTGAGTAACTCTTGTCCGAGAGGTTCAGGACCAGATACGAGGCATATCCGCCCTCGCCCAGGCAGTTCGCCACCAGCGTCGAGAGCACCGCCGCCAGGATCACCGCGCCCAGAGCGGCATGCGCCACGTTTCGGAAAAACGCGCTCAGCCCGCCCAACAGCACGCCGCCGATCACGATGACCAGCGGCTGGGGAAGCGCAATCCACGACGACAGCACCATCCCGGCGACGCATCCCAGAAACGTCATGCTCAACACGTTGAACAGACGGGGCCACCGGGTGCCCAGCACCAGGTACACCACGCCGACGCCCACCAGGATGATGCTTCCCCATGGCGGGATCAACGGCTGCATCTCACGCGTGGCCGATGCAATCATCACACGGCCCCTTTGCAACTCTGGACGTCCCCGCCGGCGTTCCGGACCCCGGATGACGACGTGTGCAGCCCTCGCACCAACCGGTTGCCGGGTGGTCTTCGACTGTTAGGATGTGTCGCAACACGGAGCCAGTCTCGCCCTCTTCCCGCTCGCCCTATATATCGGCAACTTTGCCGCCGCTTGGCCTTAGAATTATGGCCCGCCGGCGCGCCCGCGTCATCGGCGCAAAAGTGCCGCGTCGCGCTGCGGGGACCTTCGGCGCCCGTTATCTTGACAGTCGGTAACGTGCTGATAGAATACCCACCCCTGCGGTCGGCGCCACGGCGCGGTTGTGACCGGACGGGGAAACAGCAAACGCTCAGGGAGACTGCGAACATGGCAAAACAACAGGTCGGCGTCGTCGGATTGGCCGTCATGGGCGAGAACCTCGCCCTCAACATCGAAACCAACGGGTTCTCGGTCGCCGTCTTCAACCGAACCGTTGCCAAGGTCACGCGGTTCATCGAGAACCAGGCAGCAGGCAGGAACATCGTCGGCGCTTACAGCCCGAAGGAACTGTGCAGCGTCCTGGAGCGGCCACGCAAAATCATCCTGATGGTCAAGGCCGGCGAGGCCGTCGATTCCATGATCGCGCGATTCCGTCCGCATCTTCAGAAAGGCGACCTTCTGATAGACGGCGGCAACTCGTTCTTCAAAGACACGGAACGGCGCCTCGACGACCTGGCCAGAGACGGCATCCTCTACATCGGCACCGGCGTGTCGGGCGGCGAGGAAGGCGCCCTGCACGGCCCGTGCATCATGCCGGGCGGGTCGAAGAAGGCCTACTCTCTCGTCAAGAACGTCCTCGAGAAATGCGCCGCTCAGGTGGACGGGCCCTGCTGCACGTACATCGGCCCGCGCGGCGCCGGCCACTACGTCAAGATGATCCACAACGGCATTGAGTACGGCATCATGCAGTGCATTGCCGAGATCCACGACATCCTACAGGCGGTACTCCGCATGAAGCCCGCCGAGACCAGCCAGACCTTCGGCAAGTGGAACAACGCCGAACTCGGCGGGTACCTTATGGAGATTACTACGGCTTGTCTCGCCCGCGTGGACGACCTCACCGGCAAGCCGCTCGTGGACGTCATCCTCGACAAGGCCGGCCAGAAAGGCACCGGCAAGTGGACCAGCCAGAATGCCCTGGACCTCGGCGTCGCGGTCCCGACGATCGACATGGCCGTCGAGGGCCGCATCCTCTCCGCCTTCAAGGACGAGCGTGTTGCGGCGTCGAAGATCCTCAAGGGGCCGCGCGTCCACCGCGCGTCCATGCACCGGACGCAGTTCATCCGGGCCTGCCGCGACGCGCTGTACGTGGCCGTCGCCTCCTGCTACGCCCAGGGCATGGCGCTGCTGCGTGCGGCCTCGAACGAGTATGACTACGACCTGGCGCTCGAGGCGATCGCCCGTATCTGGAAAGGCGGGTGCATTATCCGGTCGAAACTGCTGGACCCGATCGCGACGGCGTACAAGCGGAACCCCAAACGGGCCAACCTCCTCGTGGACAAGCAGTTCGCGAAGATCATCAACGCCCGTACGCGGGCCCTGCGGAAAGTCGTTGCCGAGGCGATGACGGCCGGCGTGCCGGTCCTGGGCCTCTCGTCCGTCCTTGGGTACATCGACTCGTATCGCACGGCCCGGCTGCCTCAGAACCTGACCCAGGCTCAGCGAGATTATTTCGGCGCCCACACCTACGAACGGACCGACCGCAAGGGCGCCTTCCACACGCACTGGACCGATCCGTCCTGATTTGTCCCTGGGCACTCGCGTGAAGATCGTCGCCGACGCGAACATCCCGCTGCTGGCGGACGCCTTCGGTCCCCTGGGCCGGACTCACGCCCTTCCCGCCGACCGCATCACGCCGCAGGCCGTCACCGACGCCGACGCCCTGCTCGTCCGAAGCGTCACACGCGTGGACGCCCCGTTGCTCGACGGCAGCCGCGTCCGCTTTGTCGCCACCGCGACGATCGGCACCGACCACGTCGACCTGGAATACCTTGCCTCGCGCGGCATTGGATTTGCCAGCGCCCAGGGGTCGAACGCGCGCAGCGTGGCGGAGTACGTGCTCGCGGCGCTGTCGGTCCTGGCCCGGCGCCAAGGCATCCGGATGACCGAGCAGGTGCTCGGCATCGTCGGGGTCGGCAACGTCGGCGGGCGCCTGGCCCGTATGGCTGAAGGGCTCGGCATGACGGTCCTTCGCAACGACCCGCCGCTGGCACGCCGGACCCGCGACCCGTGCTACGTGCCCATCGACGCGCTGGCCGACGCCGACGTCGTGACGCTGCACGTGCCGCTAACGCGTGAGGGACCCGACGCGACGTTTCACATGATCGGCGACCCGCTGCTCGGCCGATTCAAGCGCGGCGTGACGCTGCTCAACACGTCGCGCGGCACCGTGGCCGACAGCGAGGCGCTCAAGGCCGCCAGCGCCTCCGGATCCATCGGCCCGGTCGTCCTGGACGTGTGGGAGAACGAGCCGAATATCGACGCCCAACTGCTCAGCCGCGTGGACCTGGCTACGCCGCACATCGCCGGCTATTCCTACGACGGAAAAGTAAACGGCACGCGGATGGTCGTCGAGGCGCTCTGCCGCCACTTCGGGCTCCAGCGCGAATGGGACCCGACGCCGCTGATGCCGCCCGCCGCCCATCCGCGCGTCGCCCTTCCCCCCGGCCTGACGGTGGACGAAGCGGTTGGCGGCGCCATCGCAGCGGCGTACGATATCGAGGCCGACGACGCGCGGTTGCGGGAAATGCTCCGGACGCCGGCCGGGCAGCGAGGCGACTACTTCACGTCACTCCGCCGCAGGTACCCCGTCCGTCGCGAGTTTCCGGAGACGACCGTCGAACTGGCCGCGCCGGACCCGGACGTCGCTGCGGCGCTGGAGGGCTTGGCGTTTTCCATAGCAGCACGCGCCGGCGGTCAGGAGGACGTGCCGTGATCATCAGCCATGGCCACAAAGAAGGCGTGCTGTCCGACACCCAGGTCCGGGAGGTCTGCCGGCAGGCGCTGGCGGACCTGCCGCTCGACGGGAAGCGGGTGCTGGCGCTGATTCCCGATTCGACGCGGACCGCGCCGGTGGGCCTCATGTTCCGGACACTGTGCGACCTGCTCCTCGGCCGCGTCGCGAAGATCGACTTCCTCATCGCCCTCGGCACGCACCAGCCGATGCCCGATGCGAAGACCCTGGCGATGCTCGAGATGGACGCCCAGGAGCGCCGCGAGCAATACGGCGACGTGGGCATCTTCAACCACGAGTGGGATAACCCGGATGCCCTCACCACCATCGCCACCCTTTCGGCCGAGGAGATGGGCGCCCTGAGCGAGGGCCTCTACGCCCACGACGTGCCCGTGGAACTGAACCGCCGACTCTTCGACTACGACCACCTGCTGATCGTCGGCCCGACTTTCCCGCACGAGGTGGTCGGTTTTTCGGGCGGGCACAAGTACCTGTTCCCCGGCGTCGCGGGGGCCGACATCATCAACTTCTCCCACTGGCTCGGCGCGCTCGTAACCAACTGGAAGATTAACGGCGTCAAGGACACCGTGGTGAGGCGGGTCATCGACCGGGCCGTCGAACTGGTGGACCTGCCGATCACGAACTTCGACATGGTGGTCACGCGCGAGGGCCTGAAGGGCCTTTTCATCGGCGACGCGAAGGAGGCCTTCAGCGCCGCCGCCGACCTGTCGGCCCAGGTCCATATCAAGTACGTCGATCGACCGCTGAAGCGCGTCCTCGGCATCGCGCCCAAGATGTACGACGACATCTGGGTGGCCGGCAAGGTCATGTACAAACTGGAACCGGTCGTCGCCGACGGCGGCGAACTCATCATCTACGCCCCGCACATCACCGAAGTCTCGTACACGCACGGCCACATCCTCGACCGAATCGGCTACCACTGCCTGGACTACTTCCGGGAGCAGATGGACAAGTTCACCGGCGTGCCCGGCGGCGTCATGGCCCACTCCACGCACGTCAAAGGCCTCGGCACGTACGCAGGCGGCGTCGAGCAGCCGCGCATCAAAGTCACCCTCGCCACCGGCATCCCGAAGGAGCGGTGCGACCGCATCAACCTCGGCTACCTGGACCCGCGCGAGGTCCGCGCCGCCGAATGGATCGGCCGCCAGGACGAAGGGATTCTGCTTGTCGATCACGCCGGCGAGACGTTATACCGCCTGATGTCCGAGAAGGAGTGAACCAACATGGCGACTCCGCCAAACGTCATCGTCGCCCAGTCGGGCGGGCCGAGCCCGGTCATCAACAACTCGGTGCGCGGCGTCGTGGAGACGTGCTTCGCAAGCCCCAAGACGTTCGGCACCGTCTATGCCGCGTGGCACGGCATTGAGGGCGTCCTGAAGGAGGAACTCCTGGACCTCTCGGCCCAGCCGCGCGAAGAGATCGCCCTCTTGCGCACCACGCCCGCCGCCGGCGCCATCGGCACCTGCCGCTACAAACTCAAAGAGGGCCAGGACGAGGACTTCGAGCGCGTCATCGAGGTCCTGAAGGCCCACGACATCGGCTACCTTTTCTACACGGGCGGCAACGACTCGATGGACACCGCGCACAAGATCGCCGGCCTGGCCAAGGAGCGCGGCCTGGACCTCGTCGCCACCGGTGTGCCCAAGACCATCGACAACGACGTGGGCGACTCCGAGTTCCAACTCATCGACCATACGCCCGGTTACGGCAGCGTGGCCCGGTACTGGGCCCTGACGGTCCAGGGGGCGAACGAAGAGAACGCCGGCTCCTCGCCCGCCGACCCGGTGCTGGTGATGCAGGCGATGGGCCGCAAGATCGGTTTCATTCCCGCCGCCGCGCGGCTGGCCGACCCCGACCGGCGGATGCCGCTACACATCTACCTGGCCGAGGCGGGCGTCACGCTGGAGCAACTTGCAGACGCCGTCAACGACGAACTGAAACGCTGCGGCCGGTGCCTCGTGGTCGTGAGCGAAGGCTTTGACGTGGGCGACCTCGGCGCACGCCGCGACTCCTTCGGCCACGTCCAATTCTCCGCCAGCGGCACGACCGTCGCTCAGGTGGTCGTCAACTACCTGGCCGAGGCGGGCCTGGCGGTGCGCGGCTCGCCGCGGTGCAACGTCTGCGGCACCGACCAGCGTCATAACATGATCTACGCCTCCACCGTGGACCTGGATGAAGCGTACAAGGTCGGCCGCCAGGCCGCCCTCATCGCCGCTCGTGAAGGCACCGGATGGATGGCCACCATCCTGCGCGAACCCGGCGCCGTCTACCGCGTCCGGTACGACAAGGTGCCCCTGGAGGAGATGGCGAACTCCGAGCGAAAGTTCCCCGACGAATGGATCGCCCCGAACCGCCGCGACGTCACCGACGGCTTTCTCGACTACGCCCGTCCGCTCGTCGGCGACGACTGGCCGTCGGTGCCGCTCGTCGGCGGCCTTCAGCGGTTCGCCCGCTTCGAACCTATTTTCGCCGAGAGGAAGTGCGCCGAGTACGTCCCGCAAGCGCTGCGAAAGTAGCCCCGTGGCACGTAGCGCTCAATGAAACCCGTTAGCCGCCCGGCTCGCCCGGCGCGTCATCACGAACCCAAGTTGAAAGGCCGCAACCCATGCCCAACGAAATCCCCCTCCGCTACGGAATGAACCCGCACCAGAAGACCGCTCGCATCTTCATGCCCGACGGCGACCTGCCGGTCGAGGTCCTATCGGGCGCGCCCGGCTTCATCAATATGTGCGACGCCCTGAACGCCTGGGCCCTCGTCAAGGAACTCAAAGGCGCCCTCGGCCTGCCGGCGTCGGCGTCGTTCAAGCACGTCAGCCCGGCCGGGGCCGCCGTCACGGCGCCCCTGTCCGACGCCGAGAAGAAGGCGTTTTTCGTGGATGACATGGCGGACCTCTCGCCGCCGGCCGTCGCCTACGCCCGGGCACGCGGGGCGGACCGCATGTCGAGTTTCGGCGACTTCGCCGCCTTCAGCGACACGGTGGACCGGACGGCGGCCGAACTCCTGGCCCGCGAGGTCTCCGACGGCTGCATCGCACCCGCCTACGACGACGACGCCCTCGAGGTCCTCCGCTCCAAGCGCGGCGGCAAGTACCTCGTCCTGGCGATGGACCCCGACTTCGAACCGCCCGAGACCGAGACACGCATGGTGTACGGCGTCTACCTGGAACAAACCCACAACGCTGCCCTCTTCGGCCCCGAACTGTGCAAGAACGTCGTAACCGAGAGAAAGGACTTGCCGGACGAGGCCGTGCGCGACCTGGTTGTCGGCTCCATTACACTCAAGTATACCCAATCGAACTCGGTGGCCTTCGCCGCAAGCGGCCAGGCCATCGGCATCGGCGCGGGCCAACAGTCGCGGGTCCACTGCACGCGGCTGGCGGGCTCGAAGGCCGACGTCTGGTGGCTCCGCCAGCACCCCCGCATCCTCGACGCCACGTTCAAGGACGGCCTCTCGCGGGCCGAGATGAACAACGCCATCGACCAGTACCTGCTCCAGCGCCCGACGCCGCTCGAGGAGCGGGCGTGGAAAGAAGCCTTCGACCCCGCGCCGAAACCGCTCTCAGCCCAGGAGCGGGCCGACTGGATCGGGAAGATGGACGGCATCAGCCTCGCCTCCGACGCCTTCTTCCCGTTCCGCGACTCCATCGACCGCGCCGCCCAGTCCGGCGTCAAGTACGTCGTTCAACCCGGCAACTCCGCCCGCGACGACGTCGTCATTGCGGCTTGCGACGAACACGGCATGGTCATGGCGTTCTCGAACCTGCGGCTGTTCCACCACTAACGCGAACGTGCCCGTAGGCCGCGGCGCGCCGCGGCCTACAACTCAAAGGCGCGCGACAGTTAGCCGCCGGGCTTGCCCGGCGGGCCTCACCATGGCATAGGGGGCCGCACCATGAAAAAAGTCCTCGTCACCCCCCGCTCCCTCACCCGGTCGGGCCACCCTGCCCTAGAGAGGCTTACCGAAGCAGGTTGCGAGGTCATCTTCTCCACGCCGGGCGTCCAGCCGGACGAGGCCCAACTCCTTGCGAAACTCCCGGGCTGCGCGGGGTACCTCGCCGGCGTCGAGAAAGTGTCCGCCCGCGTCCTGGAGGCCGCCGCGGGAGCCCTGAAGGCCATCGCCCGCAACGGCGTCGGCATGGACAACGTTGACCTGGAGGCCGCGCGGCGGTTGGGCATCCCCGTCCTGCCCGCCGTCGGCGCGAACTCGCGCGGCGTGGCAGAACTGGCGATTGCCCTGCTCCTGGCCCAGGCCCGGGCGATTCCGTTCAGCGACGCGCATCTGAAGGCCGCCGACTGGCAGCGTCGCAAAGGCGTCGAACTCGAAGGCAAGGTCCTGGGGCTCGTGGGCTGCGGGCGGATCGGCACGCAGGTGGCCCGGATGGCCTGCGGCCTCGGCATGGACGTGATCGCCCACGACCCCTATCCCGCGGCGGCGCCGCCCGAGGAGGTCCGCCTGGCGCCGCTGGAGGACGTGCTGGCGGCGGGCGATTTTATCAGCCTCCACTGCCCGGCGCAGGAAGGCGGGGTACCACTCATCGACGCCCGGGTGTTGGGGACCATGAAGCGCGGCGCCTACCTTATTAACACCGCCCGTGCGAGTCTCCTGGACAGACGGGCGGTCCTGGCGGCCCTGGACGACGGTCGCCTGGCCGGCCTGGCCATCGACGTGTTCGAGAATGAGCCGCCCGGAGACGACCCCCTCATCCTCCATCCGAAGGTCATCGCCACGCCGCACATCGGCGGCTACACGACCGAGAGCGTTGACCGCGCGGTCGGGGCGGCGGTGGATAGCCTGCTGGAAGCGCTGGGCGAATGAGGCGCACGTCAGGCACCTGTGCCGTCCATGTCTCGCGAAAAAAGAGGCCGACGTCCCCGAGCCCGACGCGGAAGCGTCGGGGAACGTCGTCATGGCCGTGGCATACACATCGCGCGCCGCGGCTGAACCCCCGGACGCTCCCGCGTCCGGCTCGACAGATCCAAGCCGCGGCACGCCACGGCCTACGTTTGCCACGGCGGCGTTTCGGGCAGGAGTTTGTCGAACTCGGCGATCAGTTCCGCTTCGTACGCGGCGGTGTACTCGCCCGCGAGAAACTTCGGCCCGGCTTCCTGGTAGAACCGCTCCCAACTCTCCTCTTCGTGGCCGGGATTGACGGGGAAGAACATGGCGTCGTTGGCCTTGGCGGCCTTCATGTCGCCGGGGGCGTCGCCGATCATCAGGATCTTTTCGGGCGGGTACTTGCCGCCGGCCGTCAGCGCGAGGTGTTCCGACTTCTTGCCCAGTTCCTGGCCGGCGATGACCGCCATGTGATCGGCGATGCCGTGCTCCTTCCATTCGCGCTCCAGGGCCTCGCACGGCGTGGCTGAGACGACCATCATGTCGGCCTTCCCCGAGAGCAGTTCCAGGCTCTCTGGCACGCCGGGAAACGGCGGGATGCCCTTGACGACCTTCGCGACCGTCTCGTTGATGGTGGCCGACCAGTCCAGGCACCGCGCCAGTTCCGCGTTGCCGGTGGCCTCGACTTCCGCTTCCAGCGCCGGGTTGCCGAGTTTCGTCTCGCGCCCGATCCAGGCCTTCAGTTCAGCCATGTCGGGTACGGCGACGCCCCGGCGCCGGACCTCGGGACGCTCGCGAATGAAGTCCATAGCGTACTGAAGGGCCAGGAAACGGTTACAGCCCCGGGTCTTCGAGTAGAGGTTGACGAAGAGCCAGACCTCGCGGGCGTACTTCGAGACGGCCATCAGGTCCCACTTCCAGATGGTGGTCGGGCAGAAAACCTCCTTCTGCTTCGGCTCCATCGTGTCGAAGGCGCAGCCGTCGGAATCGATGCCGACGAAGTATTCGCAGGTCGGCTCGAAGTCTCGCATGACCTTCTGGGGATCGTTTGCCGCCACCACACATCTCCTTTTCTGGCGTCAGGTTGGCCTGAATGTGCGCGGGTATGCTACCAGCGCGGCCCCCGGATGCAAGGGTTTTGGAGACGCGCGGAAACCCTTGCATCGCCGGCCGACCGCTGTACACTGCGTGCTTTCCTGAGACTCGGTAAGCGAAGGAGTGATCGGGTGGCATGGCCACCCGTGGTTGGGTGGCCATGTGCACAGGTGCTATGCACACCTCATGGCCACGCAAGCGTGGCCATGCCACCCGCCCGCGCACGAACCTGCCAGCGCAAAGGAGACGCGACGATGGCGATTGCAGCGTATTTGACGCAGATGTTCGGCCTGGACGGCAAGCGTGCGGCCGTCATCGGCGGCGGAGGCGTTCTGGCGGGGGCGATGTCGAGCGCGCTGGCCGGCGCCGGCGCCAAGGTTGCCGTCCTGGACCTCAACCTCGACGCCGCTCAGACGAAGGCCGATGAGATCCAGGCATCCGGCAGCGAGGCGATGGCCATCCAGGTCGACGTCGCCAGCCGCAGCGACCTCGAAACCGCCTGCCGCCGCATCGACGAGGCCTGGGGCGGCGCCGACATTCTTATCAACGCCCCCGGCGTCAACTCCGGCACACCGTTCTTCGAGATCACCGACAAGGAGTGGGAGAAACTCATCGCCGTGGACTTGAAGGGCGTGTTCCTCGCGTGCCAGGTCTTCGGCCGTGGAATGGTCGAGCGTAAATCGGGGAGCATCATCAATATCTCGAGCGCATCGAGCGGCCCGCCGCTCTCCAGGGTCTTTACGTACGGTGTGGCCAAAGGCGGCGTGAACCAAATCACGCAGTTTCTGGCCCGCGAATGGGCCGAAGACGGCGTCCGCGTCAACGCGCTCGTGCCCGGCTTCTTCCCCGCCGAGCAGAACCGCAAACTCCTGACCCCCGAGCGCACCGCCAAGATCATGGCCCACACGCCGATGAAACGGTTCGGCGAGGCCGAGGAACTCCTCGGCGCGGTGCTCTGGCTGGCCAGCGACAAGGCCTCCGGGTTCGTCACGGGGACGCTCGTCCGCGTGGACGGCGGATTCGCGGCCATGACCATCTGACGGTTCCAGGCCCGGGGCCACAGAAAAAGCGCGGCAAGCACCTTGCCTGCTGCGCTTGTTCCTCGCTTCCCGCAACAGCCGCACAGGCTGCTCGGCCGTGGGGCTGATGATTACCAGCCCCAAATGCTTCGGTACGCCGGCACGATGAACGCCTCGGCCAGTTGCTCGTAGGCGGCGGCGCGATCGTTGCTCTCGGTGCGGAACGAATCTCCCTCGAGCCACTCGCCCGAGCCGGTCACGTGGAACAGGGCCGTCTGGAACTCCTTCTCTGCCGCACCCATGTCCTTGCACAACTGGTGGGTCTGCTTGACATCCTTTTTCTCGACGTTCGTGAACGACCAGGGGTTCTGGAACTTCTTTTTTTGCTGGTAGCCTTGGAGTTTCTTCTGAAGGACGACGGTCACCTGGGCGTGAATCTTTGCCAGGCGCTGGGCGGCCATCTTGCCCACGGCCCGGGCATCGTCTGGCGGCGTGTTGGGGCCGAGAAGGAAGATCTCCCGGGCCTCGCCCGCCGCCAGCCGGAACACATTCATCACGTCCTGCGGCGTGCGCGTGCGCCGCAGTTGCGTGCCCCTCGACTTCAACCTCGTGCATCGCGACTTGGCGAGCAGCGCGAGCGCGGCGTCCAGGGCCTCGTCGTCGGAGAGTTTCTTCGCCTGCGTGCCCGGGGCAGGCTTGACCGTGCCGCCGCCCTTGTAGATCCCGTTCTGCGAGCCGGCGATCACGTCCGCAATGGCGGTGAACCGGATGTAGTCGTCGGACGACTTGTCGAAACGATCCCGCAGCCCGCGGTAGGCGCCGATGGCGCCGCGCCAGTCGCCTTTCTTTCTCAACGCCTCGGCGATGACCCGCATCGCCTCGGTCTTCGAGTTCTCGTCCTTGGTGGTCTTGACGAACGCCCTGGCAGCCTTGACGGCCTCGTCCGTGTTGCCGGCCATCATCTGTGCCTGAATCTCGGCGACGCGCTGGGCATCATCCGGGATGCCAAGTTCCCCTGCCGCTGCCGGCAGGGCGCCTCCCGCACAAAGGACCAGAACCACCACGATAGGGCTTACCCGCCGCATGGTTTCCTCCTCCACAGACCGCAGCGAGTTGGGAGCCGGAATCGGCGCTGCCCGCCGCTCTCGTCTTGCCGCGTCCCGAACTGATGTGGCAAACGGCTTCCCCGACTTGGACGCGGCTAAACCCCGTCGGGTTCCGCCACAATTCACCGGAACCATCCCATGCCACTTGCGGCCGGCCGGCATCGTCTCCGACCCGTCGCGCTGCCCGAACACGCTGCCCTTCCGCTACGGCAGACCCCTTCCGCCCGCGCCGCCCGAGCCTTTCCAACCCGGGCTGCCCCACCTACTGCCGCTGCCACCACGGCCGGACAGTTTGGGCGGCACGAATTTCTTGACGAGTTGCTCAAAGGTCTCGCGCCGCGAAGCGCTGTCGGCTTTGAGTTTCTCGCCTTCGGGCCAGGATTGGGGGTTGATTCGCTGTCACGAGCGACCGCCTGCCCATACACGCCCCTCGGGGAGACCCGCAGAATCTCGGCCATGGCGTGATACTTGAAGTATTCGTCGGACCCTTTGGGGAAGCGATCGCGCAACATGATGTAGGCCGAGCAGGCGCGTTTCCAGTCCTTCTTCTTCCGCAGGGAATCGGCCACCACGCGGCCCGCTTCGGCCCGGAGTTTGTCGTCTTTTGTAATCCGCTGAAACGTTGTGGCGGCCGCGATGACCTCGTCGTACTTGCCCGCCGCGTAGGCCGCCTTAATCGCACTCACCTTCTGCTGTTCATCTGCGTTGTCGGGAGCCGGTTCGGTCGTCTTGGTGGAATTGACGATGCCGCGGCCGGCCGCGACCGCACCGCGTTCCGCCGACACGCTCGCCAGAAGAACCAACGCCGACATGAGCCAGCCAGATCGCATCGCTACCCCCATGACAGCGACCGGGGCACAAACAAACCATCACCTTATACGACTCTTATCCTACAAATATTCCCGGCTTTCCGCAACACTGAATTCTCGCGAGTCTCGCGCGGGCGAACTCAGCGCACGACCTTGCCTTCTTCGAGGTCGGCCTCGTCGGCTTTCGGCTTGGCCTGGCCGGCCTCGGGAGCAACTTCCACGACGCGGACGTTGTCGAACCAGTACGTCGCCGCCGGCCAGAACGGGTAGAGCATGATGCGAATGTACCGGACGTTCTCGGTGATGTCGCGGCTGTTGGGGTGGCGCGGCTTGGTGTGGGTGTACGTCTGCCACTGGTCGGACCCTCCGGCGGCGAACTTCGTGGTGTACAGGTAGCGCAGGCGATACTTGATGGGCCGCCCGTTCTTGTCTGTCAGCGGGTCGCCGCGCGCCCGCCGGAACTGTTCCTGCACGGCGGGTTCTTCGTCGCCGAAACTGATGGGTACCTTCTTCTCGTAACCGCGCATGAACACCAGGCACCCCGGCCCTTTGACATCAACATACACCTTATAGGCACCGCCTTTTTTGATCTCGATGAAGTCCGACCAGTACCACCCGCCGTCCAGGCCTCCGATGGTGTCGTACTTGGCGCCCGAAGTCGGCGTCTTCTTCGGCGCCTGCGACAGCGGTTTGCCGCGAACGAACCGCTCGACCCACCACCGGTACGCCTGCTTCTGATACACGTCGGTGTCGATTTTGATGACCTTGCCGCGCTCCGGCGCACCGGGATCGGTGGTCCAGAAGAACACCAGGTCGTCCACCTGCTGCCAGTGAGCCGGGTGGGTGCCGTCGGCGAAAGGCGTCTCGAAATCGCCATTCTGAAGGAGGCTGGCTTTCGGATCCGGCGCCTGGTCCTTTTCGATGGGCTTCTCGGCGGCGGGGACGGGGCGAGGCGGACGCCCGCTGCGGGCCGCGCCGAACAGCGGCGCCGGCGCAGCCGTCACGAGCGCCAACGTGGCGGCGGTCAGCGCCGCGCGAAAACGGAACACAGCCGCTATCGCCATATCATCTCTCCGTCATAGTAGTACAAGGCTACTTTGCGCGGCGGGTCTCCGTACCCGCCGCGTGAAGGGCCGTCCAGCCCGGGAGAACGCGCTTTTCTGCGCGGTGGGTGCGGAGACCCACCGCGCAAAAGACTGACATAGCGTTGTAGTAATACGCGCTTCTATGTCAGGGTTTTGGAAGCACCTTCAGCGCAGCGTCGGCCTTGTCGCGCCACGGCCCCGCCAGACCGCTTCGGAGAAGCGCGACGAGTTCGGCCCGTTGGGCTTCGCGGTCGCCGCTGTGGCGGTGCGCCTCGGCCAGCAACCATCGGGCCTCGGCCTCAAACGCCGCGCCTTGGCCCAACTCGATGGCGAGGCGCAGCGGGCGAATCGCCCCCTTGTGACCCCCACGCAGGCTCTCCACCTTGCCGATCCAGAACAGCGCCTCGCCGCGCAGCAGGTCCGACGGCAACTGTTCGTACCACTCCTCGATCACGGCTCGCGCGCCGTCCAGTTTCCCGGCGTCGATCAACTGGGAGAGACGCTCCGGATAGGCCCCGATCTTCGAGACCCGCACCGTCTGCGGCAGGATGGGCTCGGCCAGCGCCTCGGCGGTGCGGTAATCCTGTGCGGCCCGATCGAGTCGTCCGGCGGCCAGGTGGGCGTCGCCGATGGCGATCGACGCGTCGCGGAAGGCCCGCTTGGCCTGGCCGCCGAGCGCCTGACGCTTGACGAGCGTCTCGGCCCGGGCGTACAGTTTCTCGGCCTCCTCCACGTCGGAGGCGTCCACACCGACGTGCCGGATAAGCCGTGCCATGACGCGGAGTGTTTTCGCCGGCGTCTTGGCGAGCCCGAGCGCGGCTTCGAGATGTTCGCCCGCCTTCGCCCCCGGGACGGCACGCCAGGCGCTTCGGATGTCGCCGACGCCGGCGAGGACAAGGTGCGCATCGAGCCGGTCCTCGTCGGCCGCGCCGGCTCGGCTCAGGACATCCCGGGCGGCCGCCGTCGCCCCGGTCCGCATGGCCATCTCGTCGAAGAATCGCACCAGTTCGGCAAGCGTGGCCGCGCCGAACTTCGCGCGGTCGTAGCGCGAGACGATCGGGGCGTAATCCGACCGCCTGCCCTCCTTGAATCCCTCGGCAAGATGCTCGATGGGAAACACGGCGAGCGGCCAGTGCCGCTCCACCTTTGCCCCATCGGGCGCGGTGGCGGTCAGTCTTACGTCATAGCCGCCGGTCGCAAGATACACGTGATCCGCCTTGGGCCCGTTTGCCGCCTGGCCGTCGCCAAACTCCCACCGGAAGGACCAGCCCTTGAGATCCGGCGCGTCGCCTCCCGCATCGGCCGCAAATCGGTACCGCGTGTACTGGCCGGACGGCCGCTGCCGCGGCCAGACGCTGTCCGCCAGTTCAACCCGTGGCAGGACGGTCGGCCGCGCGGTCTCTCGCTCGTACCGCACGACGCCGGCCCGGTGCGGTTGCGGGAAGAAGCCGTCAGGAATGCCGACATGGTGCGGCCCGCCAGGCGGACGGTAACCGAGGAACGCCACCTGGTAGAGCAGGACCTCCTCGTGATAGTACTCGACGTAGTGCAGGCCGGCCGCCACTTCCACCTCAGCGGATTTCTGCCCGAACTTGCCGCGCTGCTCGGTGTGGCGGCCGGGCCAGTGCACGAGTTCCTTGCCGTCGAGAAACGAGAAACTCGCCTCGTTCGACGCCGTGCAGAAACCGTACTTGCCGCCCTTCGGCAGGCGAATCCATCCGCGGTAAACGCTGATAAAGTGGTCCGAGTCTCCGAACGGGTTGACGCCGTCGCGAATGTTTCTGCGGTAGGCGGCGCCGTCGAGCCTGGGCGACCGCGCGATGAGGGTGGCCATCGCCTCGACGGTCTTCGGGTTCTCGACCTCGGCCGGTCGGCGCATCGTGGTCAGGACGAGGCCGGCGCGGGGAATCCAGCCGCCGGCCGCCGGCCCGGCTTGCGGCGGTCCGGCCCCAGTGCCCGGCTTCGCGACGGCACGCATCGGATCCGCCGGCGCGTCGGTCTTCCCGAAGTAGATGTAGAACGTTCCGCCCGGTGCAGCGGCCCGGAAACTGATCAGCGTGTCGCGCCCGGGAGCATGGTACGTTATCTCGTATGGCGCCGGCTGGCCGGCGCTGCTGAAGATGCGATAGTCGCGGCCGTCGTCTCGCGCCGCGCCCGCGTGCAGGATCCGCACCGCTGCCGTGTCCACGCCTTGACTGCCCGCCTTGCCGACTTTGACCACGGCGCGGTGCAACCATCCGGGCGCATGCCATTTCGGCTGAGCAAGCGCCGGCGCCACCGCCCAAAACGTCACGGCGACCGCCAGGCTGATCGAGAGTCTCGTCTTTATTCGCACGAGCCACTACTTTCCCGCGTCGCGGCTAAGTGCCTTGTAGTACGCGCCGACGATGTCCTCGAAACCTTCCGGCAGGGCCTGCCTGGCCCCGGCGTGGATCCGCTCGCGCATCTCGGGCGGCAGGTGAGGCGCCTTCTGAAGCGACAGGCTGACGGCCTGATCGATTTGGCTGGCGGCCTGGCGCAGCGCTTCCAGCGCCATCTTCCGTTTGCGGGCCGCATCGTCGTACTTCAGGTCGCGGTAATCCTGCTCGACGCTCTTCATGAGTTCCAGGGCGCGCTGGAGTCCCCCGAGCGGTCGCCCGCCGAACTGGATCTGCCGGGCTACCCGCTGGGCCTTCTCGCGCAGCATCGCGATGGTCTTGGACAGGCGGTCCATGTCCTTGACGAAGTCTGGGGGCGTCCCGCCTTGGAGTCCGCGTCTTCCGCCGCCGGTTTTTTTCCCGCCGCCGGTGGCTCCGCGCGGGTCCAGTTGCTTGTCGGCCTTCGGCGTACCGGCCTCGTACCGCTCGTTCGTCAGCCGCGCGGGCGTCGGACGGCCTTCCAAGCCGCGCGACTCATCGCCGACCATCTGCCCGGTGGCCCGGCCGCGGCGGCCCGATCCGCTGCGGCCACCCATCTCGCTGGCGTTCGGCAACTGGTTGCCGGTCTTGCCGAGGGCGGCGTACGAACTGATTGGCCCGTCCATGATGCCCCAGCCGACCTGCATGTTGCCGCCCCACGCGCCGGTGACGTCGTCGGCCGCCTCGTCGAAGTCTTCGAGGTCCTCGATGAGGTCGCCGATCATGTCCTGGAGGCTCGACGGCAGCGGCGACTCCGGCACGTCGAAGGTGCCCTCGATCGGATCCTCCATGACCCAGCGGATGTTGTCGCCGAAGTCGGGCATCCACATTTCGAGGTCCTCGGCCACCTCCTCCGCAAGGGCCTTGGCGCCTTCCTCGACCGGCGTGGCGATCTCGACCGTCGGCGGTCGCGGCTGCTTCTCGATCTCCTCGAAGATGGTGCTGAAGTTGTCGGCGAGGAAATCGTCCGCTACAAAACCGTCGGGCAACTTCGTGATCGCGTCCACCGAATCCTTGAACCACTTCTTCCAGCGGTCGAGGCGGTGCTCGATATCCTTCATCTCCGGCAGGTCCTCGCCCGAAACCTCCTCCGTGTCGCGACGCTTGGGCAGTTTCTCGTACTCGCCTTCGAGCTGCTTGATCTCGTTCAGGAACTTGTCGAGGTCCGCCGCCATGCGGGCCAGAACGCTGGTGACCTCGCGGTGCTCGACCGGGTCGGCCTTCTTCGTCTTCTTCAGGTACTTGCGGACCTGTTCGGCCCGGTTCAGCCGCATCAGGACCTGCTCAAGCGTCTCGATGATCCGGTCCTGTATGGGCAGCGACCGGTTGGCCAAGGCCTTGCCGGCGGCGCGCTCGGGGGCATCACGGCAGGACTCGAGGAGGCTGATGACCTTGGCCATCGGCCCGGCCACGAGTTCGCGCAAGGTCTCGGTGATCGTCACGGCGGGGAAGGCGTGCCGCTGCATCACGTCGGCCAGTTGCCGGGTCTGGCGGCGGATGAGGCTCTGGCGATCGACAAGCGGGGCCGCCGGCTTGGCCTCCGCGGTCTCGGCACGGTTCAGTCGCTGGAGCCGGATCAGTTCGGCGATGACCTTCGCGTAATCCGCCAGTTGTTTCTCCAGCAGCGCCGCCTGCTGCTGGGCCGTGAGCACCAGGAGGTAGAACTTGCGCGTCTCGGCGCGGCCGGGACCGCGAGGATTCCGGTCCATCGCGACGGCCCAGTACCGAAGCCGGTCGCCGCCCTTCAGGCCGAGTTCGGCGACCGTGCGCTTCAGGTCGAGGTTCAGCCGCCGCCGGGGCGCACCGTCGTTCGGCCACGTGTGGAGGACCTGCGGCTCGGCTGCGCCCGTCCGCTCGCCGATCATCTGGACGAGCCCGAGACCGAAATCGTCCTGCGCGACGACCGCGAAATCGACCGACCCGTCGGGCCGGCGCTGCACGTCGCGCCCGGGGCGGGCGAACGCCACGGCCGGGGGACCGTCGTCCTGCAGCGTGATCGTGAACGTCGTGGGCGACTCGAGTTCGTAGCCCTGCGTGTCGCGAAGGCGGACGCGGTACGTGCCCGCATTCTCGAGCGTGACGACCGTTGACCAAACGGTCGCATCGGCGCCGGTCGGTGCGGCCGCTGCCTGCTGCCCGCCGGCCATCGCCAGCGTGAGACGCTCCATCGGCTTGTTGACCCGGACCGTGACCGTTGCCTTCGTTCCCGGCAGACCGTGCAGGTGCCCGTCGAAGTCCTCCACCGTCCGGTCCGCCAGGGCCGTGTACGGAGGATACGCGTAGGTGACGCTCATCGCCTCGATGCGCGGACGGCGGTCCACGGCGATGTGGAGCGCGGCACTGTGGGCGTCGCCGGCGTTAACGTGGAGCGTCAGGTCCGATTCAACCACCGGGAACGTGTGCGCGAACTTGCAACTGCCGGCCCTTTCCATGCGGAGGGTGCGGCGGCGGTCGCCGGCGTCGGTCCAATGGAGCGTCGCTTCATCGGCGAGGCGTCCGGTCGTCGTGGCCTTGACGGTCAGCGAGGACCCTTCGAGCAGGCGCGTCCCGGGTTCGACGTCGACCGCCAGTCGGGTCCACGTAAACGGCGGGATGTCGGCAAACGGGTGAAGAATCCGCAGAAGACTCGTCCGTCCGGCGGGCCCCGCCCAGACGAAGTAAGCACCCGCGACCAGCAGCGCGACGGCCAGGGCACCGGCCCTGCGTGCGAGCGCCGGCCCCGCGACCGCGCGGGCGGGTTCGACGTCGTCCACGGCGTGGATCCCGTCGGCCACAATCGCCTCGACCAGCCGCGGCGCGGGCGGGTTCGCCTCCCGGCCCAACTGGAGGCCGTTGATCAGACGGTTGCCGAGCGACGGCAGCCGATGTTCCATCAGCGCCGCGAAATAGTCGTCGCCATGCCGCGTGAGCGCGGGCCCGGCGACCCGAAGCCACAACGATACCCCAAGCGACCCCCAGAGGATCAGTGCCAGCACCGATCGACCGACCCAGCCGAAGTCCGCCGCCTGGTCGAGCCCGGTGACGACGACGGCGATCGCGATGACCACAGCGCCCGCGACGAGCAGCCCTTCCAGCGTCTGCCGGACGCGCCACATCCGGCGGACCAGTTGCACCTGATCGAGCAACGTCAGGTAGCCTTGTGTCATGGCATCACCTCATGTCCCGGCCTCAGCGCCGGGGAACGCGACCGGACGCTTCCGCGTCCGGCTCGGTCCCACGAGCGATCACCCCACCGGACGCTTCCGCGTCCGGCTCGGCCCCACGAGCGATTACCCCACCGGACGCTTCCGCGTCCGGCTCGGCCCCACGAGCGATTACCGCCCTTGCGCAGCGGGTCTGCCGACCCGCCGCGCCCAAGCCTACACCAGATGGTTCCGCCGCCGCACGATCCACTCCGCGCACACGAGGGCCAGGAAAATCACGAACAGGATCGGGGAGTTCCACATGTGGGTCGTCCGTTCCTGCCGAACGACGCGGGGCGCCGACGGCAGCGACGCCACGAGGTCTTCAGTCGCCTTCGCGTCATCAAGGTTCGCGTACACGCCTCCGGTCAAGCGGGCGATGCGTCCCATGACGGCGACGTTGGGCGTCGGGTTTTCGAGTTCGATCTTCGACCCTTCGACGAGGAATTCGGTCTGCTGATTGGCCGCGTCGGCGGCGCCCTCGTCGGCAGCGCGGAGGAGCCTGGCATCTACCGTGAACCGCCCGCCCCGGTCGGGGAAGTACGTGGCGGTCCATCGGTTCGCGTCCGCCAGGTCGGCCACCGGTTCGAGCGGCGTCTGCCGCCCGTCGGGTGTCGTGACCCCCAGCGCCAGCGACGTCTTTGTCCCCTCCTCGCCGGGGAGCACGACGGCCGGGTTGCGGCGGACAGTCACCGTCACGCGCTCCCCGCGCTGATACGAGGCGGTCTCGGTGCTGACCATCAGTGCGGTGCGCCCGGACGCCACGTCGCGGTGGGCCAGCCAACGGACCATCTGAGACCAGAACCGGACGTACAGCGTGTCGGGCCGCCCGGTCAGCCGCACGAGTCGCGACCACCGCCACGTCGTGTCGGCCGTCAGCACCGTGACGGTGCCCTTGCCGAACGGCTGCGTCGCCAGGACGACGTATCCCTCTTGGCCAGGGTCGCTCACGTTGACCTGCGGATGCCGCGCGAGGACCGTGGCGGCAGGCTTGGCCCGCCCGGTCGCGACGATGCCTTGAAGTTCCGGAAGCGACTGCCAGAGCGCGGCGTCGCGGGTCATGTCGCCTGTGACGGTGAGGGCGGGGTGACGGCGGCCGTCGGCGGTCGGGGCGAAACGGAACGGCTGATCGATCTGCGCGACGCCGCCCGCCGGTTCGACCGGCAGCAGGTCGGCCAGCGCGGTGCGGACCAGGCCCTCCTCCGAAAGGTTCTTGTACCCGCCGAGGATCATCAATCCGCCGCCGGCCTCGACCCAATCGCGCAGGGCCGCGTACGCCCGCCGGTCGAGCATGCCCGACTCGAAGTCGCCGAGGAGCACAACATCGATCTTCTTCAGGCGCTGGGGTGTGGCGAGTTCCGCGCCGGCCAGCACGCCGGACACCGACGCCTGGTCCGGGTTGGCGGCCCGGGCAAACGTGATGAGGTCAACGTCGGGGTCGTCCGCCAGCCGGCGACGGAGGAACTTGGACTCGGCCCGCAGGACGCCCTCGATGTAAAGAACGCGGATCGGCTCCGCATCGACGCGGAGTTTGAACATCCCGGTGTTGTTGACCGTGGTAGTTTCGTTCCTGGCGGCGCCGACGCGGACGGTCATGACGAAGTCGCCCGGTTCGGCGGGTGTGAAGGTGAGGGTAACGAGTTTCTCCACCCTTCCTGCGGCGAGCGAGGCGCGTTCGGTCGCCAGGGGCGTGCCGGCCCGTTCGACGTACACCGGCACGTCGAGCGCCCCGCCGCCGTCCTTGCGGATGAGCACGTTTGCCCGCACCTCGTTATGGACCAGCGTGCGGGCCGGTGCATCCACCGAGGCGACGGCCAGGTCCACCGGGGCGCCGGCGTCCCCCCGCGCCGGACGGAACCCCAGCGTGAACACGGGCAGCGGATATTCCTGAAGGACGGTGTAGCCGCCTCGGCCGGTGGTGTCTTGCCCGTCGCTGACGAGGATGACGCCGGAGGCGTTACGTCCGCGCAGCCGCCCGGCGACGGACCGCATGGCGCGAACGAGGTCGGTCTGTTCGGCGTTGGGCTCGTCGGGCAGGTCGGCGGTGTCGAGTTCGCGGCCGGCGACGTTGAAGAAGCGGACGTCGAACGTCTTGCGCAGCGTCGCGCCGGGCGGCGATTCCTCGATCCACCATCGCGCCTGCCGATAACGCGTCGCATGCTGCTCGCCAGCCGCCGAGGGCGCCAGCGACATGCTCTGCGAATCGTCCAGTATAACGGCAACCTGGGGCCGCTCGATCTTTTCCGCCACGTGCCGCCAAGCGGGCCTGACAAGCGCGGCCAGCAGGACCAGAAGGCCGAGGGCACGTACGACGAACAGTGTCCAGGTTAACCGGCGCCGGCTACGCCGGTAGATGTCGCGGTACGTGAGCGCGAGCACAGCGAGCGATCCGAGGATCACGAGGCCCCAGAACCACGGTGG
>Ga0307427_1000359_pt1 | contig 29998 bp, 29 predicted proteins | sample SalMarWE160190MG_FD_202162 | JGI IMG/M metagenome (GOLD analysis project Ga0307427, IMG submission 202162) | Salt marsh sediment microbial communities from the Plum Island Ecosystem LTER, Massachusetts, United States - WE1603-190 | ecosystem: Environmental > Aquatic > Marine > Intertidal zone >...
GACATCATCATAGTCATCATTATTTACATTCCCTGCTGTGCCTACTGAGTAGCCAAAGTAGGCACCTGCCTGGTTACCCTCGGCCGTCCAGGAGGGCGAGGTGAAGAGCGGATCAATGATGATGGGATAGATAGCAGTCCTATCATCTATCACAATATTTAAGGTATGATTTGCAAGTTCAAAATGGCTCGTTAACATCTTGCCTTCTGTATCAAAAACATGAAGGTCGCTATATCTCAATACCCGTGTATCTGAAGGAGTCATAAAATCGATAGCATTGCTGTCATCAGAAAGTACAGTCTTAAGGTTTCCATGAACACGAAGAACCAATGCAAGATAGCCCTTGCCCTCTACCTTATCAGTTACTGTAAAACCTTGCTCCAGCCCCTCGGGCCTATTCTTATACCACTCCTTCACCAAACCCCTGTGATACTCAATATAGGATCCAACTGCCACGGGCGCTTTATCTTTTGGAAGGTATATAATCTTATCATCCCTGCCAATCCCTTCAAGGCTGAGTCCTGCATTCCATTTGGGTTTTGATTTTGTTCTACGAATTAACCTAATCCCTTCTGAAGTAAAATATGTTCTCAGATTCTGGGCCCTGTTCGGGGCATGGTATGTTCCCTTATTTTCAGGTAGATGAGACCTCTCTTGATACGTTATATAATACTCTTGGTCCCTAATTTTTTGCTGAACGGTAGCCCACCAGTTTGTATGTTTAAGCTCATCAACGGATACCAGTTCCCGTACCGGCTTATATGGCAGCTTTTGAGTTGCTGTCTCCACTGCTGTACACTGGCTTGTGTGTCGAGTCTGTGGTAGAACCCCAGCACCCACATACGATTCAGTGGCGTGACTGTTGGATAAAAGGCTCACCAAAAAAACAAACGAGCTAAAAAACACTAAGAACAAAAACTTCATGATCCAATTGTTGTTCTTCCTAACAAAAAAACTCTTAAGATTCACTTGCACTCCTCCTCTTTTTTTGTTTGCTTTGGCTTTTTACTCGAAATTCATGCTGCCTTCAATGCAGGATAAATTGCAAGGTTTCCTTTTTCCATTAGAGCACTAACATAAATAGGATCAGAATACCATTATTTATGGCATGCAACTCCTATACCTGTGCTAAGTTAAAAAATAATGCTCTATAGCCTATTGAATGACATTGGTTTTTTGAATTCGATATCTGTGGCATAGTTTAAATAATAAGAAAGTGGTAAATTATTTACCATTTTATATATAAATTATTACCACTTTGTAGAATATATATTCATACAATGGGTCAGGATATTGTAGAATATTCTGAGAATTTTTAATTAATTAACAGGCGGGCGTTTCTGGGGAATGCACAGTGGAGAGTTTTTTCTCTGTTCTTTGCTTTGTTAACCCCTAAAGGCTGATTCTGGAATCCCGATTTTATCGGGAAATACTTACATATTAACATTTGTATTTCATTAATTTTCTTTCAATACCTTCTCTACCATCTCCTACAATATGTGCTAAATCTGATATTATCTTGTAATCCTTTAGGATTTGATCAATCTTTTTACAATAATTGTCGAACTCTGCTATTATCTTTTTACTCCCATTTATGCTGACCCCATCATACTCTTCAAGCATTTTCTTGTGTTTAAGCATTTTTGTTCTAATAGTTTCTAATTTTCCAGAGAGTGTTAATATGGGATTGGATACGTTAAAAAGGATCTTTTCTGCACACCGGCCTAATGTAGCTAACCTTGTTCTCTCTTCTAACTCTGACTCTAGTTTTTCTACCCTTTTTTCTAATGCTTTTTTTGACTCAGTTTCCTTTATTAGCTTTTTAATGTTATTAGCTAATGCTTTTAATAATAGGCTTTCTGGCAGAGGCTCAACAAACTGAACCCCCATTCCATTACTTTTGCTCTTAAAGGGTTGTACTTTATCCCATATCACCGTTCCTTCCGTTCGTAAAATTCTGGAAGATTCGTCATTAAAAGGTATAGTAAGGTTTATGTCAAATCTACTTCCAATGCTTAAAGGAACATCTGAGGAAATAAATGTACCGCTTTTACTTAAATCTAAAGAATAACTCGATATACCTGAGTCTTCAGGCTTGAAATATTCAACAGGAAGCACAACAGGAAACCTGAATTCAGTTCGTTTCTCAGCTAATTCCTGGATCATCATGATAACTCCTATTGCAGCTCATAGTATATACGTCATTAGTTATTCGGCTGAGCTGCTCGTTTCGTCTATCGTTTCTCGGTTGGAGCCTTCCTTTCGCTGACCGAATTTAGTCCAAGCAAGTGATAATTTATATAATTGGCGACTCGTTTTATCATAGATATCAATTAATTCATTACATGTATCAATATCAACATATCTGGAGTAAACATCTTTGGCCTGGCTTAGAGAGACAATCGTTTCATTTGATTCTGCCAATGCATCGTCAAGGTATTTTTGAAACCCTCTCTTCTGATGCCTTTTTGAATGCCCTTCAGCTATTAATCTCGGAATAGTTTTGGCTGAACGGCGAAGTTGATCTTTTAGATCATATTGCTCTTCCTTTGGCAGCTTTGGCAAAATGTGCTGGAACACTGAAAGCATTGCTTTATAAGAGCTTTGATAAACATCTAAATCTTTAAAACTCTTTATTGGCTTTTTGTCCTTATCCATAAACGTTTGATGGATAACGATACGAGCTGCGTAACCTCAACCATTTGACTCAACCTTAATCAGCTCTGAGCTTTCTTCTATAACCTATCAGCTATAATCTATGAGCTATGTCCTGCTACCACCTATCAACTATGAGCTATCAGCTATGACCTATGAGCTATTAGCTAAATACCTAAATATTGCCCTCTCGTAAATTCGACACAAAAAAACGGCCGGTCCTTTTGCCAGGCCGATATTCCTCAGTCGACAATAAATGTGAAGAGGATTCAAGTGATGTTTTAGAGCTGCGGTCATAAGTGAAGTGCCTAAAGTGAGCATGCCCTGGTGCGACGTCATTTGAATATATGCTTGCTTCTGATGTATCACCAATTCTGGTTTATCTTTGCCGAGTCGACTATTACCAGGTCTGGGCCAGGGCTAAAATAAACTAAAGTGCCTAAAGTTGAGAGAAAAGCCTTAAGAAACAGGAGAAAGAGTCATGTTTTTGGTCCTCCCTTTCTCCTGTTTTCCATTGCTTAGACCTTACTTCATATTAGCCTATGAGCTTTGAACTTTACTCGCCCCGCCTGCCCAATGGAATGAATTGTTAGTTAATATTCCATCGGGGTGAAATCTTAAAACTATTTCACTGGGGTCAGTTCTTCTTAAAAAACTTCTTCCGTCCAAATGCAGCCAGGCCGATAAGACCAGAGCCAAGCAGGAGCATGGTGGCTGGTTCTGGGACGGCGGGAGCAACGTCATCTACTGAGAATAAGACAAACTCATCGCCGCCGGCAAAAACAACCGCTGTCTCAGCAAAATCTAGTGAAGCAAGGCCAATTGGGTTATGATAAATTCCACAATAATCTGCACCATCATTTAAGGTTGGATCTGAGAAAATAAGTTCAGGAGAACCGTAGATATAGAGAAGAAAACCGAATGTGGTTCCTATAGGTGCACTGTCAATAATATTATTAGATTCATCATAACTTGTCGCAGTTCCACCTGGTACATTAAAAATAACATTCGCTTTCTCGTCGTAGTTCACATCGCTGCTATCCATCACGGTCATTATATCTGTTACGGTATCCGCTGAGAAATCGTAGCCATAAATGGCAAGTATATAATCAAAATCAGGTGTCAAGGTTTCTTGGATTAGTATCATGGGTGCTGATGCAGATTCATTCAATTCAGTTAAGTATACATATGAAGCGCCTGTATCCGAATATACACTGTCACCAGGTACATATGTATAGTTGTCTAATGTTGGCAAGGCCATCGCAGAACCGGCACATAAAAACACCCCTAACGTTACTAATAAAAATAACTTTTTCATATCCTTCCTCCAATGTTTCGTTAATAGTTAAATCGATAAATAGTTAAATGGTTTAAATTTTAAATTTTTTGCGTCTCATCACCTCCTTTTATGTTTGGCTAAATAGTTATTTTGTTGATTAGTTAAATAGTTTTTTTCTTCCATTTCCATTAAAGCTTTTAGGTATTGTTATTTTTTTCTAAACTTTTTTCTTCCAATGGCAGCGAGGCCAATCAGACCAGAACCAAGCAGGAACATGGTTGCAGGTTCGGGGACGGGGGCGACAGTGAGTTGATCTTGTCTATGTCGTCCACATCTACTACCGATGAGGTTTATGACACGTACGTCGCCGATATCCGGCCATTCGGCATCAAACGCAAGTTGAGTATAATAGTTATGTGTCGCGTCAAACGGGGTGGTGCCATTAAATTCCTCAATTTCCTCTTCAATATACCAGATAGCTTCTTGCAAAGCATTTGCACTGTCTGCCCTTGTTGCGAATTCTGAACTACTATCATCATTAAGATAGTTATATTCAGATAAAGTTCCCCAGAAAAAATGATGATACAAATACGCTGTCATTGGGTCTAATGGGTCTTTGCCATTTGTGCCTCCCCATTCACCGCCCAATTCTGCGTAGGTCGAGATATCGCCCACAATAAATTTTTTTCCATAACTAATGTATTCATTTTTTTCTAGGCAAAATGAATCGAAAATATAATTACCGCTGTTCCAGTCATAGATTTTGAATTCACCACCGTTTGTTGTCCCCGGCCCATCAGCGAACTTAATCTCCTGGCCTACGGTAACGGGCGGCACTGGATAGGAGTAAGTATTAGGGGCCAAAATTAACAAACCTAAAAAACCTAAAAACAATGGCAATAAAATAATAAATTTTTTCATTTTGTTACTCCTTAAATAAAATAAAAAATGTCTTTGGCATTAGCTCCTTTAAAATTTAGTTAAAAACTTAAATCGTTGATTTGTTAAATTGTTCAATTGAATATACGTATCGATTCGAGATAATAACAAAGCAATTGATGTGCCAATTTGGAGGGGATTTGGGAGCCAGGAGAAAAAAATTATTTTTCCTGATATATCAATGATTTAGGCAGTGATCATCTTTACGATTTTTACATTAAGGGAATGCTATTGTAAGGTAATGAAGATAGTATGTAAAAAGGTACTAAAAAAATGGGTAATTTTATACCACTTTGTGGAAAAAGAATATATACATGGGTTCATTGAGTTCATCGAGTTCATTGAGTTTGTTGGGTCTATTGAGTTGATTGAGTTTTAATATGGTTGTGCGTTTGTGGTAGCTGGGTTTTAAGAGGTACTATTTTTTGATTGTATATTACATGGGGCTATTCTTATAGTAGATATTGGAACGAAAACTCTTGATCAGGCTGCTTCGGATGACATCTGATTTTGAACAATAATTTTAGGATCAGGATTCTTGGGAGGAATTGGCAATCCTTGTTCTTTTAATAAGCTTACATGTTCAATCATACCCCACTTTGCCTTATAGAGGCAATCTTCTATCGAATGTCCAATGCCTGTAAAGCCTTCTAAATCAGGAGAATAAAACCCGAAGTAATCTGGTTCTTCGGTTGCCTCGATTTTTCATTGACTTTTTAAGTGACTGTGGTATTATGACCATGTCATTTTAATTTTCTGTTAATTTAATAGTATAGGAATTTCCTTTTTTAGACAGGATAGACGGGATGTTCAGGATTTTATTTACTCACCGGCCACTCTCCCGATTTATCGGGATCGTTAGAGACGCTAAGAACGCTGAGAAATATTATTTGGAGAGAATCGCTTAAAATCCCGCATAGCGGGGTCCCAATGGGAACTACATTGGGACTAATGGGAATGCCTATAACGGGAAAAATAAGTTGGCTTATTTTTCCCGTTAAGACTTCCCATATGCTTTTTAAGCGATCATTATATATCTGATTCAATGCCCTTCTCAGAGTACTCTGCGACTCAAGTGAAGGAAATGAACGGGCGGTGAATGTTCAATATTTATTTAATCCTGTGAATCCTGTGAATCCTGTCAAAAAAGCTCCCCGACATGTCGGGGCTAAGTTCAAATAAGGAGTTTTGATATGGAAGAGCTTATTTCCAAGTCAAAATTTAAGCCCAATGCGTTGAAGTATTTTAGAGAGGTGCAACAAAAAGGGAAGGCATTAATCATAACTGATCGCGGTAAGCCTGTCGTAAAAATCGTACCATATTCTGAAGATCCTTCCGAAGCCTTAAAAGCGCTCCGCAATACCGTAATCAAGTATGAGTCTCCGACTGCTCCTGTTGGGTTAAATGATTGGGAGGCTTTAAAATGATAGTTCTGGATACACATGTTTGGGTGTTATTCGTTAGTAATCCCGAATTGCTTTCTAAAAGAGCAAAAAGATCTTTGGATACCGCAATGGAAGAGAAGGGGATATTAATTTCATCTATCAGCACATGGGAGGTTGCACTTTTGGTTGCTAAAAAAAGATTGCGACTCACGCTTGACTTAACCGACTGGATAGCAAAATCAGAGGCGTTGCCGTTTATTACATTCATGCCTGTTGATAATTCAGTAGCAATTAAATCGGTGAATTTGCCACAACCTCTTCATCATGATCCAGCAGACCGCATAATAATTGCTACCGCAATTTCAATGGGAGCGCCTTTGGTCACGAAAGATGAAAAAATATTGAAATACCCACATGTTCAAACAATCTGGTAGGATTTCCTTTGCAATCTGTGCGAAAGGCATTGCAATTCTTACTGCAGACCTTATCATAGCCAGCCTTTCTCTTGAAAATAACTGCAAAATAATTACCTTAGATCTTCATTTCAATAAGATCCCCAACATAAATATTTTCCAATCTTGATCTTAAAATCCCTTCGAATAATAAACACTGAATGCTCTTTCAATTGGCACATTCATTGCATATAATAACTGTCAAGCATAATAATTTAACAATATCGTTAAGAAAATATCTTTTGTACAGGTTCACTGGTTCAGAATTCGCCCCTGCCCGACGGATGGCAGGCGGGGTTTAGATTTTCGCTGAACCCTGAACCTTTACCCCATGAAATGTTTACCCCGTGAAATGCCTGTTTATTTATATTTCACTGGGGCTTCTTTAGTTCTATTTCACTGGGGTTGAACTTTGAACGGTTAATATCTTTTACTATGTCTTATGAACGTCTTTTAATAATAGATAAACCCTTTTTCACACAGCATGATGTTGCTCATGCGATCGGTACTAAACTTGCCTCGGCAGAGGTCTTGTGTAGCCGTTATGTGAAAAAGGGACTATTGATGAGATTAAAAAGGGGTTTTTACGCCAGAACCGAAACCCTTCACCATCTGGACCAGATAGATCTCTTTCGTATTGCTAACATCCTGCAGGTCCCTTCCTATATCTCTTTGATGTCAGCTCTTTCCTATTATGGTATCACAAATCAGGCGCAAGAAGGCTTTTTTGAGTCGATCTCAGTCAAACGGACTAAAACATTCGTGGTTGGGGGCCTCTCCTTTCATTATATTAAATTGAGGCCTCATCTTTATAGGGAATATATAAAAAGGAATGGTGTTTTCATTGCCCTCCCTGAGAAAGCAGTCCTGGATATCTTTTACCTTGCTTCCTTGGGGCGCTATTCTTTAGATGGCTCCGCTCTTGATCTAACAATGGTAGATAAGGGAAGACTTGCAGAGCTTTCTAATCTCTATCCTCCAAAAGTAAGAAAACAATTCAAGGAAGTTTATGCAAAGATTAATAAAACATGAAGCATTACAAATGGCCATGCTTCAGTGGCTCGGATCAAAACGTTTTTTGGTCTCTCTTGCCTTTGGAGGAGAAACTATGCTCAGGCTCTGTCACGAACTTCCCAGATATTCTTCTGACCTGGAGTTCTCCTTTTTCAAAAAAGAGGATTATGATGGCTTTCATGATAGGCTTTATGCTGCGCTCTTAAAGGACCACGATGTCATTGATGCACAAAACGGAGATCATTCTATTGTAGTAGAGGTCAAAAGAAAAAGAAGAACGCCGAAATTAAAGATAGCGATTACTAAAACTATGGCATCTCCTGGTAGCACTGAGGAAAAAATTGCCTTTTCACCACATTTTCCCACCCAGATTTTAGTTAGAGGATTCACCCTACAACAGATGCTACAAAACAAGATTGTTTCTCTTTTATCACACGGGGAGATACGGGATGCCTTTGATGTAGAGTTTTTTGTACGAAAAGGAATCGACTTGAATCTCCCAGAAGTCGAAAAGAAAAAGGTCTTGAAGAAACTGAGGGGATTTAAGAAAAGGGATTTTGATGTGAAACTTGGGGGCATACTCCAGCCTGAGTTGAGGGACTATTACAGGCGGAAAAGGTTTGCCTATCTGGAAGAAAAGTTCTCATTTAAACAGTGGGAATATGAAGGCTGAGACTAAAACATTGGATATTTATTTCGATGAGTTTGTGAGAGTATGAAAAGTTTTTCTATATTTTTATTGAAAAAAAAGCAACATAGTGGTAAAAATTTACATAATTTTAGATTTGAAGAGATACGGGTTAGGGGTTACGAGTTACGAGGTTAAAATAATGAAAAATTATAAGGATTTGGAAATTTACAATTTATCATATGATCTGGCGGTCAGAGTTCATAAAATGTCATTAGGGCTCCCAAAATATGAAATTTATGAGGAAGGAAGCCAGGTAAGACGCTCCTCAAAAGGGATTACCTCATCCATTGCTTGCCCTGTTAAGTAGCTTAAGGTTAGGATGTGTATTACATATATGTATTGCAGAGCATGAAGGATGAAGATTTTTATACAGGTTTTACCAAAAACCTTAAGCTAAGATTTGAGCAGCACAATAAGGAACTTGTTGAATCTACAAAGGATAGAGGGCCATTCAAGCTAATTTACTATGAGGCGTGTCTTGATAAAGAAGATGCAACAAGGAGGGAAAAATACTTGAAAACATTTCATGGGAAGATGTTTTTAAGAAGAAGGCTCAAATCTTATTTAACAGGGTGAAAAGGTTATGGGCGAAGAAGATATAAAGCCGATTTTATTAAGTTTTTAGTGTATGCTCATGCATCGTGTGATGAAACCATTCTGCATCCAAATTTCATAAGAGATACACATGAAGTTGATGAAGAAGAGATATCTTTTTTTCTTCATGAGTATGACCAATTGGGCAGAAAGATTAACAAATTTATTGAGTATGTTGAAAAAGAATGGAAGTAGTTCTAGCGAGTTGTAAGTTTAGAGTTAAGAGTTTAATTAAGCGTAAACTCGCAACTCGCAACTCGCAACTCGCAACCCGAAACACGTAACTCGTAACTCACAACTCCTAAGTTAAATGCTGATACCAATTCAATTGATAAAAGAATTCATGATCACTCAGCATTGAAAATTGAAAATGATGGACATCCAACTTATTGGAAATAGCCAGTCAATCAAGAATATAAAGGAATTGATGAAGGTAGTGGCTAATACTGCACTGAGTGTGATTATTTACGGGGAGACTGGTGTCGGCAAGGAGGTTGTTGCCAGAGAATTACACCGGCTTTCCGACAGAAAAAAGAAGAGGTTTGTAAAGGTCAACTGTGCTGCCTTACCTTCTGAATTATTGGAGAGTGAGTTATTTGGTTACGAGAAAGGGGCTTTTACCGGTGCAACTCGATTCAAGCCAGGTAAATTCGAGGTCGCCTCAGATGGGATTATCTTTCTGGATGAAATAGGCGATATCCCTTTGCACTTACAGGCAAAACTTTTACATGTTTTGCAAAGCGGAGAATTTTCACGATTGGGCGGGCACGATGTTAAGGTGAACACCTGGGTTATTACTGCAACAAACCATGATTTGGAACGTGATTTGAGTGAAGGAAGGTTTCGGGAAGATCTTTATTATCGCCTTAATATAATAAAGATCGATGTGCCTCCATTAAGGGAACGAAAGGAGGATATCCCCCTTCTTGTTGAATATTTTATCACAAAATATCGCTCCGAGTTAGATATCCCGGAGAGCTTTACCATCGATTCTCACATGATGGATTATTTTTTAAAATATGACTGGCCAGGAAATATCAGAGAATTAGCTAATACGATACAGAGACTGATGGTACTGGATGATAGGGATGAATTAATACAAAAGATGTTTTCAGAACCAGATGCTATTGACTTAACAGTAGGCCTCATGGACAACAACCCGGAGTTGGAATCCGATACCGAAGATGTTGTCCCTTTAAAGCTATTAAAGGCAAATGCAGGGAAATATATTGAAAAAAAGGTTATTGCCCATGCATTAAATATTACAGGTGGAAACAAAGTAAAGGCAGCTAAAATTCTTAATATCAGTTATAAGGCCCTTTTTTATAAGATGAATGATTTAGGGCTGAGATAGAAAAATAAGAATTGAGGCAATAGTTCACCAGTAGAAAATAATTTGACAGGATAACAGGATAGACATGATTTAAATCCAGTTAATCAAAATTATTTATCACATCCTGAAGGAGGAAATATGGAATATCAAGATTTGACGGAAAATATTATAGGCTGTGCTTATCGTGTATATAATAAAATGGGGTTTGGCTTTCTCGAAAGTGTATATGAAAAATGCCTGCTCATTGAATTACATAAATCTGATCTGGAAGCAGAATCGCAAAAACCTATTACAGTTTTCTACGAAAATGAAATTGTAGGAGAATTCGTAGCTGACATTATAGTCAATGATACGATTATTTTAGAACTGAAATCAGTTAGACGAATTGTTAAAGCCCATGAAGGACAATTAGTCAATTACCTTGTTGCAACAGGAAAACCTATAGGACTTATACTTAATTTTGGGGAAAGGAAAGTTGAGGTAAAACGTAAGATCAAGGATTTAAAATAGCAGATAAACAGGATGAAAAAAATTATCATGTCAATCCTGTTAATCCTGTCAAAATAGCTAAACTATTACGAATTGAGGGATTGTAAATTGAGGAATAGGGAGGAGCGAAATGAAAATTGGGATTAGTAATAGTATCAGATGGTTACTTTTTTTGATAATAGCGTGTGGAATTGGATTTTTTAACCAATCCATGGCGGCTGACAAAACTGAAGCCAGCCCTACAGAAATTAAAAAAGAGATAGTTGCAGATCCTTCTTACATAATTGGCCCCATGGATGTTCTCGAGATTCAGGTCTGGAAAGAGCCTGATTTTTCACGTCAGGTTTTGGTAAGGCCGGACGGGAAAATCACCTTGCCGTTGGTAGGTGATATTCTTGCATCTGGAATGAATACCATGGGCTTGAAGGCCCTTTTGTCTGAAAAATTAGAAAATTTTGTCAGCAAACCAGAGGTAACAGTGATTGTGCTCGATTCTCGCAGCAAGAATTTCTACATTATTGGTAAGATTAATCGGCCTGGAACCTATCCCCTGAATCCAGATATGACTGTGCTTCAGGCTATATCAGTTGCAGGTGGTTTGGCAGAGTGGGCAGACAAAGATAGTATTCGTATCATTCGACGATCAGGCGGAAAAGATGAGATTCTTCCCTTTGATTATGAAAAGGTCATCTCAGGGAAAAGTCTGGAGCAGAATATCCTGCTTAACCCGAATGATACAATTATTATACCATGAATAAAATGCATTCACCGCAAAGACGCAAAGAGCGCAGAGCTTGAAATCATCAAAAAGAATGGGTTTGATATTCGTAGTTATTTGTTAAAGATCACTTCAAAGTTACATGTGGAGTGCCCTTCATTTCTCTCCATGTCCTTTGCGCCTCTAACGAGTGGAGCGAGTGGGCGGTTCATAGTAAAAACTTAAATGATAAAACGCTCTTGGTGGTAGATAAAGAAAAGACAGAGGATTCAACGTATAACAATTTTTATTAATGAGGCTTTATTATGAAAATAGTAGGTGGATGGAAGGCAGTGTTCTTTTTACTCATCACGCTTTTTCTTTTTCCCATGATATGTGTGGCTGACTACAGGTTTGAACTTACCCCACGCATATCGCTTAGTCAGGTCTATGATGATAATATCTATTTAGAGGCTACTAATGAAAAATCAGACTATCTGACCACAGTTTCACCAGGAATAAACATGATAATTTCTTCCATCAATAGATCTTTGAGCCTTGATTATTCTCCCACCTGGGTTTTCTACGATGAATATGATGAAAACGATACAGTAAGGCATGCCGGCAACCTTGCCTTTTGGCAAAACTTTGCAGAACATCTGAGGTTTAACCTGACTGATACCTATATAAAATCTGAAGAACCATTTGAAGAGACTGAGGAGGTTGAAGGGGTCAGGTCTACCAGAAATACATACAAAAGGAATACAGGAAGCGCCAGCCTTGCCTACCAGTTTGGGCCGGAAGATACTTTAACCTTTGGTTACAGGCACAGCCTTTTAGAAAATGAAGATGTTACCTTGGATGACGGAAAAATTCAGAATCCCTTTGGCAACGTCACGTATTGGTTTGATGTAAATAATGGATTGGAGCTTACTGCCGGATTTACGGATGCAAACTTCTCTCGGGATGATGGCTCTATTGCCGGAGATGACTATACTGGTCATGCTGCAGGCGTGCGTTACATCTACCGTTTTACGCAGAATACCAATGGCTCAATCGGCTATGATATTACGACCCGGGATTTTGATGGGCTCACAGAAGACTATGATATACATGAAGGATCCATCGGTTTTGAACATGCCCTTTCCTCTGATGTATCGCTTTCTTTAGGGGGTGGTTATTTTACCCAAAAAAACGAGCAGTCTGGTGATGAAACAGGGTACTCTTATGATGCTTCAATGGCAAAACGTTTTCAGCGAGGGAGCTTTTCAATTGGAGCCCGAGGTGGTTGGGACGAGGCCTATTTAGAGGCAGAACGAAGGGGATTTACACGCTACCTGAGTGCAGATTCCAGGCTTGAATACACATTTATGCAAAGATTAAATGGCTACGCTGGTGGATCGTACAGGCGAGACGAAGATTCAGCTAACAGGGAATGGAAAACACAGAGAGCAAATTGTGGACTACGATTAATGTTCATGCGCTGGTTTTCTCTCTCCCTTGATTATTCATATGCCCAAAGAGATGATGATTTTGATGCGGAGGATTATACGGACAATCGGGTGACACTCACCCTCAGTACCAGCAAGTTGTATAGATGGTAACCCAATGACTTCGTCATTATTGGAATAATGGAATGATGGAAGAGTGGAATGTCGAAGATCCCGACCCTCGGGGATGAAAGGGTGAAAGCGTGGAAAGTTGGAATGTCGAAGATCCCGCTTGTCGGGGATGGAATGCTAATACACAAAAAAGTAAAGGAATAAATAAATTGTGATAGGTAAAAATATCAATAGAGGTTTTAAGAAACTTCGTGTTTGGAATGATGCTATTTCACTATATGCTTTAGCTTATAAAATATTTTCCAATTTCCCCTATGAACTGAAAAAAGTTGCTGCAAATAGTATTGACGCGGCTCACAGCATCAGTCGAAACATAGCAGAAGGGTACTGCCGCAGAAGTTTGAAAGAATACTTGAATTATTTAAACTTTGCATTAGGTTCGTGTGGGGAATTTCATTCTTGCAGTGAGAGCTTCCGGAAGGCAAATCAAATAACTGAAGATGATTACCAAAAAATAGAAGAGATACATTATAAAGTTGAAAATGGATTACTTAGACTCATTCAATCTCTTCAAAAAAAGCAGGCGAATGGCGATTGGAAAGATAGCTTTCAATTAGAATGAATACTAAAATTTAAAGGATGTTCATTTTATTTTAAAAATGGAATATTCGGGCGATGGAATAACTGGAGATGAAATGATTCAAAACCTTTTTTTAATATATCACAGTATTCCAGTATTCCAGTCTTCCCTGGCCCAGACCTGGCATGCAATGAATAATTTTATAGATTATACTCTCGAAGTATTACGGCCGCACTATAATGTTCTGGAAAAGTCGCGCCAGGGCAGGCCATTATTCCAGAACTAAGCCAGAAATAAAAAAGCATATAAATTAGCAACAGATATATGTAAATGCTCAACTAACCAATAACTCGAGTCTTAAAATGGAACCATTTGAAATAGAAAAATACAAAGAGATTGCTCTGCGTCGGAGGTGGTGGATTATCATTCCCTTCCTCTTGTCAATATTGATTGGTATTGGCCTGAGTTTAAAGCTGCCAAAAGTTTACCGGGCAAGCACCCTGATTTTGGTCCAACGCCAGAGAGTACCCACAAGCTATGTTCAAGAGATTGTATCCATAGACGTTGCTGATCGAATACGGACGATCACCCAACAGATAAGCAGCAGAACTAATCTAGAAAAAATTATTAAGGAGTTTAATCTCTATAACAAGCCTGGCAGACATATGTTTATGGAAGACAAAATACAAAGTCTCCGTAGCAGAATAAATGTGGATGTTTCCGGAAGAGGAAGGCGAGGAGGGGCGAATGCCTTCCAAATTTTTTTCACTGGCAAGTATCCTAAAGAGACAGCAGATGTTGCTAATGCTCTGACTTCTTATTTTATAACAGAAAATCTTAAATTGCGAGAAGATCAGGCTATAGGTACTTCAGAATTTTTAACTGATGAACTGGAAACCATTAGAAGAAGGCTTTTGGAGAAAGAGGAAGGATTAAGAAAGTACCGGAAGAGGTATATGGGGGGCCTTCCTGAACAATTGGAGACCAATTTGAGGATTCTGGAAAGGATACAGCAGCAGTTAGTTACTAACCAGGAAAATTTGAGGGAGATCGAAAACAGAAAACTTTTAGTCCAGCAGCAGATTTCAGAGACTGCCGAGATTAGAAAGGCTCGTACAGGGCAAGTTGAAGCAGGAGGAGAAATAGCACAATTTACATCCTTAGATCAGTTAAAAGCTCAACTGGCCTCCCTTGAAGCCAGATATACACAAAGACACCCAGATGTTGTTCGCTTGAAAAAAAAGATTGATGATTTGGAATCTAAGGAAAAGATTGAGCCTAAGGAAGTTCAAGGGGTTCCAGTAGGTAGGGGTGTAACCAAGGCAGAAATAAACCTGGCAAACCAGTTGCGGGAAATGGAGTTAGAAATAGCAAATCTAAAGGCCGAAGCAGCCCGACTACATTCCCAAATGAAATGGTATCAGACCCAGGTAGAGAGCACACCAAAGCGGGAGCAGGAACTAATGTCTTTGAACCGGGATTATAATAATATTCAGGAAACCTACAATTCTCTCTTGAGCAGAAAATTAGAGGCCGAGATCGCAGTAAATTTAGAAAGGAAACAGAAAGGGGAACAATTCAGAATATTGGACCCTGCCATGACCCCAATCAGACCTTTTAAGCCTGATATGAACCGCATACTTTTAATAACCGTGGCTTTAGGGTTTGCTCTAGGATGTGGTTTAGCCTATCTGAGAGAGATGTTGGACACCTCTTTCAGGCAACCTGAGGATGTAGAGGAGTTGCTGCAAATACCGATAATAGCCAGTTTGCCCTTTACCTATAATTCAAAAGAGCTAAAAAGACTTAAGAGAAAAAAAATACTCACTGTTGTGTCTGTAGGTCTGACCTTCATGCTCTTAGGAGTGATGATGGTTCTTTATATAAAAGGAGTAGATTCTACGATTAACTTTATAATAAATATCTTTGCAAAGTTATAAATTGAGGAATCTCTAAATTCCTAAATTCCTAAATTCCTGAATCACTTTTTAGAGGTAATCGCTGTTGTGTACACATCTTTCTACAACCTAAAAGAAAAGCCATTTAACCTGACTCCATCGCCACGTTTTCTCTATCTGGGGGAAACCCACAAAGAGGCTTTGTCTTTGCTCACCTACGGAGTTATGGAACGAAAGGGATTTGTATTGCTTACAGGGGAGGTAGGTACAGGTAAAACTACCATAGTCCAGACATTGTTAGGTGATCTTGATTCGTCCATTAAATATGTATCTTTATCCAACCCTACTTTGTCTGCCAAAGATTTTCTCTTTTATGTTGCTTCGGGTTTAGGGCTTAAAACTCAATTTGAATCAAAGGGCTCTTTTCTGATTCATTTTGAGAATTTTCTTCAAACACTTTTGCATCAACAACAAAATGTACTTTTGATTGTTGATGAGGCTCAGAAACTATCCCTCACACTTATGGAAGAGATTCGCCTTCTTTCTAACATGGAGACTGCTGATGAAAAATTGATAAATATATTCTTGGTAGGTCAACCAGAGTTAAACCAAAAGCTATCTCACCCTGAATGCAGACCACTCCTGCAGCGTATTAGCATACGGTACCATATAAATCCTTTAAATGTGATGGAAACCGAAGCCTATATCAAAACTCGTATGAAGTTAGCTGGCAGCAGAGATACTAAAATTTTCTCCAAAAAAGTCATGGGAGCTATTCATAGGTATTCCCGTGGCTATCCACGGATGATAAATATCTTGTGTGATAATGTCCTCCTCCTTGGATATTCTAAAGGGAAGAAACATATTACAGTTGAAATGATAGAAGAATGCCATCATGATCTTCAACTTCCGGAATCCTTTTTGCAAAAGGACACTGATATTACAATTAAGCGGGAGTCAAAAGCACCAGTATCCATAAAAAAGACACCATATCTCAGAGCAGCTGTTTTCACACTACTTTTCTTTGCCCTTCTCACAGCAGGCTCCCTTACCAGCCTCGGTCAAAGATATTTAAAAACAGCAGAGCTTTTTTATAAAGCACATTTCATCTCTAAATCCTCTTCTACAGAAGAAAAACCTTCTGCCATTGTTCAGGAAAAAAGTTTACCGGCTTCCAGAAAAGAAGAAAAGAAGGAAAGAACTGAGGCTCAGATCAAGGAAGCAAAGGCCGACATAAAAGAAAATCTACAGATTTCGAAGCCAGTAGTATCGCGTGTAGAAAAATCGCCCGAAAATGATCAACCCGTCAAAAACAACCTATTTGTGGAAAAAGAAAAAACTTTAGAAATAAATGAGAGGATAGTCACAGTCATGCCAGGAGATACCTTACTTGGATTAGCAATAAAAATGTATGGCTATGCAGACGAAAAAACACTCAACCAGATACAAAGAGAAAATTCTGAAATCAGAGATGTCAATCTAATAGATGTTGGCCAGAATATAGTCTTTTCGAAATCCCCTTTTCGCAAGGATAAACCTAGCTCTATCTACTCGGTGCATATCGTTTCTTATAAGCCGCTTAAGTTGGCACAGTCTGTATTCGAGAGGATGATTAAGGGAGGTTTTGAGCCCTATATTCTTCCATTTGACCATCCCCAAAAAGGGAAAATGTTCAGGGTTGCTGTAGGGGCGTTTAAGGATAAAGAATCTGCCAGATATTATGGCCAGCAATTAATAGACATGGGTGTCGTTGAGTACGCTGAGCCTATTAGTATAGATATAATGTGATGTGAGAAAGGATAGTTCAACCCCAGTGAAATAGAACTAAAGAAACATTTCACAGGGTAAAGGTTCAGGGTTCAACGTTCAAGGTTGCAGGAAAATTGAAACCTGAAACGATTAACGCAAAATCTGTAATAGAGTAGTTATGAAAATAGAATCCCGCCCTAGTGGGAAAGATATTGATCCGCCTGCCGTCTGGCGGATTGAGGCATGGCAACCTGTCGAGAGCCTCCAGGTCGAACGATTCGCCAGGGAGCTATCTCGCAAGGTGTATGGCATGACAAAGAAGATCGAACTCCCTTTATCTCTGTGAACCCTGCCCGCCATCGTCCCGCTCTTTGGGACTCAGGCGAGGCGGGCGGGTCTGGGAGCTCTAGTGATCCCCCGCAAGACGGGGAGAGAACGGGCGAGAGAAATCAATGATTGCCAAAGATCAGAATAGGTAATTTTATATACGAACCAAGATACTAAGTAAAGGTAAACCATGGGAAAAATATCTGACGCAATGGATAAGCATAAGGCAGAGAAGCAGGCATCCAAACCGATCGAACATGTTTTCATGCCACAACGAATAAAGGCTGAAGAGTCGGAGGTGACCTTTGCCAAGGAATACCTCAAAGAGCAACGGTATAGCGACAAGCTTGTGACTATTTTGGCGCCCGATTCAGTTACTGCCGAAATGTTTAAAGTTATACGTGGGGCGATACTTTACGATAAAGATCGACCTGCACCAAAAGCAATAATGGTTACCAGCACCTTTCCAGGTGAAGGAAAGACATTTGTGGCCTCTAATTTGGCAGTTAGCTTTGCCATGGGTTTAAATGAAAATGTGCTTTTGGTTGATGCTGATCTGCGCCGACCCCTCATACATAAAATATTTGGTTATGTCAATAAATCCGGCCTTAGTGAACACTTGCAAGGTGAGAAGAGTATACATGAATTATTGATAAAAACAAAGATTAAGCAGCTAACTCTCCTGCTTTCTGGAAAAACACCCTCCAATCCGGTTGAACTTCTGTCATCAAGAAAGATGGAAGAGTTTATCAAAGAGACCAAGGATCGGTATCAGGATAGATTCATTATAATGGATGTTCCTCCAAGTCAGCTTACCGCTGAGACCAACGTTATTGCCAACCATGTTGATGGCATAATTTTAGTGGTTATGAATGGTAAAACGCCGAGGGCTGTAATTCAACAAACAGTAGAAAACTTAGGAAAAGAAAAGATCTTGGGCATTGTTTTTAATGGTTTTGCCCAGTCATATAAAGCCTATAATAAATACTATAGAAAGTATTATAAATGATTAGGATATTTCGCCAGTATTTTTCCATCACATCCTTTGTGTTTGTCCTCGGTGAAGGACTGCTTATCTACTGGGCTGTCTTTTGGGCGACCTATTTTATCTTTCATTTGGATCTGGAGTTGCTTTCTATACAGCCTATGATCTGGTTAAAAATATTACTTATTACCATAATCACTCAAGCAAGTTTATATTTTAATGATCTTTACGAAAAGAAGAGTATCGATAATTATATTGATCTATTTACGCGCCTTATCCAGTCAATAGGTATTACCTCCATAGTTTTGGCTGTTATTTACTTTCTGTTTCCTTCGATTATGATTGGGCGCTGGATATTTTTTATCAGCATTATTTTCCTTCTCCTCCTTTTGGTCTCATGGCGTCTTCTCTATTCTCTGGTTATGAGAAGGAAGTTGTTTGCAGAAAAGGCTATTATTCTGGGTTCAGGCGAATTAGCTCGAGATATATTATATGAGGCAGGTGGCCGAAAGGATCTCAGTTATGATATCGATTCTGTCATCACTATTGAGGAAAACCATACTATTCAAAATGATTTCAAAGGTATTTCGGTTCACCACGGGTTTGAAAATATTTGCAATTTTGTGGAGTCGAAAAATGCTAAAAATGTGATTGTTGCTTTAGATGAAAAGCGCGGACTTTTACCCTATGATGAACTTCTTAAGTGCAAAGTAAGAGGGGTCAACATCATTGATGGAGAGGGCTTCTATGAAAGAATTACCGGAAAAATTTTGGTTGAAAAAATTAATCCGAGCTGGCTCATATTTTCTGAAGGCTTTGTTAAATCTAAGACGGCACGCCTTGTAAAAAGGATAGTCGGTTTTATCGGTGCTTTCTTCGGCATGATAATTTTGCTCCCTCTTTTTGCTCTTGTGGCTTTGGCCATAAAGTTAGAGACCAGGGGACCAATTTTTTTTAGCCAGGAACGAGTAGGTGAAAATAGAGAGATATTCAATATTTTAAAATTCAGATCCATGAAAGCGGATGCAGAAGAAAGCTCCGGGCCGGTCTGGGCTACCGATGATGACCCTAGGATTACGAGGGTTGGGAAGATTATAAGAAAGCTCCGGATAGATGAGTTTCCGCAGATGTGGAATGTTATCAAAGGAGAAATGAGTTTCGTGGGGCCGAGACCGGAGAGGGAATTTTTTGTTCAAGAATTGGAAAAGAAAATCCCCTATTACCGTGAACGCTATACTGTAAAACCTGGAATTACTGGCTATGCTCAGGTTTTGTACCCTTATGGTGCCTCAGAGCAAGATGCCCTTGAGAAGCTCAAATATGATCTTTACTATATTAAAAATATGTCTCCTATTCTCGATCTGATGGTTATTTTTAAAACTATTAAAATTGTCTTATTGGGCAGAGGGGCGAGGTAGGGATGGTATAGGCTAAAGGCTGAAGGTAAATATGAGTTATCATATAGGTTTCATTTGGTATTTACTTGCCCCGTGAAATTCACGATAGTGACAGCGAAGTTTACCCAGTGAAATCTGGAAGCCATTTCACCAGGGCGTATTTCACTGGGGGAATCTTGGCATTTATATTGCTTAGTCCTGAGTGAATAAGTTTGTAATAGAACTTATGAATCGATGGGCTCAGTTCTGAGTGAATAAGTTTTTATTAGAACGTATGAATCGAAGGATTAGGCAACCCTGAACGCAGGGTTGCTTGTTGTTAAATTAGATAGTTATTTCAATTGGTTATATGGTTTTTGCCATGTAATCCAAGGGGCGGAGCTGGGTAAACACTGGTCCTGTTACAGCAGTGAAAATTTTCAGATTGAGAGAGACGTAAGGGCTTTTTAAAAATGTTGAAGAAATACAAAAGGTCGAGGGTATTGGGCCTGCGATATTTGCAGGCAGTAGGTATTGCCTTAAAGTTCGGTAATCTTCAATTGTAGTGTAAGAGCGCAAATATAATGTGGAGAAAGGAGAAAAATGACATTTGAAAAAAATATCCTCTGTATAGGAGCTGGTTACGTAGGTGGACCTACCATGGCTATGATAGCTCATAAGTGCCCACACTATAAAGTTACAGTTGTGGATATAAACCCGACACGAATTGCCGAGTGGAACTCTGATGATCTCCCCATTTATGAACCTGGGCTTGATAAAATTGTGAAGGCGACAAAGGGCAGGAATCTTTTTTTTAGTGCAGAGATCGAGCGTGGAATCAAGGAGGCAGAGATAATTTTTGTCAGTGTCAATACGCCGGTCAAAACCTTTGGTGCTGGAGCTGGTATGGCAGCTGATTTGCAGTATTGGGAAAAAACTGCGAGCCAGATACGAAACCATGCCGAATCATACAAGATAATCGTCGAGAAGAGCACCCTTCCAGTTAAAACCGCTTTAGCTATGGAGAGAATTTTCACCTCGCAAGAGAATGATACCCATTTTGATGTGATTTCCAATCCAGAATTTCTTGCAGAGGGTACAGCCATCAAAGATTTGGAGGACCCTGATCGAGTTCTTATTGGGTCAAGGGAAACACCAAGTGGCTTAAAGGCTAGGGATGAGCTAGTTGAGATTTATGCCAATTGGGTATCCAAAGAACGAATAATAACTTCTAATATATGGAGTAGCGAGCTTTCCAAGCTTGTGGCCAATGCCTTCCTTTCACAAAGAATATCATCAATAAATTCAATTACAGCCCTCTGTGAAAAGACCGAGGCCAACATTACTGAGGTGGCAAGGGCAGTCGGGATGGATAGCCGGGTTGGAAATAAATTCTTAAATGCAAGTGTTGGCTTCGGAGGTTCATGCTTCAAAAAAGATATTCTAAGTCTGGTTTATCTTTGCCGCCATTATGGTCTTGACGAAGTGGCCGATTACTGGCAAGCAGTGGTCAGCATCAATGAATACCAGAAAGAGCGCTTTGTACTCAATATATTAAGTGCAATGTTTAATACCTTAACAGGCAAAAAAATCTGCCTGTTTGGTTTTGCCTTTAAGGCAAATACAGGTGACACAAGAGAAAGCCCGGCTATATTCATTGCCCAGAAATTAATAGAGGAAAAGGCCGAGTTGGTAATTACAGATCCAGAGGCCTTGAATAATGCGAAAATTGATCTGAATGGCATAGATGGAACAATATCGTATATTGAAGACCCATATAAGGCCTCAGAAGGTTGTGATGCCATTGCTGTTATGACTGAGTGGGAGATATATAAGAGTCTCGATTTTGAAAAGATATACCAATCAATGGTAAAACCAGCCTTTATCTTTGATGGGAGAAACATTCTCAATCATAAGAGATTGTTCGATATCGGCTTCAATGTTTTTCCAATTGGAAAACTACCTTTAACGCATTTTAAGTAAGCGGTCAGTATTAAGCAATGAGCTATGAGCTTTGAGGATTTTTCACCACAGAGCCCTGAGGAGAATTAGAAAGCTAAGATTAAAATGATGGTTTTTCATTTCTCCAAAATGCCTGAAACTCAATGCCTGGCCATGTCGGTCAGGTATTAGTCTGGTGTGCCTGCGGTTAATTTATAAAGATAGGTGAGAAGAGATGATTCATACTCAAGAACGTATACTAATTACTGGCGGAGCCGGTTTTTTAGGATCGCACCTCTGTGATCGTTTGATAGCTGAAGGACATGATGTTTTGTGCATGGATAATTTTTTCACTGGAAGCAAGAGAAATATTAGTCATCTACTTGGGAAACCTAATTTTGAATTAATACGCCATGATTTAGTACAGCCCATTTTCATTGAGGCAGATGAGATTTATAATTTAGCCTGCCCAGCCTCACCTATTCACTACCAGTATAATCCTGTTAAAACCATAAAGACCAGTGTAATGGGATCTATCAATATGCTTGGCCTTGCAAAAAGAGTCAAGGCCAAAATCTTACAGGCGTCTACCAGTGAAATATATGGTGATCCCACGGTGCACCCACAAAAGGAAGATTATTGGGGTAATGTCAACACAATTGGACCACGGTCTTGCTATGATGAAGGAAAGCGTTGCACAGAGACACTTTTTTTTGATTATCATCGGCAAAACGGGATTAATATCAGGGTGGTTCGGATTTTTAATACCTATGGACCAAGGATGCACCCAAATGATGGTAGGGTTGTGAGCAACTTTATTGTCCAGGCCCTGAAAAACCAGGACATAACAGTATATGGTGATGGCACCCAAACCCGTTCCTTTTGCTATGTTGATGATATGATTGAAGGTCTGATTCGAATGATGAATGGACCAGATGACTTTATTGGCCCGTTAAACTTGGGAAATCCTGATGAATTAAGCATTTTGCAATTGGCAGAATTGATTATTAAATTGATTGGCAGTCGATCCAAGATTAAATTTAAACCACTTCCCCAGGATGACCCCTTACAGCGTCAGCCAGATATTACCATGGCCCGAGAGCGGCTTGATTGGAAGCCAATGATAGATTTGGAGGAAGGACTGAAGAGGACTTTTAAATATTTCAAAACTATTGTGCCTGCTCTATAGAATATTTACTACATTGAATGCCTTCAATTATTCAATCGGGGAAGTTGTAATTAATATTACATTGGGGTGAAATGTTTACCTTGTTGAATGCCTTAATTTACTCAACCGGGGCTTGGCATATTTCACTGGGTCAATAAACCTTAAATCCCGATTTTATCGGAAAATTTAGCCCGTGAAATTTGCGGAAGCAATAGCAAAGCGTATTTCACTGGGCCCCTGAACCTTAATATGAGGAGACTTTTGCGAAACCTGACAATTTTTGACACTAAAAAAGAAGATGACGAGATGACTCGGCATTTCTGGAAAAATAAATCACCGGACGAACGGCTGAGCGCTGTCGAGTTCTTAAGAGAGCACTATTACATCATACAGGGATATAAAGCTCCTCCTTCAATTATTCGAGAACTGCGCATTGTAGGGCGATAGGAAGTGAAAGTACATACTGATTTCAATGATTTTGTTGCTAACCTGAATAATAACAAGGTTGAATATGTGATCGTGGGGTCGTTTGCCCTTGCGTATCATGGCTATCCCCGGGCAACCGCTGACATAGATTTCTGGATTCGCCCAACGCCTCTCAATGTAAAAGCACTCCTCAAAGCATTATATGATTTTGGATTTGGAGAATCTGAAATTTCTGAAGATGATATTATGTCAGGCAACATTATTCAGCTTGGTTACCCACCGGTACGTATTGATCTAATAACAATTCTTAATGGTTTAACAATCAAAGAGATATGGGAGAGCAGGGAAAAAGGCAAGTTTGGTGACCATGATGTTTTCTATTTAGGGAGGGAAGCATTTATAAAGAATAAACGGGCCCTAGGTAGATATAAAGATCTTGCTGACCTCGAGCTTCTGGGTGAAAAAGTGTGATGAAAGCAATGTTCTCCTCAAGTGCAACGCTCATTGAACGAAGTGCATTTCATTGGGAACTTTCCCTATTCATCCGGGGCGGACTTGTCCGCCGGAAGCCTGCCCGCCGGACGGCAGGCGGGTGTGGCGGATTCAACTGGGGAACTTGAAGTTAATATTCCATCGGGGTTAAATTTTTACCCCGTAGCTCAGGAAGATGGTACTGGGGTTTCGAAGAAAAAAAGCACAGCAAATTTGTTCAGAGAAAAAGTCTTAACACATTTTGAGAGATATGAAGAATAAAGCAAAGCTCATTTATTGTGATGTATGTGTATTAAGTCGGCCTTTTGACGATCAGTCTTTTTTGAGGGTTCGACTAGAAACAGAGGCAGCCAATCTGATAGTATCAAACGTGAGAAGTGAGAAATACAGATTAGTAGCTTCGCCGGTCCATTGGGAAGAAATAAAAGCCATATCTGACATTTTTGAGAGAACTGAGTTGCAAGAGCGATTAAAAACACTGGGAAAATCTGTTAATATAGATTTAGCAATTGCAAGAAAAAGAGCTGAAGAATTGTATGGCTTGAATTTTGGGGTTGCTGATGCGGCACATATCGCATTTGCAGAACAATGCGGTGCAGAATTTATAAGTTGCGATGATTCACTTATTAAGAAGTGCTCAAGGCACAACATCAAGATATGGTGTGGCAACCCTGTTGCATTCTGTGAAAAGGAGGGGCTAAGATGAGATCAGTAAAATACATGGATGAAGAGCTAATGGTCAAGAAGGCGATCAAAGCACTAATTGGGGAATTAGGGCCTGTTGAAGCTAACCGCTTTATTAATATGCCGAGAAAGAAAAGAACCGATGGTGTCAAAAGGCACAGGGAATGGCAGAAGCACCTGGATAAGGATAAGTTTTTCAAGGAAGTGTTTAGTTGAGATATCTTGATTTGGTTCCTTTTATTGATTGAGCATATGGCCACAATCAATCACACAATTACCTTAACGGTTTGAAAGAAGAAAATAAGGCTTTTAAATGAATTCAGCCCATCTGGAGTGCTGCTCAAACACAAATACTGGCAACTTGTCCAACCGATATAGCTTTTTCCGCTCAACCGGATTTTTTACTCCTAAAGAGAGGAAAGAAATAAAATGAAGATTACATACGATAAGCAGGTAGATGCGATTTACATAGGATTAAGCAATTTAAAACCCGAAGGGGTTATTGAAGTTTCTGATGGGATTAATATTGATGTGACATCCGAGGGTAAGGTCGTAGGAATAGAACTACTTGATGCCACACAGAAAGTCTCTCTTGATACGCTTTTGACTTATGAGATCGCTGCTGACACCATTGGAGACTGGGTTCAATTAAAAGAGCCAAGGAATGTAGGTAAGTAGTTTTCCACCTTTTCCACATTTAGAAATCACCCTGTTTACCCCGCTTGCCCAATTTACCCCGTAGGTCCTGCAGATCGTACTGGGGTGGAATGTTTACCCCGTTGAATTTGAAAACTATGCAACTGGGGAATTTGAAGTTAATATTCCATCGAGGTTAAATTTTTATCCTGTTGAACTCGAAGACCGTTCAACTGGGGCACGATAGTGACAGCGGAGCTCAGTTAACAAAGGCGAAGCGGATTTAACTGGGGTTAAATGATTTTTTTAGTTCTATTTAACTGGGGCGTATTTCATTGGGGTTTACCGCGTGCAATGCTTTTGGTTTTTCATTGCATTGGAAACTTTCCCTATTCATCTGGGGCGAACTTGTCCACCGGAAGCCTGCCCGCCGGACGGCAGGCGGGTGTGGCGGATTCGCATGCCTCTGGAGAGGTTCGAACCATTTCCTTAAAGGTCACGGTTCCTTCCGGTTGATATTGAACTTATCGAAGTCACGATCATAACTGTAAAGAAGATTTTGTGTATCACCTTCCAGTGAGGCGATAAGATAGCAGTCCACAATATCCAGATTGTTGTTTCGCCATATTTCAAGCATCCGTCGAATCACAGATTTATTCTTTACAGAAATTCCCTTGTATTTGAGAAGATCCGTTACGCCATTTGAAATTTGTTCTTTTGGTACCTCGTGAAAGCTTTTTAGAACAAAGATCAACTGGAATAAAACAATAAGCTTCAATTCGACCATCATAGACCCATTTTCCAGGGTTTCAAAGAATGAATACAGATTTTTGTATTTGGGAGATTTATCTGATACCAGGAAACGAACAATAACGTTGGTGTCCAATAATGCAATCATGCTTTATATCCTTCTGTAAATCCCTTTTTGACTGCTTTGCTGATATCTTTTTTAGTAAGTTCTGATTTTGAAGTTACATATATGTTGAAAATGCCGAAAAGATGTTCGGTAAGAGATTTGTAAATATTTCCTTCCTGGCTTGGCTTTAGAAAAATGCCATCTTTCTTGGGAGCTGCATGTATCTGATCTCCGATATTGATGTTATATTTTTTTCTTAAAGCAATTGGAATGACGACCTGGCCTTTGGGAAAAACCTTCATTTTTATATGATCTTTTGAAATCATAGGCATATGTTTTCTCCTATTTTTGTTTGGTTATACTAACATTCTAATTAAGTATAACTCAAGTGTCAAATACCTTTTCTTTAATTGTTAAACCTGGCCAAAGCGGCCTCAATTCAGAATTAAGCAGAGAAATATATTTACTTGGGGCACTATGAGCTATCACCTATGCTTACCCCGCTTGCCCAATGGAATGAATTTGAAGTTAATATTCCATCGGGGTTAAATTTTTACCCCGTAGCTCAGGAAGATGGTACTGGGGTTTCCACGAAAACAGCGAAGTTTACCGCGCCTGCCCCGTAGGTATGAAATATCGTACTGGGGTTAAATGTTTTTTGTAGCTTTATTTCACCGGGGCATATTTAACTGGGGACTCATGAACCATTACTTTCTATTAACCATCGACGTTGAAGACTGGTTCCAGGTTGAGAATTTCAAGCAGTATATCCCCTATGATTCCTGGTCTTCCTATGAATTGCGAGTCGAGAAAAACACTCACCGAATCCTTGACCTCTTCGATTCAATAGGAATTGAGAATACAGAATACGATAGTCAGAAGGCAGCATCCAATGGACAGGGGCTATCTACTGACTTATGCAATGCTTCTGAAACTGGCAAGGCAAACTCCGGCCGGAGGCAGGTTGAGGTTTCTCAGTTTCCTGAGGAAACTGAGAAAGAAAAAATATCAGGTAAATCCAGTAAATCCTGTCTAACAACACCGAAGGCCACATTCTTTGTCCTCGGCTGGCTTGCTGAACGTCTGCCCCATCTGGTTCGAGAAATCCATTCACGGGGCCATGAAATTGCATCTCATGGATATCACCACAATCTCTGCAATGAACAATCTCATGAAGATCTAAAAAAGGATTTGTGTGATAGCAAGAGTCTACTCGAAGATATCATTGGAACCCAAGTTTTTGGCTACCGTGCTCCTAGTTTTGCTATTAACAACGATATACTCAAAATTATTGAAGATTGTGGCTATCTTTACGATTCAAGTTACAATTCTTTTTCCATGCATGGCCGGTACGGTCATTTAGATCTCTCCCGAAATGAGAAAAAAGGTATCGCAATTAAGGTCTCTAAAAGCCTGAACGCAGAACGCAGAACGCAGAACGCAGAACCCTTCAGCACCTTTTACGAACTTCCTATCAGCAACCTGAATGTCAGGAATCCTTTCAGCTATGCCTGCCCCGTAGGTATGAAATATCGTACTGGGGTTAAATCTGAAAGCCATTTAACTGGGGCGGACTTGGCCGCCGGAAGTGTGGCGGGTTTAACTGGGGCGCTATCCTTGCCCCGTGAAACGCGAAGCATGTTTCACTGGGGAGCTATCAGCTCAGAACAAAACAGAGGTGGTTTTGTTCTGCCCTGGGGAGGGGGCGGCTATTTCAGATTGATACCCTTTCCTCTTTTCAAGCTAGGTGTTGAATCGATTTTAAAAAAAGAAAATGCCTACCTGTTTTACATGCATCCCTGGGAAATAGACGCTGATCAGCCAAGAGTGAGTGATGCTTCTATGTTTTATAGATTCAGACATTATTCGAATTTGAGCAAAACCAATTCAAAATTATTAAAACTGATTGAGAATTTCGTACATTGCAATTTCATCACTTGTAGACAATATCTAGATAAAATATAGAATCATTCTTTTTAACCTATTAGCTGTGAGCTATGAGCTGGTTTACCCAATATTCATTCCCTGGGAGATCGACCCTGAACAACCAAAGGTAAATCAGGCCCCCCTCATTTTATAAATTTAGGCATTATATAAATTTAAACAAGACGTATTCAAAGTTATCAAAATTAATTAAGAGCTTCAAACAACACTGCTTTATCACCTGTTCCCGATACTTGAAACTGGATGACTCATTTTAAAAAGAATATTGATGCCTTTTTATCGCTGCGATTTTTAGTATAAATTTACGAAAAGGAGACAAGAATGATATTAAGTTTATTATTGATCAAGAAAGAAGAGAGATATCACATGGTGAAAAAATAAGCATCATTCATGATATAGGAGGGAAATTTAAATATCCATTTAAAGTAGTTGGTATCCATCAGAAAGAATCATTCCTGGTCGTCACAGTTTATCCTTTAAAGAGAGGAAAGAAATAAAATGAAGATTACGTATGATAAGAAAGTTGATGCTATTTACATAGGATTAAGCAATTTAAAACCCGAGGGAGTTATTGAAGTTGCAGATGGGATTAATATTGATGTGACATCCGATGGAAAGGTCGTAGGGATAGAATTACTTGATGCCGAGCAGAAAGTCTCTCTTGATACGCTTTTGACCTATGAGATCGCTGCTGACAGCATTGGGGACTGGGTTCAATTAAAAGAACCAAGGCACGTAGGTAAGTAGCTTTCCGTCTTCTGCACATTCAGCAATTACCCATGCTTGCCCCGCCTGCCCAACCTGTCGAAGTGAAGCCTAGATCCCGATATCGGGGCCCAATGGAATCTATTTTGTAATTATTCCATCGGGGTGAAATTCTTGCCCAATGAAACGCGAAGCATATTTCACTGGTGTTTACCCCGCTTGCACCGTAGCTCATATTGATGGTACTGGGGTTGAATGTCTACTATTCAACTGGGGCGAAGCATATTCCTCTGGGGTAGGTAGGGACTATCGTACTGGGGTTTACCCTGTTAGAAGCTATGCTTTCTTATAGGGCAACAAACCCAATTAACCTAATGAACTTCAAGAAACGGTTCATCCACCTCATCGCAGCCGCGCGACCTATAACAATAAAAGAGGGCACACACCAACTTTGCAGACTCGAAAATCTTGAAGATCGGGCGGCTGGTGTCTTATCGGCAAAAGTCAGTCAGGGAAATGTGCCTGAGTTTTGGGATGGTCAAACTGCAGGAAGTCTTCAATTCTATGAAAAGCATTTTTGAATTTATCTAATTTTCGTGTATTCGTACTTTCTTAATGTCCTGATAAATATTTTCCTTTCATTACCCAGTTTTGCTTACAACGGGCAACAGAGCACTTTTAAAAAAATACTATGACCAATGAGCCATAAATCGATAGTAAATAGGAGCGCTCAATCAATTGATACAAGCCCTGACATTGAGAAAATACAGATATCTCTCATTCGAAAATTGAGCATTGCAGAAAGAGTAACGATATTACGGTCGCTTTCACAGACTGTCACACAGCTTTCACGAAGGGCAATAGCGCGTGCCAACTCTGAATTAAGTGAAGAAGAGTTGAAATGTATGTTTGTGGAGTATCATTATGACGACGAACTGGCAAATCGTATTCGGTCATATTTGGGGGGAAAAGCACCGTGAAAAAGCCTGATGTCCTGACGGCTATAGAGCCTGTTGTGAAAACCCTGGAGAGTTTAAATGCGCCTTATTACATTGGAGGTTCAATAGCAAGCTCCGCTTTTGGGATAGCACGCGCAACGATTGACATTGATATCGTCTCTGATTTACAACCTCGGAACGTC
>Ga0307427_1000363_pt1 | contig 29587 bp, 19 predicted proteins | sample SalMarWE160190MG_FD_202162 | JGI IMG/M metagenome (GOLD analysis project Ga0307427, IMG submission 202162) | Salt marsh sediment microbial communities from the Plum Island Ecosystem LTER, Massachusetts, United States - WE1603-190 | ecosystem: Environmental > Aquatic > Marine > Intertidal zone >...
GTAACCGACGGTGGTGATGGAGATACCCTTGGCGTCGATGCAGACGGTGCAGGTAACATCCTTCTTCAGAGTGAAGCAGGCACAGCCGCACTGGAGGCGATCGTACAGAGCGATACAGGAAACATCAGGCTTGTTGCAGATACAGACATTATACAAAATGCGGATATAAACGCAAACCAGGCCGAGATAGTATTAATGTCAGACACGGGAAGCATTGTGATGCAATCAGGTACCAAGACAGTCAATCCTGAAGGACATATCCGTTATGCGGCTTCCGAAGGAAATCTTCAGCTTGCGGTTCTCGATACCAGGCAGGGCGAAAATCAGGCTTCCTGGGGGAGTGTGGAACTGGTCTCGCGGATCCAGAACAGGGCCATCACAGATGCCGAAATGAACAGCGTAGTGAATATTTATGCAGACCACCTCGATATACAGGGCCTGGGTCTGAAAATTACCGCAGGGATGGATTATGATGAAGTGGTTGACACGGACGTGGCAAGCATATCGTCGCAGGGACTCATATACATTTATCCCCATTTATCAGGTGACAGGGTGGAGGCACGGTATATCCAGAACACAGTGTTCTATATCCAGATTATTAATGAAGACAGTGTGGAGTTTAACGCGACCACGGGTGATTACCGCGAGTTGTTTTTGGAACATACATCGCCTCTGGAACAAGACATTCGACAAGAGACGTTCGATACACATGAATATCGCTCTATGCCATGGGAAACTGTTTCTGCGGGTATCACGAGCAGGGAACCAGGCTTCTGGGAAATATCCTCCTTTGCTTCGATGTTCAACACTGAAGTTGGATGGGGGGATGACAACTTCGGGTTTGGACTGGCTGGTCCCTCTGGGTTAGGCGATATAGATTACTTTTACAGTGAGCATGTATCACCTTTTGAATTTTCTCAAAGCGGAATGGGAAACATGGAAGTGAAATGGAATGATATGCTTTATTCCTTAGAGTCAAGCGGTGACCTTGAAGGGAAAACCGGCTTGGAAGGTGGATTGAGTGGTGTAGCAGAGGGACAATATGAGGAAGAATATTGTTGTGAAAATTCTATAAGTAAAACCGGCATGGAGTTCTATCAGAAAAATTCACATGACGTTCAAGAAAAAATTGTGCATTTGTCCAGGCATCAAATACAACCTGAACAGCCGTGGCTGGCAAGCGTGCGATCTTTCTTGGCAAAACTTATTTCATGAGAGGTAGAAAAACTATGTACTTTAAAAAGCATTATTTGTGGGGCCTGATTGTGGCATTTCTTCTTTGCTGGTGTTTTTCGCAGGCTCACGCAGAAAACAAAGAAAAAGAAACGGGTGTTTCGACCTCCGGAAGCGGAGAAAAAATACCGCTTGGAGTCAGGCAATTTGTGCACATGGTGTATGAAAATAATTTTGAGATCATTTACAAAAAACATGACTGGGATATTGCCTCTGAGAAGGCAACCAAAGAATGGTCCATCTTTGAGCCCGATTTTGTTGTTTCATATAATCACGGAGAAGGCCTTATACAAAATACAGCGGAAGAATATTATGACCGTTTGGGGAGAGACGTATTCGATGACCGGACCACCATTTATAAGGCTTCGGTTGAAGGGTTATTGCCTACAGGGACTCAAATAACTCTAAGTGGAGCCCAAAATGATACTTCTAATTATTTGGTAGAGCAAAAGTATGGCAGTTTAACCGACAATGAATATGATACTTCCTTTACAATTCAGTTGACACAACCGCTGTTGAAAAATGCCTGGGTCCCGGTCACAATGTCTAATATCCGGCTTGCTGAGGCAGACCGGGATATTTCATGTGAGGAATATCGAAAAGAAATAATGCAGATAATGGCCAGAGCCCTCAATGTCTACTGGGAGTTCTACTATACGTTGAAACAATGTAATATCTACGGTGATTCGGTACGTATTGCTCAGAATCTACTTTCAAGTAACAGGGAACGAGTGAAAGAAGGTAAGATAGCAAAAACAGAACTGTATGAAAGCAAAGCCGGTCTGGCTCTCCGTCGTTTTCTTTTCAGTGCTGCGGAACAGAAGGTGGAAGAAGTTCGCAACGCTATGTATATTATGTTAGCCGAATCGAGGCAGCAAGTTCTAGAAGGGTATGTGCCGATTGATTCTCCGTCTTTTAGTGATGTGTGTGATGACTTGAGTTATGATCAAAGCCTGGAGAAGGCATTTTCAAACAGCCCTGATTATCTTTTCAGTCTGAAAAAGGCAGCAGAGGAGGACATCAAGGTTGCCTATGCCAAAAACCAGCGCTTGCCACAGGTTGATTTGAAGGGAAGTTATGCCCTGAATGGGCTCGATACCTCAAGTTCAAACTCCTGGAGTACTATGAAATCCGGTGATTATAAAACATGGTCAGTGGGTGTAGAATTACGTATCCCCTTAGGTATGGGCATTGATACGAAAAGTGATCTGAGAGCGGCCAAGTTTCGAAAAAGGCAAGCCGTGTTACGGGTGAAATCAATGGAAGTGAATCTCAAGAATAATGTGGATACTGCAATCAAAAAGGTCTTACATGCCCGGGATCAGCTCAAGGAGCATACCGAAAACGTTGAAATGATGAAAAAATTGCTTGATGTTGAGATGAAGGGATTGGAAGCTGGAAGAAGCAGCAGTCAGATGGTTTTGGAGAGAGAAAAGGGTTTGAACAAGGCCCGTCGGGGGAAATTACGGGCGGAAGTCGATTTAGAAAAGGCTGGCATTAATTTAATGCTACGAGAGGGGAGTTTGCTTGAGGCATACGGTGTTGACGTGAAATGTGACGCATCGAAGCAAAAGGATGGATAAGAATATTTTACATACAGTGCATGTTTGCTGGTTGACTGTGCTGTCTTTGTTTTTGTTTTTTGGGATCACCTTCGCCGATACACAGAATTCTGTCATCAAAAATCAGAGCATGGTTTTTACTGGAGTAACCGAGGCTGTGCATGATGTCGTCCTGGGTTTGCCGGTAGAAGGCACAATTGACAAAATTTTTTTCCAGGAAGGCGACTGGGTGAAAAAAGGACAGGCAATCCTCCATTTAAAGAGAAGGGGAGAGGAGCTTGAGGTGGAACTGCGCGAGCTGCTCTGGAAAAATACTGCCCGACTTGATGCAGCAAGGATTGAGGAACAAAAGTTTGAGTCTCTTTTCATTGCTACCAAGCGACTTTTTGAAAAGACTCAATCTGTGAGTGAGGAGGAATTAACCAAACTGGAATTGAGGTACTTCCAGGCCCATTACAAGAGGAAAGAACTGGAAGGTTTACAAAAACAGCAGTACATTGAATATGACCTGGCCCTAGAACTCCTGAAGCGCATGTCCATATATGCGCCGATTTCGGGGATTATAACCGAGATCATTCTGGATGAAGGCGAGCAGTACAAGCCTAATGAACCCCTGATTCATCTTGTAGATCCCAGGGAATGCCATTTTGTCTGCAATGTGGAGGAGCGGTTTGGCCGTGCCCTGCGTCCCGGCCAGCAGGTTAAGTTGCGGATTCAGGCCGGCACAAAAAAGATAAACAAAAAAGGGAAGCTGGTCTTTGTCTCGCCGGTTGTGGATCCGGCCAGCGGGCTGCTGAAGGTCAAGGCAAGGTTCGACAACCGGGAAATGACCATTAATCCCGGCATTTCCGGTAAAATACTATTTCATCCGTAAAGCAATCTGGGAGGTTATATGTCTCGCACTTCCTATACATTTCATTATATAACTGAGGAAGATCGGCTGGCCTTAGTCTTTAAAAAAGAGAGCGAACAGCTTCCAACCCTTTTGCTGACCCGTCGGTTGACTAAATTGATATGTGAGCACTTAAAGTCCATGTTAGAGCAGACTATATATCAGATAGAAGGTGCTCAGCACCATAAAATAGAGCTTGTTAAATTTGAACATAGAACAGCGATTGAAAGTGCTAATATTGAGTGGGATGATAAACCTCAGAGGGTGCGCTTCAATGCAGAGAGTTGTGTTGTGCCTACAAAGGTAACCATGCAAAGGACAACAGCATGCTTAAATCTCCTTTTTTTCCATAATTCTGCCTTTATCGTCAAGCTCAGTCAGGGATGGCAACAAGTCCATTGCTTTTTCTATGCCTTGGCAGAAATGAGCAGAAAGGCGCAGTGGGATTTGGAGACAGAACTTTCCTGGGCCGGAAGACAGTCAGATATGATGGCTGCTGCCAATGCCCATGGCTATCTACAATAAAGAATGAGCAATTTTATCATCGTTGCGGGGAATGAGTAGCAAAGAAGAACCATTAGATTCAAACGAGACTATCAGAAAACTCGGGAAAATGCGTGGTTTTCAAGGGCCATCTCGAGAATTCTGGCCGGTTTTTTTAGGGCTTGCCGCGAGGTACTGCGGTGCTCACGGCATATATATCCTCACACAAAATGCAGAGCTATGGCATCCTTTTCAGGCATGGCCCAACGTACAATTTTTTCATGAAAAAGGGATTGAACAAGAGCAGCTCACTGCTTTGGCTGATAGCGTAAGTCAAGGCAGTGCGAACAACAACACATCAATTCAAGTTGCCGATCAAGGTGAAGAGGATACACTGACCGCTGCGCCTCTGCCATCTATGGGGGTCGCAGTATCCGTTGCCATCTTGCTAAGCAACGGGTCGCTTTCCCAGTCCAAGCGCCTGGCCAGATTTGAGCTTATTTCCGATATTCCAGTATCATATCAAAAAAATCAAGAGATTGAGCAGATAAGACACAGGGCGACCGTGTTCACGGATACCCTTGACTTGATGGTCCTTCTCAATGAGGAAGACCGGTTCCTTGCCATTGTTATGACCTTATGTAATGAGCTAGCCGCCCGTTTGCAGTGTTCCCGTGTCAGTCTGGGGTGGCTGAAAGGCCGGTATGTCCGCGTACAGGGCGTTAGCCATATCGAGCGCTTTGAGCCAAAAATGGAAGCGGTTCAAGGTCTGGAGGCGGCTATGGAGGAGTCCTTGGATCAGGACGAAGAGGTGGTTTTGCCTGAGCCGGATGATCAGCCGGTAGTGGCCATATCCCATGAAGCGTATTGCCGGAGGTTCGGATCAGCGTACATGGTCTCACTTCCCCTTAGGATTGAGAATGAACCTGTTGCTGTTTTAAGCTGCGAGCGATCCCATCAATCGTTTACTACAGAGGAAGTGCGCGGGCTCCGTCTCATGTGCGATCAGGCGATTAGGCGGCTCTCTGATCTCAAACAACAAGATCGCTGGTTTGGAGCTCGTTTAGCGGGTTGGTGCCGGAGAAAACTTGCGGGCCTGTTCGGTATGGAGCACACCTTTGCCAAGTGTTTGGGTGTGCTCTTCAGCCTGCTCCTTGCCTGTATTCTCTTTGGTCAATGGACCTATCAAGTGGATGCACCCTGTATCCTGAAGACCGACAGCCTGGCCTATCTTGCGGCCCCATATGATGGATATGTCCGGGATGTCAATGTCCAGGTCGGAGATCGCGTGGAAAAGGGAGACCCTCTCCTGCAGCTTGATACTCGGGAATTCCTCCTTAAGGAGTCTTCGGCCATTGCTGATATGCACCGTTTCAGCAGGGTAGCGGAAAAGGCCCGGGCCGACAACGCCCTGGCGGATATGCGCATCGCAGAAGCCCAGGGGGACCAGGCCAGGGCCAGTCTGGACCGTATTCAATATCACCTTGCCCGTGCCCTGATTACGGCTCCATTTTCCGGGGTTGTAGTGGAGGGAGAAAAAAAGGACCTGCTCGGAGCACCGGTACGAAAGGGGGACAAGCTGCTCACAGTGGCACGAATGGAAGATTATTATGTCCAGCTTGATGTGAAGGAGCAGGATATTCATGAAATTACTGCTGCGGACACAGGAAAAATCGCATTCCTGAGCCAGCCGGAAAAGACCTTTCCCATTCGCCTGAGCAGAATTGCTCCAATTGCTCAGGCCAAGGAAAAAGGGAGTGTATTTGAGGTTCGCGCGGCTCTCAAGGGCAGCCCCGCCTCGTGGTGGCGACCGGGAATGAGCGGCGTTGCCAAGATCCGGATAGAAAAAAGGCGAATTCTATGGATCCTGACCCATCGCACAGTGGATTTTATCCTTTTACATTTGTGGTGGTAGAATGACCGGGCAAGGCCGAACATTTAGCGAATCATGGCACCGGGTGGCTGGACTGAGGATCGGCTTGAGACCAACCGTGGAGATCCGCAAGCAGTACTTTCGGGGAGAGAAATGGTATGTCCTGCATGATCCTTTTAATAACCAATTTTTCCGCTTTCGACCAGAGTCCTATGCATTTATTGCGCGCCTGAGTCCGAAACAGTCTGTTGAGGAAGTCTGGCAACAATGCTTGGAGCTGTTCCCGGATCAAACCCCTGGCCAGGAGGATGTGATCAGACTTCTCTCTCAGCTTTACTACGCTAATCTCTTATATTTCACTTCCAGACCTGACAGCGCCAAGATCTTTGAGCGGTATACCAAGCGACGGCAACGGGAATTGCAGTCCAAATTGATGAGCATCATGTTTATGCGGCTGCCCCTGTTTGACCCTGACCGGTTTTTGAGGCATTCTATGCCCTTACTGAGACTCATTATCAGTCCGCTGGGGGCCGTGGTCTGGCTGGCAGTGATTGCAATCGCAGTCAAGCTTGTAATTGAGAATTGGAGCATGGCCTTTGACCAGGCTCAGGGTATACTTGCTCCGGGTAATTTGCCTCTCTTGTATATGGCCCTAGTGGTAATCAAAGGCTTGCATGAATTCGGGCACGCCGCGGTTTGCAGACGTTTTGGTGGGGAGGTGCACACCATGGGGATTATGCTCCTTGTGTTCACGCCTCTGCCATACATGGATGCCACCTCGAGCTGGGCCTTTCGAGAGCGCTGGCCCAGGATACTAGTAGGAGCAGCCGGCATCTTCATCGAGATGCTCCTGGCTGGCTTGGCGGTTTTTGTCTGGGTCCAGACAGGCCCGGGGGCTTTGCACAGCCTAGCTTATAATGTCATGTTTATTGCCTCGGTGTCCACAATCCTGTTTAATGCAAACCCGCTCCTTCGTTTCGATGGTTACTATATCCTCTCGGACCTTTTGGATATTCCAAATATGCACGCTCGCTCAAAGGGGCATTTGCGCCACGTGGTTGAGAAATATGCCTTTGGTTATAAGGATTCCCACAGTCCGACCCAGCGACCTAGTGAGGCGGCCTTGCTGAGCCTGTTCGGGATTTTCAGTCTCATCTACAGGGTAGTGATCTTCACAGGGATCATTCTCTTTGTGGCAGACAAGTTCCTCCTGGTCGGTCTAATCATGGCCATCATCTGCATTGTATCATGGGGTCTAATCCCGATCGTACGTTTTGCCATGTACTTGGCATCCAATCCCAGGCTGGCCAGAACCAGGCCGCGGGCCCTGGTAGTAAGCGGGACCTTTGGTGCCCTGGTGGGTTTTTTCCTGTTTGTGTGTCCATTCCCACAAAGCTTCAAGGCCCCCGGAGTCATGGAATCGGAGAATTTGACCCGGGTTTTTGCCCAGGCTCCGGGTTTATTTAAGGAACAGCTCGTGGCGTCAGGGTCGTATGTGAATAAAGGAGAGCCCTTGCTTATGCTGGTGAACAAGGACATTGAACTCGATCTTGTCTCAGCACAGGCCCAGTTGCGCGAGACCCTGGCCCTAATGGCCCAGGCAAGACAAGAGTTTGTGGCTAATCTGGCGCCTTTGCAGAAACGGCTAAAAACAGTCAAGACCAGGATTACCGATTGTGAGAATTGGCTGGAGGACCTCACAGTGCGCGCCGGGCAGTCAGGCATCTGGCACGCTCCCCGTCTAAGGGAATTGCCCGGCAGGTGGGTGCAACGCGGGGCCTATTTCGGGGATGTCGTTGATTTGAAGGCCTTCTATCTTGCAGCGGTTGTTTCCCAAGATGAGGCAAGTCGCCTATTTCAGGACCACATAGAGAAAGTATCTGTGAGGATCAAGGGCCAGGCCAAAGAGAAACTTAAGGTCACGCAGTACCATATCATCCCCTTTGAGCAAAAAAAGCTCCCCTCTCCTGCCATTGGCTGGCGCGGTGGAGGAGTGATTGCCACATCCTTTAAAGACGAGTCCGGGATCATCACCCAGGAACCTTTTTTCCGGATCAATGCCAGTTTGGCCAAACAGAAAAACGTCCACCTGCTCCATGGCCGGACAGGCATAATACGTTTGGGGCTTCCTCCTAAACCTCTATACTATAAATTGTACAGAAATTTGAGGCAACTGCTCCAGGAAAGGTATCGATTGTGAGCCAGATGTGTTATGAATATCATCAGCTGCGTTTACACACAGCTCCCAAGCTGCATCAAGGTTTAGACAGCCTGGTCCACAGCGTGGCAGGATACATTAAGCGCAATTCTCGATACGGAACGGACTTGTTGAAGGAAGCAACCCTGATCTATAATCAGGCCGTCAAGTTTCAAATACTTTCAGATGCAGTGCTCCGAAAACGCATCCAGGAATTACTTCCCAGGTTTCGGAGCAAGAGCCGGAAAGATTCCACTCTCTTTTCCATGGCTCTGGCCCTTCTCACCGAGGCTGCATACCGGAAGGTTGGAATGCGTCCGTTCCCTGTCCAGGTTATGGGCGCACTGGCCTTGCACCGTGGTCTTTTGGCGGAGATGGCAACTGGCGAGGGCAAAACATTAACCGCTTCTTTGGCCGCAGTAATAGCAAGCTGGCAAGGACAGCCCTGTCATATCATAACAGTTAATGACTATCTGGCGGCCAGAGATGCAGATTGGCTGTATCCCCTGTATTCATTCTGTGGTATCAGCGTGGGACATGTTATTAGCACAATGCCCCCTATGGAGCGCGGGATCAACTATGACAGCGAGGTAGTATACACAACCAGCAAGGAGATCTTGGCAGATTTTCTGAGGGATCGCATAAAGATCGGGACCTGGCAACATCCCTCAAGACGTCTGATTCGATCCATGGTTTATATGAAAGGTCGGAACGGAGATAATTTGGTCATGAGAGGGCTCGGAACAGCCATCGTAGATGAAGCCGACAGCGTGCTAATTGATGAGGCCGTCACCCCCTTGATTATTTCCAAGCTCATGCAGAACAGGCCTCTTAAGGAGGCGATTGAAAAGGCATTTGATATTGCCCGTGACCTGCGGCCCGGTGTCCACTATGCTTTGGACAAAAAATACCAGGAAATACGCTTTACCGACAAAGGGATGGCTGCTATGAAGGTTGGATCACAATACCTACCAGGAATATGGCAGGGGGAAGCCAGGCGAGAGGAGATAGTCAACCAGACCCTAAAGGCCCGGGAATTTTATCATCGTGACAAACAATATGTAGTGCAGGATAATAGAGCAGTAATCGTCGATGAGTTTACCGGGCGCCTCATGCCTAATCGAACCTGGAGCCAAGGACTGCATCAGGCAGTGGAGGTCAAAGAAGGGCTGGAGGTCACTGATTCCACAGAAACGCTTGCCAGACTCAGTTTTCAGCGTTTTTTCCGCTTATTTCCTAAACTTGCTGGCATGACTGGAACAGCTCAAGAAGCAACCAGGGAATTCTGGCAGATCTACAGACTGCCCGTAATCACTATTCCAACGAATAAACCTTGCATCAGAAAACTATATCGTGATCGGGTCTTTGCCTCTGAGAAAGAGATGTGGGTGGCAGTTGCAAAAGAGATTGTCAAAGTGCATCAGACCGACAGACCATTATTAGTCGGCACCAGGGATGTAAAGGCCTCTGAACAGCTCGCTGGCCGGTTGGCCAGGGAAGGGGTGGACTGCCAGGTCATCAATGCAATCCGCCACGAAGAGGAAGCACGCATTGTTGCTGGAGCGGGCAAAAAGGGGCGTATTACCATTGCCACAAATATGGCCGGACGCGGCACCGACATCAAGCTTGGCAGAGGAGTAGCCGCATTGGGGGGACTGCACGTCATCGCCACCGAACGGCATAAGTCAATCCGTATCGATCGTCAACTCTTTGGCCGATGTGCCCGGCAAGGAGACCCTGGAAGCGCTCAGGCATTTATCAGCATGGAGGATGAACTACTGAGGCGATTTGTACCGGGAGCACTTCGGAATAGATTGAATAAAGCCTGGACAATCGGTGGCGGCGGATTGATAGGCAAGGCCCTCTGTGTTTACAGCCAAAGGGCTGCGGAACGGCTGGCCTTCCGGCAGCGTAAAAATGTGCTGCGTAACGACACATGGCTTGCCGAGGCCTTGTCATTTACCGGCTCGGAATTGACTTTTTAAAAAATAAGTGTACAATGTTTATGGTTCAATATGGCAAAAATTAACATTATATGAAAGGAGAAGGATTATGTTTAAGAACATTGTTCCAGTAACCAGAGAGGCGCATCAGGACAAAAAAATAAAGAAGGTGGATTCATTTGCCTTTGCCGCTAATTTTCACTTAGCTTCAATAATGGTGCATGAATTTGCCAGAGCTGCTTCGATGTATCCCATTGTCTTTGTTGAAGACCAAGAGAGTGAGGAGTTTCGACCAGTGGTTCTACTGGGGTTAGAAGCCCAAGAGAACCTTTTCGTCAATGACGAGGGCAAATGGGAGGCCTCGTTTATCCCTGCCATCATTCGCCGCTACCCCTTTGCCCTTGCCCGGACAAAAGAGGAAAATCGCTTTACAGTGTGTCTTGATGAGCAAAGTGAGCTTGTGAGCGATGAGGAAGGGGAACCCATGTTTCAGGAGGATGGCACACCCAGCAAGGTGCTGGAACGGGTCAAACAGTATTTGGGAGAGTTGCAACAGATGGAACAGGTGACGAAACAATTCTGCCAAACCCTGAAAGATAAATATATGTTCACTCCCCTGAACATGCGCTTTCGAGATACGGATACGGTGAAAAATATCTCAGGGGCGTATGTCATTCATGAACAGCGTCTGAACAATTTGTCGGATGAAGACTTCTTATCTATTCGGCATCAAAATCTCCTGGCCGCTATCTACAGCCACCTCACTTCACTGGCTCAAGTCGAGCGTCTAATCCAGCTGCGGGAAAAGAGAACAGAGTCTGAAGTTTCGAGGAAAAAGGTGAAGAGCAAAAAATCCTAACATGAGATAAGGCATTTTTCACTGTGGAGAGGTTGCGTATGGCAGACGCTCCACTGTGTATTGTTGGCTACAAGCACGGTATGCCCAAGCGTACCTGGTTTAGCCGGGGGAATTCTGTCTGATCAACGCTGTATCTCAAGCGAGGAATGCCTGATATTTTGTCTTCTTTGACACCGGTTTGAGTCAAGCTTTTCATGAACTGATCATACAGAATACCAACCACCCACATGCGTGCGTTACGAACCGACGGTTTCTTGTGATAGTTGAAACCCACATTAAAGGTGTGATTTAATAGTCATACGTTTTGAGATGAATAGAAGCCATAAAATATGTCGGGTAGACATAAGGAAAGCAGAGCTGAGTCCACACTGCCCTTCTAATATCAAGGCTCTCGTCCACTATTTTTCTATGAAGTAAACTAGTATGCTGTCCCTCGAATACTAATTATCGACGGGCTTGAAAATCACAAAATCTCTGAATTCAAACAAAACAAAGCTAAGAGCAAAATGAAAACCACCGAATTTTTATTAATGACTTTTGCGTGAAGTAAAACCATCTACGCATGTTAGATAAACCCTTTGTCAACTTTTCTTCTCCAAAAGTTCTATAATGCGGTTGAGAGCGTCTTTCCGATTTTTTGGTAACCTGTGATATGCCCCCCTTTTTTGCCCTATACTGCTTCTTCGTTCTGTACCGCTTCTCTGGTCAGTACCGGATCTTTTTTCAGATTCACTATACATAGGATCTTTTGCCTTTCTACGATCTTTGCCAGATCTTCTCTTTTTGTTTTTTCTGCGACCAAAAGGAAACACCATTAAGAGCCCTATAAATTTTTCCTATTGATATTGGAGTATTAGATTCGATTTTTTTCCATTACAATCAGTAGTCAAGCCCTCAAGCCTTTGTCAAACCTCTTGACTCAAAAGCCCATCATCCGAACGATAATATGGCTAAACCTACCAACAAAAGATCCCCAGAAAAATCAAAAATCGACTGAATAAATCTTGATACATTTTAACGATTAATTGCACATGATAAAAAAATATTTCAATCCTTTTGAAACCAATGCTTTAAATGGATGTCCCCTAAAGTTTATCTCCCGAAATTGTAGGTGATGTCACAAAAGAACCCTGAAAGGTCAAGCCGGTCATTGCTGTCGTCTGTGGAAAATCCCCCTGTTGTTCTGTTTACATGGTGTTTGAAAAATCCATACCCGATTCTGAACTCAAATGTTCCTTTTTTTAAGCCCACTGCAATCTCGCCGCCAAGTGCAGGGCTGTAATCCTCAATTGGAAAATCCAGATCATCATAAAGGAATTTACACCCGATGCCTGCCTGTGCAAAAAGAGTGCGCCTGCCCAGGAAACCGAAGTCTCTCTCACGGGCATAAAAAATTGGACCGGCAACAAAGGTATATCCGAAAAAGTGAGATGTATCATTCGAAAGGGAGTTCTTCATCTCCCAGTTATAATAATCGAAATGGAAACTCGTTTCTATTGCGAATCTATCATCTAACCAGTATTCAAGACGGACAACAGGATAAAAGGAGTAATCGACCTCGAATACCGATGTTCTGGAATAAAGCGTTGCCGTAACTTCCTCATCGATATGGGCATAGCCCGCGCCGACTTTTATGCTGAACTTTTCTTTCAGGATATTTGTTTCTCCTTCAGCGCCGTCTGCTGCAAAGCCTGCTTTTCCCGGTCCACAAACCAGGGCCAACGTTAGAGCTGCCAGAATCATGGCCAGTTTGATAGTTCTCTTCCTCTCCGAGACATCCACGACTAACCCCTCCTTCCTGTCCCCCTCTTCCTGACAAAGAGGCATCCTCCTGCTGCCATGATCAGCATCAGGAAGATATACAGGGCCTGTTGTATGGGTGGTGTGTGAACCATGACATAGCTGATGCCAATTATCGGCATCAATACTACGCGGGTCATTGATTTGAGCGCTTCGGACTCTTTGATAATATCTGCCAGGGAAGGTGAATATCGGTAGTAGCAACTCACCAAGGCTCTGCCGGCCTTGTTTGTAAGCAGATACCGGTCACGGAATTCCCGGAGAATGACAACGTGCTCCTCCATATATGAGCCAAAGGCGGCTGTTGCGATAAAACAGTTTCCATTCAATAGACCGCCGCTTTCATCGTCTCCGCCAACCACACTCATAAGAGACCATCCGGACAGGTGATCCGATTCTATAGTTATCGTATTATTCAAATAATCGACATTCAGGATGTTATCATTGGAAAATACTGTCCACGTTGCCCCGTCTTCCCGGTAGAATATGGAATCCTGATACGGCACCCATTTCGTGGGATCAAATTTAAAGGTCAGGAATATCCTCTTAATCTTATCGCTGCTTTCAACCACCTGACCGTTGGAATCAACCAGGTCCACCTGATAGACAGCGCCCGCAAGTGAATATGCCGTAACATTTGCTGTTTTTGATGTGCGCTCAACCCGTACCCAGAGATCGGTCTCGGTATCTATTCCACCGGGCGGTACCTCGAAGCCTGAATTGTCCTTATCACCTTCTTGCACCTCCGATTGAATAAGGCTCCCGCTGCCGCCAAACACAGGATCGATTTCTCCTTCGGTTACTGCTGTTTCCTCGGTATCGCTTGAGGCATCGAACCTGACAGTCGCGCTTGCCTCGGCGCCATCTGTGGGTTTTGCCGTAAACCGTGCAGAAACCGTTTTGTCATAATTATCAGCAGTGTAGGAAATACATAGCGCTTGCGTCGCCTCCTGGAAGGATGGATCACCCATCCAACCGTAATTGGTAATCCCGGCTCCCGCCACATAGTCCCATGTGAGATAAGCCTCATCACCATCCACAAACGCAGGATCGGCTGTAAGCTTAATAATTCTTTTCCTGTTATTGGCAAAATCAGGATCTTTATGAACCGCCCAGGACATGACCGCCTCTTGTGTTATTAGCATATCTCCTAATGAGGTTATCTCTCCTGCAGTGAGTGTAAGGTCTTCCTGAGAAGTTGACGTGTATCCTGCTTTTGTCACAGCTACCTTCCATGGATTGGCTATGTCTTCCTCAGCTACGTCTATGGAAAATGCGCCGGCACTGTCTGTAACGGTATAGAAATAGGTGCCTTCATTGCTGCGTGCCACCACGGTTGCGCCATCCAAAGCGCTGCCCCCCGCATGTACCGTTCCAGTGAATCCGGCGGAACCTGCCGTCAGGATAACATCATGGATAGCGCCGGAGGCGGAAAGATTACCCTCTTCCGCCGTCAGATACCCTGCTGCGCTCACCCCGACCTTATACCTGGCATTCGCGCCATAGGGAAGGTCGGTAAATTCCACCGGATTCACCCCGAACATGGTTCCGGATTTTCCCGTGCCGAGCACTTCAACAAAGGCATTACTGATTGGATTACCTGCCAAGTCAACGGCCCTGACCTTCAGGGTGTTGGTCAAAACCACGTTTATCCTGTTCGTGGTCACGTCACATCGTGTGTCGAGGCTGTCATCGTGGGCCGTTACCTGTATCCATGCTGTTGATGCGCCGACAGCGCTGATATCCACGTCCGCTCGTTTGATTGTGTTGGTTATTGTTTCCCCACTCTTATTCACAAAATCGAATCCCGTGGCCATTGCACCGGAATCCGCAAGTGTCCAGGTAATAGTCCCTGAAGAGCTGCCTTCCCTGACACCGAGGACAAGGTCATTCCCGCCGGTAGTTGCAAGCACAGAGAGATTATATGGGTCAAGCTCAAGCGGCACGATAAGTGTAAGTGTCTTTGAGGTTTCCTGCCCGTCTGTAATGGTCAGAGTATAGATCCCTGCGGCCTGTGCTTCGGGAACTTGTATCTGTGTTTTTGCCGCATTCAACCATTCACTGGCCGATCCGCTCCAGGTATAGTTTTCATCGCCGCCGCTGTAGTCGATATGTACCGCACTTCCTGGCGTGACAGTTGCCGTGTTTTCGCCATCTTCCCCATTAAGAATAAGCTCATCATAACTCTGTTGACTTCCCTCATCAGTTATCGTTATTGCCACCGTGCATTCATCGAACTTCGAAGGATAGGTGCCATCTCGTATTGTTAGGGTAGCTGTTCCCATTGTCCTGTAGGTCACTGTTCCTGCAACGACGCTTGCCACCTCCGCATTACTACTCTCCCAGATGTATGTTCCGGTCGCTCCTTGTGCGGACACCGTGTCGCTTTCGCCCACCGTCTTGCCTTCCAGGGCGGACGGGCTGACACTTAAATGATTATACACCTTGGCTAGCTTGCTCTTTCCCCTGTTTTCACTATCGGTCACCGTTATCCATGACGTGCCGTAGATCTTTCCACTCTCCGGTACATAAGCGATGGCCGTTACGGTTCCGCTTGCGGAGACCGTGGCCACTTCTTCGCTGGAGCTTGCCCATGTGTATTCATCCTCGCCTTCAGGATCGGAACTCAGCTTTGTGCCGTCCGCATCTTCCGGCACTGCGGTTTTGCCCACTTCCAGTATGATCGGGTCCATGCTCGCAAATACAGGCCCGGGAAATTCCCAGTTGAGGTTGTTTTCCGAGTCTATGGAATTATAGGCGGTTAAGGTCTGGCCGTCCGATGCATCGGAATCCTGCACATCGAGCTGGCTCAGGCTTTGGCTCCCGCCTGTCTCAAGGGTTATTGTATACTGCGTTCCCTCTGAGGCGCTTCTCAGCGACAACCGGTTATCCTTTGCGCCGCTGAGGATCAGGCCATGTGCAATCATCTGGGTCGTGCCCGCTCCGAAGGTGAGCGTATCGGCAACGGCTGTTTCTTTTGTCAGGTTGTAGAAGTGCGTGTCTCCAAAAATAGATTGGTTTGTCCCGTCCAGCGCAACAGTGGAGGTATTGCGTGTAAAATCGCCTCTGTTATCCCAGTCCCCCTCGGTCGATATCGTGCCGGAGCTACCCGTGAGAGTGCCCTGGTTCGCTATTCCACCGGAACCCACAGCAAGGTTCCAGTCTTCTGCAACTATGAGTTCGGCACCTGAGCTGATTTCGAGACGATCTACAGCAGTATGGCTGCTTGTCGTGAGTCCTGCCGACCATACGGTCTGGGGAAAGATAAGACAAAGCACAAGCAGCAGCCTTACCAGAAAGATTGTCATGCCGAAACGAGTTTTATTTCCGAGATGTCGCATCTTCATACATCTTGTATAGGTAACCGCTCCTCACTCCATTGATCCTCTAAATCACCGGCGAAGCCACCACTACATGCCCGAGGTTCTGCGGACCGCCTGTGCTGTTATCGGTGAGCGTGCAGCTATCACCGGTGAAGGTAACCGTCTTCGGCGTGGTGTCGTTGCTCTTTGTCCAGCGGCCGGTTGCTTCTATGCTCAGAGCGCCGCCGAGGCTGAGGTCCACATCATCATTCGCATCCCCGTTGGCCAGATTAAATGTGCCCTTTGTTATGGTAAGGTCATTGATTACCACCAGATACGCGCTGGTCTGCGGCGTGAGTGTATTATCCGCTCCCCCTTTGCTTAGCGTTAGATTGTAGAAAGCATCGTCCGTTGCAGCGCTTCCCGATACCAGTACGGAATTTTCAGAACCGTCAAATACCACAGTGCCATCAGCATGGGTGAATACACCGTCGTTAGTCCAGTTACCGGCGATTCTGATTGTATAAGCTGCGGTAGTCAACGTGGCCGAGTTTGTCAGATCCCCGTCAACATCAATGTCACCGCAAAGTGTCTTTGTGCCTCCTGTGCTCAGTTTCAGGTGATAATAAGCCACGGCGCTGACCGACTGGGCGCCATTCAATTTATAATCAACCGTACAGCCTGTTGCCTTGCTAAATGTACCGAGGCCTCCGCAGTCAATTGTGCCGGCAAGGTTCAGGGTGCCGGCCCCATTAAAGGTCACGTTCCCGCCAGTCGCGTCAAAGCTGTCATTGGCGGTATAGCTCCCTGTACTGATAGAGAGGGTCCCATTTATATCGCTTGCGCCGCTCGCGGTAAGTGCGCCAATTCCCACATTTAGGGTGCCGCCAACAGTCACTGATTCAGTAACTGTGAGTGTATGGGAAGTTTCACCATCAAATAAGGAGAGCGTGTTGGCGCTTACATTTAGACTATTTACTGTGGGGTCGGTATTGAGCGTCACATTGTGCGAAATCGTCACATCGTCTGCGCTGTCAGGAACATGACCCGAGGCCCAGGTTCCCGCGGTATTCCAGTTGCCTCCTCCCCCTGCAGTTCCAGTGCCGAACTGCCAGTAGAGGTAGTTAGCACCCCAGGAACTGGACGCCACAATCGTCTTGCCGGAAACACCGTTCACTCCGTCCACATGCACGTACGATACACTGCTGGTCCCGTCTTTCTGTAGCGCAGGCCGATTGGTGCCGCCGGTTGATCTGGCAATATTAAGGAGGCTGCCCTCTGCACCTGTAAGGTTAAGGGTCCCGCCCACCGTATAGGTCTTGTCATCCTGAAAGGTCAGGGTCTTGCCCGCCCCTGCCGCGGTGAAGTTGTTGAATGCAATCCCCGCACTTCCCGCAAAGGTCGCCGATCCGGTGCATACGAACGTGCCCGTGCCTGCTGAACTCCATGCACCATTATTGGTGACGGTCTGGCTGTCAGCCAGGGTGATTGTGGTAGAGCCGCCGGTCACGGTTCCAGCGGCTGCTATGGTCATGCCTTCATTAAGGGCAAGGGTTTTGTCGCTCAGGGCAAACGTGCCGTCCGTGACCGTGAGCAGCCCGTTAACGGTTGCGTTGGCACCTAATGTGAATGTATAAGCAGTTCCCCCGCCGTCGTCAAACTCCACGTCGTGAACCGTGGCAAACGGGCTTGTGAGGACACTGATGCCTTCTCCGGGGGAGAGGTACACGAGTATTCCGGTATCCGTATCCATCCCTGCTGTCAGTGTCACCGTCTCGGTCCCCTTTATTTTGAGCGATGCCGCATCGGCACAACTGTAGGTGCCCGTTACCTCCATACCCTGCCCTGCCAGAGACAAGAAACCGGAGGTGAGTGTAAGGGTCCCACCGATCTTTATTGCGTTTGTGGCTAACGTGACGCTCGTGCCGTTCAGAACCACGTTGTTAAAATCCTGTGTGTCACCTGTGCCGCCGGTTGTCACCGTTGACGTGCCGTTAAACGTCACCGTGCCAGAGCCCGCAGTAAATGTGCCCCCGTTTGTCCAGTTGCCGGAAACAGACATGTTTACACCGGGCACCAAATAACCTTTGGCATCCGCTACAGCCACATCTTTAAATGCTGATCCGGTATATGGAGTAAACCACCCGTCCGTAATAGAAAGTGTGTTGGCCACGGTTAGCGCCGCACTTGTCTCAACATCCGCTGTAGCGCTCGGAGTCCCGGCGGTGTTTGTAATAGTCAGGTTATAGAACGTTGTCGCGTTGGTTATGGTCTGGGCCGCTGAACCGTTAAACACCACGGTGCCGTTTTCGTGGGTAAATATGCCCGTTGTTGTCCACCCCCCTGCATCATTGATCGTGCCATCACCTAATAACGTGCCGAGGGATTTTATGTCTATGCCGCCGGTTCCCACGGTAAGTGTATGGTTGTTCACATCAACTGTAGCGGATGATTCAACATCCAGCTTATCCATCTGCGTGTTCGAGTTGATGGTAAGCATCGCGGCAAAGGCATCCGGTATGCCAACCAATACCAATGCCAGCGCCAAAAAAATTAATCCGATTAAAACAAATTTTGCTTTCATTTTCCCTGTTCCCCTTCTTTTAATTGTTTGAAAAATATATTTGATGCTTTCGTAAAAAGTCAACAACACGTCATTGCGAGCAAAGCGAAGCAATCTCGAACAATATAGCTACTTGTATTCATTAGATTGCTTCGGGCTACCGCCCTCGCAATGACACTGAGACGAAACTTTTTACGAAGCCTTCAATTTTACCCCGTTCAATTCATGTAATGACGAGCAACGCGTATTGAACTGGGGTTTCAATCCCCCACCTTCACATGCCCCAGATCCTGCACTGGGTTGCTGCTGTCTGTTATTGTGCAGTCTGTGCCGCTGAAGGTGAGTGTGTTATCGTTGTCGCTGCTTTTTGTCCACATGCCGTTAGCGCCTATGCTCAAGGCCCCGCCGAGGCTGAGATTCACATCACTTGTATCAAGATCGAATGTCCCCTTGGTTATGGTAAGGGCATTGCTTACCGTCAGATCAGCGCTGGGTGAGAGCGCCACCTCACCGTCAGCCTTGTTCAATGTCAGGGCATAGAAAGAGGAGCCTCCCGGTACCAGCGTGGAATCTCCCGAACCGTTAAACATCACCGTGCCGGAGCCCGCAGTATATGTCCCATTATTCATCCAGTGTCCGGCAACGTTGATCTGGTTGCTTCCGGAAACGGTCAGCGTGGCGTCTGTAGCGATCACCAGGTTGTGGGCATTCGCAGTAGATCCGACTGACGGCGCATTGCCGCCGGTGTAACTTATGATACCCACATTGTCCGTAGAGACAGGTGCGGCGCTGCGGCTCCAGTTGCCGGCCGTGGCCCAATCAGTCCCCTCGCTTCCGATCCAGGTAGTGAAGGCAGTGGATGAAACCCAGTCGTTTTCAGGGTCCATGCTGGTAAGGGTGCCGTTGTTCGCGTTGGAAGTCAGGTCATACAGCGTAGTTTGCCCGGCGGTGCTTTCCTGGTCAAATCTGTAATAGGCGACAAGGCCGTCCTCATTTCCCACCAGGGTTGTGCACATGGTGTCGCGGATCTGGGTGGCGGTGCGGGTGGTGTCCCAGATAGCAACCTCATCAACAGAACCATGGAAAAAATTCCCCATATCACCATTGTCGTCTTTCATGGCACCTATAAAGAAAAAATCTAATGTCATGCTGTCTGGTTGACCCAATGTAAAGGTCCCAACAGACACACCATCCAGAAACAATTCATGCGCCGAACCCTCTTTTTTAGCAGCCACATGGTGCCAAATGCCGTCATTAAAAGTGCCAGAACTGGTTACCCCATCTGCGGTATCGGGATATACGGTTCTAACATGGAAGTTGACAGTGCCGTCTGCATTTACTTGTATTTGCAGATATTTTTCATCGGCGACATCTTCCCTCGTGTAAAATATCTTCTGTATGGAAGAAGCAGAAGTTTTGAACCATGCTGAAATGAGATAGTTCTTTTGATACTGATCTCCATAGAAATTGGGGAGGGTGCCTAAATCCACATAATCGTCCGTCCCGTCAAAATCCAAACAATTCCGCGGGCCTGCAAAGGCGCCGGAGGTCACGGAGTCGGCATCGGTCATACTGCCTACATAAGTGCCGTTATTAGAGTTGCCGGAAGAATCCGCGGCATAGCCGGGGGTTGCAAGATTCATTTCATTGAATTTGTAATAGGCCACGAGATTGTCTTCGGAACCAGAGAGCTCTTTGTACATATTGGCGCGGATTTCATCAACGGTGCGAACATCGTTCCAGATGCGGACTTCATCGATACTGCCGGAAAACCAGTTGGCACCGGCGTCTTTATTGGCCCCGATAGAGAGTGGACTTTCATCGTAAGCATCGATGGTTCCATCGGCGGCATCGGTTTCTCCGCTGAGCTTACCGTCAATATAGAACCGTATAATATCACCGTCATAGTTCAACGTCACATGATGCCATGCCCCGGTTCCTATGGAACCTGTGGATGTGCCTCCACTCCAGCCCCCGATATTGAGGCCGGTCTTGATCAATCCCGAATTGGTCATCTGAAGTGAATACCGATTGTTGGCCATGAAAATCACATCATCGTTATCAAAACCATCGGCCTTGATCCATGCCTCAAGGGTTAATGCCCCTGAGACGGATTGAAAGGATGCGCTGTTGGTCAGTGTCACGGCATCATCCGACCCGTCAAAATCAAGCGCCCTACCGGGCGGCAGGATATGAGTGTGCGTGATCTCATTGCCGTAGGAGGTACCTTCCGTATTCGTGGCATAGGCCCGCACATAGTAGGTAGTTCCGGCAGTAAGATCTGTCATGGAGGAAGTAAAACTACCGGTTCCAGTGCTATCTGTTGTATGATCGTCTGCTGTGGTCGGATTAGCCGACGTGCTCCAGCAGACGCCGCGGGCTGTAACTGACGCGCCTCCGTCGGAAGTCACATTACCCCCGCTCTGAGCAGTCGTGGTGGTGATTGAAGAGGCGGCAGTTGTGATTACGGTTGGTTCTGTAATACCTGTTCCCTGGATTGTATAATTATATGGATTTTCATCAGAGTCGTTGTTGGCAATGGAAAGTGTGGCGGATCGTTTGCCAGTTCCTGAGGGGTTAAATGTAATCTGGAAAGTTGTGGACCCACCACTTGCAGCAATAGAGTTGGATGGTATGGTTGTTACCGAGAAGTCGGCTGCATGAGCGCCGGATATGGCGACATAGGGCGAAGTCCCGTTTAGGTTCAGGACTGCCGAACCGGAATTGTCAATGGTAAAGGTCCGAACCATAGTTCCGGCGGCCACATTGGCAGATCCGAAATCGGTATGGTCAGCTGCGGATGGGGAATCATCGCCGTCCGCGATGGACTGCCCGTTGCCTGTAATATTAATTTCTGGAAAAGAGACAGCTTCAAAGGATGCAGTACAATTTTTATCAGCATCCATTGTAACTGCAACACTCGTATTAGTTCCTGAACAGTCTCCTGTCCAGTTGGTAAATGAAGAACCAACTGTTGGAGTAGCAGTTAAAGTCACTACCTCATTTTCAGAAAAATCGAAATTGTTAACCCCACCAGCAGTATTTATACCTGAAGGAGAACTTGTAACATTACCAGTACCACTTCCTGCGATTGCAACTGTAAGTGTTTTATTTTCTGGATTTGGTGTACCGCCGATAACATTAACAAGATAATCCTCTGTTTCACCATAAGTATAAGTCCCACATAGTGCAGGGGTTGCATTATATTGCATTATAACCCGAACATAGATATGACCATTAAATGCAGTACTTGGGACAGTAACAGTTCCGGAAAAAGTTCCTAACGTTTGTACATTCTTATCAACATTAAAAACCAGTTCTCCCGGATCTTCAATTGCATCATTCTGATTCATATCAAACCAAATCTTAACATACTCATGATATTGAGTTCCATTTGTTGCAACATCAACTTCAACATTATAAGTAGTTCCGGCTGTTAGAGTTGCTAATGGGGTGCCTGTATAATCTGAATATGGTGTAGGACCAGAGGCTTGTACACCATCGTGAATCTGAACTCTAACAATCCATTCGAAGTTTTGGTTATCTGCGCTTGATGCACAAAATGGAGAACTTGCCTGCGCTTGTACATTTAACACGGTTAATACTGCTAAGCTGATTAAAATAAATATGATACTTTTCATAACCTTCATGGCATATATCCTATATTCGGATTCTGGATTATTGGTAGTCCTTGCTTTTTCTTAAGAAATCAGTAAGTTCGAAAAAATCGGAACAGCGCCCTTTTTCAAATATAAATGGCCTTCTCACGCTTCCTGCGCAGCGATCATGGCAACAGGAAACATTCAGTCTATACCGCAATTGCCACCTTCTTTATAAAGACCTTGTTCATCTTCTTGACAAACAGGGTATTTGATTCATTGACCATGCATTTTCCTTATGATTTTTAATACATCCAAGCATCAATGCCAGGCCTGCCCGCCCCGATTGTATCGGGACAGGCGGGTCTGGGCCAGGGGTGAGGGTGCTTCATCCTTCTTTGCCAACAGGAGGGCATAGCCTCATTACGCTTTGTTTTCAGACTATTTTCTTCAACTGAATTCAGCTGCTCCATCCACCGAAATTATATAAAGGGTCTATCGTCCTCTGCTCAATCCGGTACAAAAGTCGATACCTAAAAGTCCCTTTCCATTTATTGCAAGGACAGTGCCAAATTGTTACATTGAGGAATATAAGCTAAATCAACTAGTTACGCTATCATTGGAAAGAAAATGGACTAATATAAGAAAGATATCTATGGAAAGAGATACATAATTAGGAGGAATTAATTTCATGGTACAGTAAGCTTTTGATTCCTTGATAGGTGAGAATCCCCTTGCTTCTTCACATTGGTTTTCTCCCTCAACACCCCAGAACACTTAAACGTAACTACCCTCCTCTCACACAGCATCAAATCATTCCCGGTCTGAGGATCTCTCTCTCCTTTCCATCTTTTCTTTGACACAGAATGTTCCAAATCCACTAATCAAGACATCTTCACCATTCTCCAGGGTTTTTTTGATTACCTCTAAAAGGGATTCGACCACCTGCGTGGATTTGGTTTTAGGGACATCTAATTGGTTTTAAAGAGTATCTAGAATATATGCCTTGGTGAGGGTTATGCATTGGTGGTCCTGCTTGCAAAAATTAATGGTTATTTTAAAAGCAAATTTTTGGTATAATGAAAGATAATTACTTTTAACAAATAATATGGTCAAGAACTTCCAGAGGGTATAAAAAAGGGGAATAAAACCCCTGAGATGAATTTATTTACACGGGGGTGGAGGAAGAAAAAGTGAAAAAGATCCTGTTTTACAATAGGGCAATATCTTTCATATATACTGGCAGAAAATTAAAATTCCTTGAGCGTAATATGTAATCTTTCTTGCAAATAGTACCGGCCAATAGAGAAATCTATGCCATTAATAGCAATAATTTAGCTAAGAGGTCTCAGCATGGAAAGAAAAAGGAAAATACATATAGCAGCAGAAGTAGATTCAGATCTGTGGGAGAAATTCAGAGAAAAGGCCTTTGCCAAAAACCTCACCACCGGGCAACTATTAGATAAGCTGATTACCGCCTACCTGGAGATTAAACAAAACTACTCACAACACACTCCGCCATCCAGCACTGCCAAGCTTTTAGAGGATATCGCATTAGAACAAGAACCACTTATGGAAGAAGACGTAGAGGATCAAAACTAAAGAGCACGACCATTCCTGGATAAACATATAAACCCTCTGGTCAGCAGTTATCCTACAGCATCCTTCAGAGCCTTTCCTGGTATAAACTTGGGGACCTTCTTTGCCTTGACCGTCATTTCTTGCCCTGTCTGTGGATTCCTTCCTTTTTTCTCCTGAATGGCAACGTATTTAATTACTACGTGCATTCAGAGCAGAGCAGACTGTAATTTCACTTTTATAACACCGATTGCAAAAAAAGGTGATAAAAGGTGAAATTCATCGCCATTTGCTGTAGTATTCCAAATACTCATCATCAATGGGTCGCATGATGTTTTTGACCAACCTAATACATGCAATAATGACGATAACTAAGGCCGCGAGTAAAATGATATGCCAATACATGGTACACCTCCAAAAACTTTCATCCCGATTATAATTTTTTCATTAACAGTAATCGAAATATAGAGCGTTCATAATTCCGGCATAAAAACACAGCTATACCCTTTGCAACTCCCATATCCCGCATGCGGCAGTAAATATGCAAAGGATTCAAAAAATGTCTCATGGTTGCCCCCATCGCAATCACACACTCCCTTTTTTACCATATCATTAAGGATTAGGGCTAACATAATTCACCCCGCCCATCATTTTTAATACTTCCCGCAATGCCGTTATTCTGAGTGGTGCAACTTTTTTGATCGAATATAGGTGTAAGATGCTCCGCAGAGAAGATGCACGCACATCGAAGAAGCTTATTTCAGTGCCTCTACACACTCCCTTTCTTAAAATATAACCTTTGGAGTCCCTTGGACATCACATGGTTAATTATATAAGTATTGAAGTTGAGTGGCACTTAATACTATTTTTAAACTGCTAAAATCATGCCATAGTTTTCAATTAAGAATATCGCCTTGAATTCACAATAGTTAGCGTAACGGAAAGGAGAAATCGTTGAAAATATATGGAAAGATGGTCATGGATTGAATTACCTAATTATCAGGATTGTATTACATATTGTGCCACCACTTACCCACTTTAAGAGGTCCTAATAGTAGAAAGTGAAGCACAGATGAGAAAGCCCTGTTAGGGGCTATCCTAACAGGGCAACGAGGAGGTGTTAATGAGAAAAGAGGAAAAAGTTATAATCTTTTATAAAGCAACTATTGTGCCATATCCACAAGGATAATGAAACGATTATGAATTGAGCAATCTCAACACCATTTATCAGCAGATTAAGGACCTTTCTCTTGGAATCCTCACCCACGAAATGGTGTACGCTGTCATTGATCACTATTTTGTCAAGCGATCTCCACCAACAATCACAAGGATGTTGCACCAGCTCTACCCTGAACAGACACCAATATCCACCTCTCAAAGAGGTAAAAAGGTAATAGCTCAACAAAAAGGGGTAGAAGGGTTTTTCTGATGCGACTGTCGGGAGGGCGCTTTCTTTTCGTGACTTATCAGTGGGGGAAATCCCGCCGGAAGCGGGAAGAGGGCCAGGCATACCACGCTGATAAGTCATTGAAAAGACCAGCCCGGGAGGCTCGGAGCGGAAGAAAAGCCCATCTGCCCCGGAGACTGATCGCCGAAGCCACTATGCTTCCCCTAAATATTGATCTATTACGTAAAAAGGCTATTGAATGGAACAGGTGGAATGATCAGTATCGGATATATCGCTTAAAGACATATGGAAATATCACCCTGATAAAGACTATACCCGGAAGGTATTGATCATTGACAACCAGATTCTTGCAACAACTCACCAGTGACAACTCTCATTTATGGAATTATTTCCATATAGTTGGTGTGGAAGTTCCATAGAAATCAATCCATATCTGTCTTTTCTATCATCTTATCTTTTCGATTTTGACGATTAATATCAATGAAATCAAGAAGGAAGAATAAAAACCAAAACCTGGCATAAAAAATGCACAAAAGAGACACTGAAACAACACTCCTATTGGGTTAGTAATGTAACTCAAGGGGCGGAGCTGTATAAAGAGAGATACAAACAAACCTTATGCAAAACCTAATTCACCCTGTAAAATTCCCACTTTGCGGTTACTCTTCGGTCCGTTCTCCTCATCCCGAGAGCAGCAGCCAATGCTTCGTGGAATAGTATCATTCGTCGCAGGTGGGATTGTTGATAGAAATATGCGAATTCCAAATCTAAGAATAACACTCATTATTTTTTTCATCGTAAACTTTGTTAGCCTTTCATACGCCTATGTAAACATTCCTTTAGATTCTTCGTTTTACACGGACATAGATATCCTGATTTCTCAAGGATTAATTAAAAGCAGCATTTCATCAACACGACCCTTTACCAGGGATGAAGCAGGAAGATTACTGGCTGAAGCAGTCGATTATTCTAAGATCGATACTATTTCATCTTCATTATCTAACGTCCTTAATCGAATGGTAGAAGACTATGAGGAGGAAATCTCCGAGGCCAGAATTCGAGGAAGTGCCCCGGGAACCTTTATCAAGCCTTTGGATGAATTCTCCATGCACTACAACTTCCTCAACGGCCCGTTCTCAATGTTTAATAATGAAGGTATACACTCCTTTGATGGAAGCAATGCGATAATTCAGTTTCAATCAAGGGCCCGACTATGGAAAGCCTTTTCTTTTTATATTCAACCTCTGTATATCTATAATCAAAAATATCAAAGTATTGAAGGGAATGATGAAACTGAATTCATAATTCACAAAGGGTATGTGAAGTTTACCATTGATAATTTCGAGATCGAATGGGGAAAAGACTCTCTTTGGTGGGGACCTGGCTATCATGGCGCACTTCTTATTTCAAACAATGCCCGTCCTTTTGAAATGATCAAGATATCCAATCCGCGAGCCACACTTCTGCCTTGGATTTTTAGATACTTAGGACCCTTTCGATATACTCTGTTCTATTCAACATTAAACGATAAAGCAATTTCCGAACATCCGCCCAACTCCGAACTTTTTGGTGCAAGACTCGATTTCAAGCCTCACCCGCTCTTTGAGGTAGGGCTATCATATCTTGCCCATTTTGGTGGTGACAGACCAGGCATAGAAAATCTCGATCTATCAGATTATCTCTACATACTATTCAGCAGTGGAAACAGAAATGGCGACAAACGTGACAGCAACAAGGAATTCGCTGTAGATATCGCCCTCACACTACCAAATCTCGCTACCATTTTACCAGTAGCTCATTCATTAAAATTATATGCAGAATGGGGTGGAGAAGACGAGGCAACCCTTCCATACAAAGAGGCTTACCTGGTGGGAATGGTTTTTAATGATATTTTTCTTGCGAAAGGATTACAATTGAGAGCCGAATACGCTGATCTTTCTCCAAAAAGTTGTCCGGGGGCCTGGTATAGACACGGGTGGTGGGCAATGAAATATCACGGAAGGGTGTTTGGGCATCACGCCGGCACCGACTCAGAGGACCTTTTTATTGAATTGTCACATACAATAAAAGATAGGTTTTTCTACACAATAAGTTTCGACAAGGAAAGAAATGGAATAAGCAATGCATATACCCAAGAAAAATATCAATATTTCCTGGAAGCAGGATATAATTTCAAGAAATGGTCAACGATTACGCTCGGGTATAGTTTTGAAGAAATCAATAATGTTGAAAATGTGAAGGATAGAAAAGAGAAAAACCATTTTATAGGAACAGAGTTGAGGTTTCGGTTTTAGAAAATTTCGTAATCTCACTATTGATCAACATGTTGATTTGCTTATGTACTAAGAGCCCTTCGGGGATGAAAAATGATTGACCTTCACTGCCACATTCTTCCAGGCATTGATGACGGCCCTGAATTACTGGATGAATCTATTGAAATGTGCAGGATAGCAGCCAATGATGGCATATCAAAGCTGGTCTGCACACCCCATCATGTGGTTGGGAAATATGCTAATACCCGTAAAAAGATATTAGGATGTGTAGCAAAATTACAAACATCCATAAATAGCAACCACATTCCCCTCATCTTGTACCCGGGTTGTGAGATACGACTTGACCCCAACCTGGTTGAAGATATAAAGGCGGGTAAACTTCTGACAATGAATGATTCCGGGCGCTACATTCTCTTGGAATTACCCGATGAGGCCCTTCCCAAAAATATAGAAGAAATTATTTCATCACTCATTTTTTCCGGTATTATCCCTATTGTCTGTCATCCGGAAAGAAATCACGCCATACAGAATGATCCGGAAATACTCTATCAATTAGTGCAATTGGGGGCATTGGCCCAACTGACAGCATCCAGCCTTACCGGGCGTGTGGGGAGCAGAATTGAAAAGTTTTCCGCCCTTCTTTTTGAACATAAACTGGCTCATATGCTGGTGACGGATGCACATTCGAGCAAACAAAGACGCCCTACCCTTTCAAAAGGACTGAAAAGACTAAAGGAGGTCGTTGGTGAAAAAGCTGCCATGGATATGATAGAAGTAATCCCTGAAAAAATATTAAATGGAGAGGATATCGAGGTGGAATTTCCCATACCACTAAGGAAAAAGTCCAGCGGGAAGATGCACGTATTTATATCAAAAGTCTTGCGAACGAGCCCGATTAATGAGTGGCGCGGCAAACTATCACCTACAAATTCCCACAACTAACAACAAAGGAGTTATACGTCATCAAGATGAAAAAGTATTTTTACCTTGCATGTGTGTGTGTTTCTATGGGCCTTATCTTTGCATGTTCCCATCCGGTAATAAGGGATATCTCGCCGCAGGATAAAAAAGGTACCCAACTGAGCTGGGACAAACAAACGCATAAATGGGTCTTCAAATCAGAGCCCGCTTCCCGGAAGGCGCCTCGGGAATTCAGACTTCCATCCTTCGCACAGCCAATTCCCACCCCTCCTACAAATAAGGGAGCGCATAGGCTCATTGAATTGCAAAAGCGGGTGCTGACCAAAGAGGGATATCTTCGGGCAAAATTCAAGGGAAAGACAATTATCTTACCGAAAGATCTGCCGAAAAATGGGAAGATAAAGGTAAAATATACGATCGGCATCGACGATATTCTCAACATCTACATATGGAAACATGGTGATCTTTCCAGAGATGTTCCTGTTCGGTCGGATGGCAATATATCACTTCCATTAATAGGAGATATCTATGCAGCAGGGTTGGAAATCCCGGAATTCAAGGCCATTATAGAAAAAAAGTACGATGAGTATATAAAAGATCCCCAGATTACGGTAACCTGTAAAGTGCCCAACAGCCTGCAGGTGTCGGTAGTTGGAGCTGTCGGCAAACCTGAAACGTATATCGGGCCTGCCACGATGACGTATACCCTCAGGGGTGACCGCACTCTTCTATCGATCCTCTCTGTAGTATCGATTCAGCCCAATGCCGACCTCGAAGAATCGTATATTATTCGAGGCGATACGATCATTCCCGTAAATCTGAAGGCCCTCCTTGAGGATGGCGATACGAGCCAGAATGTAATACTCCATCCGCACGACACCCTGGTAATATCAGAACCCCTCAAAGAGATTATTCTTCTTGGTGAGGTTACAAAACCGGGAAGGTATAAGACAAACAGAAATTCGACTATTCTTGATGCACTGTCGCTGGCAGGGGGCATCAACTCAACAACCGCAAACCTTTATATGGCGTATCTGGCTAGAGATAATGACATACTTCCGATAAACTTCAAGAGGCTTCTCGACTATGGCAACATGAGTC
>Ga0307427_1000364_pt1 | contig 29563 bp, 17 predicted proteins | sample SalMarWE160190MG_FD_202162 | JGI IMG/M metagenome (GOLD analysis project Ga0307427, IMG submission 202162) | Salt marsh sediment microbial communities from the Plum Island Ecosystem LTER, Massachusetts, United States - WE1603-190 | ecosystem: Environmental > Aquatic > Marine > Intertidal zone >...
CGCGCAGGCCGAAGAGGCGTGCGCAAGCCCCGGGCAATCTTCAAGGAGGATGCGCAGACCCATCTCGTCGCACCCCTGCACGTCGTCGAGGGACTGAAGGAACTCCACCCGGTGCACCCGCAAGAGGTCGATGACCTGCTTCCGGCTTTCCAAGAACTGCCCGTAGCGGAACGGCGCCACTGTGGCCGCCCTGTGGAGCGTGTCGACCGCCCTCGCGTAGGCCGTCGCGCGCGACACGGTCGGCGTGACGCAGGCGTCGGGCTCCACGGAGTACGCCGCGGCAAGCCGGTCGTCCACCAAGAGGGAGACCGGAGCCGCCTCGACGCCCGCCGGCAGGACGCACGGCACGGGCTGGACATTACGCAGAACGCAGTACACCAAGTGCTTCATCCTGGCCCTCGCGCAAAGGCGGGCAGAAGTTGTACGGCGGCCATGGACCGGAAACCTCCAAGGTCAGTCCCTGCTCGGCGTACGCGGCGCTGACCGTTGCGACTCGTTCACGGAATGTATCGATATCACTGCGTCGCAGAAGATAGGCGGCGTTGAAGATCATCTCCGCGTCGCGCCCGGTGAGGTTCTTGGGCTGCGGCCGGCGGGGGCACGCATCCACCGCGTGCGGTGCGAGCAGCGCCCGCACGTGGTCGACGACCTCGCGGCGCCACAAGCGCATGGCCTCTTCCGTCTTGGCATCCAGCCTCTTCTGCTGGAAGTAGCGGGCGCCAGGCGCATCCGGTAACCGGCGACGATGCTCGGCAAGGACAGGGTCGGAGGCCATCAGCCACTCCTTCGCGCGGCCGAGGTCCACGAAGCCCTTGACAGCCCATTCCTGCTTGTCGGAGAGCCAGTCGAGGATCCTGGCGACCTCTGCGCCCTTCTCGGCCAGGAACTTCTCCAGGACCCTGCCGGAGGAAAACACTGTGCCAAACCTCACGGGAAGGACAGGCGCCGTCCGCATGACCTCCTCGATCACCCGCTCGTGCTGGCAGGCCCGAGGGATGATCCACTGGAGGTCCTGGGCCTTGGACGTGGCATCATCGCCGGCGAATTCGCGGAGCGAAACGGCGCTGAAGACCGCGGCCGCCGTGCCCGTTTCCAGCGTGGTGACCGTACCGCGCTCGTCGACGCCCGCGCCCCTGATCTCGCGAACCGCGCCGCGGCGGGTGAAGCAGTACAGGTATACTCCCAGCGCGTCCATGGCGAGGCTCCCTATCCGCATCCGACGTATCCGGCGGCTGGCCCCGGGCTGGGCTAGGCCCACGTCGAGCGGTTGGCGCTGACCTGGGCCAAGGCCTGCTCGACGTGCGTCCGCGTGATCAGGACCTTGAGTTCGGCGTCCGGTTTTCCGGCCCGCCCGATCACTGCCCGGAGGGTCTCCATGGCCGCCCGTCGGCACACCGCCTGGATGTCGGCACCCGTGAACCCCTCCGTCTTGATCGCCAAGTCCTTGGCTCGCACGTCCTTGGAGACGGGCTTGCCGCGCAGGCCGATCTGGAAGATCTCCTTTCGCCCCTCGAGGTCCGGAAGCGGAATCTCGAGGATGAGGTCAAACCGTCCCGGCCTGAGGAGCGCGGGGTCCACGATGTCGAGGCGGTTCGTGGCTCCCAGAATGAGCACGTTGCTGAGTTCTTCGATGCCGTCCAGTTCGGAAAGGAACTGGCTGACCACCCGCTCGGCCACGTGCGAGTCGGTGACGCCCGACCCGCGGGCCGGAACGATGGCGTCGATCTCGTCGAAGAAGACGATGCACGGGGCGGCTTGTTTGGCCTTCCGGAAGACCTCGTGGACCGCCTTTTCGGATTCGCCTACGTACATGGAAAGCAGCGTTGATCCCTTGACGGAGATGAAGTTGACCTCCGTCTGGCTCGCCGCGGCTTTCGCCAGCAACGTCTTGCCGCAGCCGGGCGGCCCCGAGAGCAGGATGCCCTTGGGCGCGGCGACGGCGGCCTGCCGGTACAGGTCCGCGTACTTCAGGGGCCACTCGACGGCCTCGACCAACTGGCGCTTGATGTCGGGCAGGCCGCCGACTTCGTCCCAGCGGACCTCCGGCACCTCGACGAACACCTCGCGGATGGCGGAGGGCTCCACTTCCCGCAGGGCTTCCAGGAAGCCCTGCATGTGGACTTCCAGCCGGGCAAGGGCGTTGTAGGGAATCTCGGCCGACGCGAAATCGATCTGGGGCATGATGTGCCGCAGGCAGATCATGGCGGCCTCGCGGCAGAGCGCCTCCAGGTCAGCGCCGACGAAGCCGTGGGTGATGGCGCCGAGGCGGTCCAGGTCCACGTCCTCGGCCAGCGGCATGCCGCGCGTGTGGATCTCCAGGATCTCCCGGCGCCCGTTACGGTCCGGGATGGAGATGGAGATCTCGCGGTCGAACCGCCCCGGGCGCCGCAGGGCCGGGTCGAGGGCGTTCGGGATGTTCGTGGCGGCAATCACCATCACGTTCTGGCGCTGGTTCAGGCCGTCCATCAGCGCCAGCAGTTGCGCGACCACGCGCTTCTCGACGTCGCCGACGACCTTCTCGCGTCGGGGGGCGATCGCGTCGATCTCGTCCAGGAAAATGATGCTCGGGGCCTTGCGGGCCGCCTCCTCGAAGATCTTACGGAGGTTGGCCTCGCTCTCGCCATAGAACTTGTGGATGATCTCCGGACCGTTGACCGAGAAGAAGTTTGCCTCCGTCTCGTGGGCCACGGCGCGGGCGATCAGCGTCTTGCCGCAGCCGGGCGGCCCGTGCAACAACACGCCCTTGGGCGCGTCGATGCCGAGCCGCTCGAACACCTCCGGGTACCGCAGCGGCAACTCGATGATCTCACGGATCCGCTGGAGTTCGCGCTTCAGCCCGCCGACATCTTCGTAGGAGATTGGCTGCGACTTCTCCTTCTCGTCGGACCTCTTCACCTCAAGGGCCGTGGTGGGGTTGATCGACACAGGCCCCGAGGGCGCCGTGCTGACGACCTTGAAGTCCGCCGCGCGCGTGCCGAAAAGTGTCGCGCGGAGGCGGTCGCCCTGAACGACTGCCAACCCGTCCAGGAGGCTGCCGATGTAAGTCAGATCCCTATCGCTCGGCGCCGCCCCGACCGCCGAGAGGACCACGCGCGTCGCGGGCCGGGCGGCGACTTTGTGCACCTCGACCGTCTGGTCGAGGCCTGTGCCGGCGTTCTCTCGGGTCACCCCGTCGATCTGCATCCGCGACTGGCCGCGCTGGTCTTTGTAGGCGGGCATGATCTTGCCGACGGTCGTCCGCTTGCCGACGATCTCGACGATGTCGCCGACCTCGACGCCCAGTTTCGCCATGTCGGCGGGGTCAAGCCGCGCCAGTCCGCGGCCCACGTCCTTGCCCAGCGCTTCGGCGACTTTCAGTTTAAGCACCGTCCCGACGGCCTCGGTCATGGGGCAACCTTTCCACGGCTCACTTGGTCAGTTTCACCTCGAGGATCCCGTTGCGGCAGGTGTGACTCATCTGTGCGGCCGTGAAGGCCTGCGGCAACAACACTTCCTTGCGGTACTTCGTGTCGCCCTTCGCGGCGGAGATGGTCAGGATGTCACCTTCCAGTTCGATGCCGACATCCCCTTCGCTGACGCCTGGCATCTCGGCCACCAGAAGCACGTGGTCTTGCTCGTCGAAGACGTCCACCATCGGCTCGCGCACCTCGTGGACAACGGGTCGGCCGGTCTCCTTGTCGTTGCGGACGTTGCCGAAGGGCTCGATCTTGATGCCCTCGTCGCCCAGGCCGACTTTAACATTGAAGCCGAAGACGCCACGGAGTCGGTCGTCCTTGCCGCGGATCTCCCCCTCCTTGTGGAGTTCCTCGCCCCGTTCCGCCAGTTCGCCGAGTTTCTCGATGAAGGAACCCAGTCCGCCCAGAAGCCCGCCCAGCCCCATGACGCCCTCCTCCGTCGAGATCTTCTTGCTCCGACGCTTCGCCATGACTGTTGTCTCCTAGCCTATGCAGAGCCCGTAGTCCCTGACCTTCTTGTGGATGGTCTTGTAGTCGATCCGGAGCAGCCGCGCGGCTTCCGCCTTGTTCCCGCCCGTCTGCGTAAGCACCTGGACAAGGATCTGCCGCTCCACGCCTACGACGGCGCGGCGGACCATCTCTTTGAAGGGGACGCTGCCGTCGAATCTTTCGACCAGTTCGCTCAGTCTTAAACCGCCGCCATCGGACGGCGAGTCCAAGAGAGCCAGGTGCAAAGGCTCGACACGGCTGTCGGCCAGAAGCACCGCGCGCCGAACGACGTTGCGCAGTTCCCGCACGTTGCCCGGCCACCGATGGCTCATGAGCATCTGGGTGGCAGCCTCTGAGAACCCGAGCACGTTCTTCTTCAATTCACGGTTCGTGAGTTCGAGGAACCGCGTCGCCAGGGGGACGATGTCGCCGCCGCGCTCACGCAGGGGCGGGACGACGATGCCGAACTCGTTCAGCCGGTGGTAGAGGTCGCGGCGGAAGGTGCCGGCGCGAACCAGCACGGCCAGATTCTGGTTCGTGGCTGTGATGATCCGGATGTCGGCCGCGAGCGGCCGCGTGCCGCCGATCCGCCAGATCTGCTTGTCCTGGAGGGCCCTCAGGAGATTCGGCTGCACGTCGAGCGGTAGGTTCGAAATCTCATCGAGGAACAGCGTGCCGCCGGAGGCCACCTCGAACTTGCCCGGCCGGCAGCGGTCGGCCCCCGTGAAGGAGCCCTTCTCGTGCCCGAACAACTCGCCCTCGACCAGCGACTGGGGAATCGAGCCGCAGTCCACCGGGACGAACGGCCCCGACGCGCGGGGGCTCATGCGGTGGACCGCCCTGGCCACGACCTCCTTCCCGGAGCCGGTCTCCCCGGTAATCAGCACCGTAAAGTCCGTGGGGGCCACCCGCCGCATCTCGGCAAAGACCCGTTTCATCTGCTCGCTCGACCCTATCGAGTCGTGGGTCCAAGCATCGGTTGGTATACACGTCGTGATTCCCCTCTCCGCCTGTACCTCGTAACTGCTCACTGGGCCCATGAGAGTCCCTTCTCGCTCCTCAAGTCTGCATTTGACGGTGAAGGCTGGTCACGACGACAGGTTGTGCGTGAAGGGAACCTGCGAGAAGCGGAGGGTTCGTGCCAGGTGGCTGGCACAAGAAGGATGCCCTAACAGCGCGACCGGCACTCGGCGCGTGAACTACACCCATCCCCGTTCTCCATCCCACTGCGCGCTTTTCGTATCGGCGTCGGGATAGAGGATTCTTTAGATATTCCCCAAAGGATTCTCGAGCCGCATCAACGGATGATCTCGATGTCCCGCGGCAGGCGGCCGGCGAGCGAGTGCAGCATGCCGAGGAAGGCGAGGCCGGTCTCGCCCGCATGGAGCGTCTGCGCGACCCGCTCGGCAATGTACCGGTCCCGCCGCTCGAGCACGGCCTTGCTGATCCGGCTCTGGCGCGGGCTCGCCTCATGATGGCCGCCCGGGCCCAACGCCACCAGCGCCTCGCGAGCCAGGTTGTACTCCTCCAGGAGCAGATCCGGCGACTCCGTCCCCATGATCGTCGCCCCCTGCTCCATGAGGTCGGCAAGGAGTTGGTGGTTCTGGCTCCCGGCCCGCGCCAGGTCCCGGACGATCTGCTCCTCGTGACCGCAGGTCGGCAGGCCGTCCTGGTACAGCCGAACCTTGGCGTAATCGAGGTGCATCTTGTCGATCTTGGCGCGGATCTGCCGCCAGATGCGGTCGATGTCGGCGACGTGCTTCGCCCACTTCGCGCGGCCCATCTTCCGGACGTACAAATTCCTCACCGACTCGGCCATGTTCCCGAGGTCGGCCTCGGTGTGAACGATTGGAATCCAGATCAGCCGTCTTCGGAACTCGCGCGACATGGCACCCGCCATCACGGCCCTCCGGCTGCCACGGTATCGGCACGCGCGGTCTGTTTCAATCAAGAATAGGCGCCATCGGCGTTCTTCCTTTCCTGCTTGAAGCGAACGCCTACAGCATGCGCGCGAGGCGGTCCTGGAGACCGCGGATTTCGCCCTCCGCCAGAACGGCCATCATCAGGACTCGTCGCATACGGAAAGGGGTCCCAGACGTAACCCTCTTCGAAACGTAGAGCGCGGGATGGATGAGCAAGCAAGGTGCTCGACGGGTTTCTGGCAACGTGACACTGGACGATGTATACTTCGGGCGACGAGAAGGCATCTTGAGCCGCGTTCACCCATTGGATTCTCCAGATTCCCTGGCCTCGATGTTGAAGAAAGCCTTTCTTCGTGCGGCCGAATGATGCTCTATTGTATCTAAGAACGATGCCTCAACCAGGAAATCCGGGACAATAGAGTCCGCGCCGGCGAGGAACCGGAAGCCGAAAAACGTGTCGGCAAACCTCGCCCACCGGTGCCGGATACCTGCCGGAATCGCAGTCTGCGGAGTACCACAAACCATGGCAACAGGAACACGGCTGAGTTCCGTCTGGGTTACAGCGCTACTGGCGCTGACGGTCGGGTCGCTCGTCCGGGCACAGGATTCGGTCGAGCCGGCCGAAAGCCTCGTCGGCAAGAACGAAAAGAACCTTCAACGGGTCCTGATCGGTCCGATGGAGTCGGGCGGCCACATCGGCCGCGGAGGGTGGCGGATGAAAAGTCCCCTGGTCAAGACCGCCGAGGGTATGCAAGCCAAGGTCGGCCGAGGCGCCCTGGTCTTCGGGGCCGACGCGGAGATCCCCGGCGCCAAGGGCGATTTCACCGTCCACGGCCAACTGCCCGGCCAGACCCACGCGCTCGGTCTTTGGGTTTACCTGGACGAAGACGCCAACATCGAGATGCTCGGCATCCAGGTCTACGACGCCCAGGGCGAAGCGCTGTTGATGCTCGCCCCGGCCGACTGGAGCGGTTGGAAGTGGATCGAGTTCGCTACGACGGGGGACCACGTTCGGCAGGCCTATCCTCAGCCGGACAAGAACGGCTCGATCGATCAGCCGCTGAAGAGCCTGCACGTGGTCTGGTTCGCCAAGGCCCCCGGCGCAACGCGGATGATCGTCGACGGCATGGTGGCCCTGGTGGATCGAAAAGGCCTTGGCGCCACAACCGACCTGGCGGTCACAACGCTCGTTCCAGATGTCGTCGAGCCGGGCGGACCGCTCCCGGCCAGCGTCCTGATGGTCAACTACACCGACAAGCCCATCGCGGTCGATCTGGCTTACTCGCTCCAGCGGGACTCGTCGCTCTACTCGACGCCTTTGCCCGATCCGGTGTACGGATCGAATCACGCGCCGGGCCTCAAGAGTTGGACGGTCGCCGACGGCGAAACGATCGAGGAGGGCTCGCTGACCGACGGCCGGCGATGGACCGACGCCGGCACGGATTACAGGGCCAACCATTTCACCGAGGCCCTTCAGTATGTGGAGCTGGACAGGCTGCGGCGGATCACGAAGATGACCTGGCGGTCGGGCGACGCCAACCACACGTGGTTCGTGGACGTGGCCGCCTCGCGCGACGGCAAGACATTCGCGCCGGTCGAGGGCCTCCAGAACGTCGACCACCACAAGAAATGGGGCTGGCAGGATTACCCGCTGCAGTCGCCAGTCGAGGCCAAGGCCATTCGCTTTCGCTACCACACGGGAGACCCCCAGAAGAAGGTTCCCGCGATCCGGTTCCCCAGCGAGATGGGGCTTTACGACGGTGTGGCCGATGAAACGGTCGCGCTGCCGCGCGTCGGCCCGCCCCTGGACGAGGGCAACCTCGAGGCGACCGTTCCGGCCCGGTCGTTCCGCCTCGTGCCTCTTCCGGTGCGGGCGAACCTGGACGGCGGCGCATGCTTCCTCGGCATCGAGGCCACCTGGCCGGGCCGCCGGACCATGGCCTACCGCCACGTGTTCACGGCTCTGGCACCTGCCTCATCGTTGGTTTCGGCCGATTCCCGTTTCGGACTGAACGTCGCGCACGGCCCCCTGGCGCCAAGGCTCCGCGACCTGGGCATCGGCTGGGTGCGCTTCGAGAACATGAAGTGGCCCTTCGTTTCGCCCGAACCCCACCAGTACGGCTTCGACGGGTCGGTGGGGCCCTGGCACGTCAACACGGACGAGATCTTCCGGGCCTATCGGCAGAATGGTTTGAATATCCTCAGCTACATGTTTCTCACGCCCCAGTGGGCCTCCAGCGCGCCGCCGGGCACGAAACCGGATCGCGTGATGACGTTCCCGCCAAAGGACCTCGCACTATTCGGCGAGTTTTGCTTTCAGGTGGCGGCTCGCTACGGCAACACCCGGCATCCGGCCGAGGCGTTGTTGGGCAACGACAAGAAGTCCGGCCTGGGCCTGGTGCACCACTACGAGATGTGGAACGAGCCGAACCTCAACCCCAAGCCCACGGCCGCCTGGGGCGGATGGTCGGCCCCGTTGGACGAGTACTACAAGATGGTGCGCCACGGCGCCGAGGCGATCAAGAAAGCGGACCCGACCGCGACCGTCACCAGCGCCGGCTACGCCGGCATGCGGGCCGAGATCGTCGACCGCTTGCGCACCTACACGTACCCGGACGGCAAGTGTCCGCTCGATTTCGTCGAGTTGATCAACGTGCACTACTACTCCGGTCAGAATCCGCCGGAAACGGCCACCGAGGACGGCAACACCCAGCGGATCGGCAACACCACGTTCGTCCAGGACCTCGAGGAACTGGCCGCCTGGCGCGACCGGTACGCCCCGCAAATGCCGATCTGGATGACCGAGACCGGCTACGACTCGGACGGCCCCTTCGGCACAAACAGGACCATCCAGGCTGCCCGGCTGCCGCGCGTGGTGATGCTCTGCCTCGGCTTCGGCGTCGACAAGGTTCTCGTCTATCGCGAGTCGGGCTCGACTGCCGCGATGCACGCTTGTTCGGGCTTGCTGAACAACGACTTCACCGAGAAGCCTTCCTGGTTCACGTTCGGAACGCTGGTGCGGCAGTTCCGCGGCGTCCAGGGCGGGGCTGTCCGCCTGCCGCACGAAAACGAGAATGTCTGGCTGCTGAAGTGGAACGACGGAGGCAAACCGCTGCTGACGGCCTGGACGGTCGACGGCAATGCGCGGCTGGGCCTGGATCTCGGGCGCTGTGAAATCACCGACGCATTTGGCGCCCGGTTCGATGCCGCGCGTACGACCGACCTGAGCATTACGCCATTCCCGCTCTACATCCGCAACATGGACGCCGGCGTGGCCTGGCAAGCGCTGCTTAAGGCCTACGACGTGCAGCAGATCGAGTTGAAGAAACGCCGCGAGCGCGCCGTCGAACGTCGCAAGCACCTCTATAACTTCGGAGGCGCCGACCGCGTGGGCGATGAGTTGCTCGAAGGAATCAAGTTCCGCTACCTGCCAGTCAAAGCCGCCGACGTATGGGACGAGGCCCGGGGCTACGGGTTCAACATGCCGGCCATGTCCGACGAGGACCGTCGCTGGGTTCGCTCAAATCTCGACGGCGACGGCTGCCGGATGCGCCGCGGCATCCGGTTCCGGTTCCGCGTCGAGCCGGGAACGTACCACCTGTCTGTCGGCTTCCGCGCCCACGAAGACGAGGCCGTCCTGCTGGTCGAAGGACTGAAGAAACCGTTGCCGATGGTCCTGAGCAAGAAAGCCGAATTCGTCGAGACCGACGTCGTTGTCACCGGCCCCGCGACCCTGTCGGTCTCTCACGACGGCTACGGCGAGATCCGCTGGCTCAGCCTGATTGAAAAGGATGGACGGTCGGCACAGAACTAGGCCGGCCTCTACAGATTGGCGGGACGCAGTGGTATGACGGTGCCGGTTCCACTCAGGGTCGGTCCCGGGTTCCCCCCTCCCCGTGATTTGATCCAGGTTTTGTGAGAGAATCCTGGCCGCCCGCTCGAGCCTCTCGGTCCATGGGCCTTCATTGTACTCGCCGGTGGAAACGATGTCTGCGAATCACAGGCCCTGGACACACCCGGCGGAGGCCGGACGGCCGCAGGGCCGTCGGGGTGGGGTGTCAGGCCCGCGCGGCGCGGCGGGCGGCGCGGCGGCGGTCGGACTCGCGGAGGTGGCGTTTGCGCAGGCGGAGGGAGACGGGGGTGAGTTCCACGAGTTCGTCGTCCTCGATGTACTCCAGGGCCGCCTCGAGCGAGAGGCGGCGCGGGGCCTTGAGGACCACGGTGGAATCCTTCGTCGAGGCCCGCATGTTGGTCAGTTTCTTCTGGCGCACGACGTTGACGGCGATGTCGTCGTCCTTGGCGTGCTCGCCCACGACCTGTCCCTCGTAGACCGCCTCGCCTGGCTCAACGAACATCGTGCCGCGATCGCTCAACTGGTCCAGCGCGTAGGCGGTGACCCGCCCGGTCTCGATGGCGACCATGACGCCCGTCGTCCGCCCCGGGATCGGGCCGCGCACCCGGTCGTAGTGCGAGAAGACGTGGTGCATGACGGCCTCTCCGGCGGTGGCGGCGAGCAGGCGGCTGCGGGTCCCGATGAGCCCCCGCGCGGGGATGAGGAACTCCGCGTGCACCAGGCTGCCGCGCGTCTCCATCTTCACCGACTCGCCGCGGCGGTCGCCCAGGAGGCGCATGACGGGCCCAAGGTTGTCGCGCGGCACGTCAACGACGAGGCGTTCGATCGGTTCGGTGGGATGGCCGCCGGCCTCGCGGTAGATGACGCGGGGCTTGCCCACGGTCAGTTCGTACCCCTCGCGGCGCATGTTTTCCAGCAGGATGCCCAGGTGCAGCAGCCCGCGGCCCGAGACCTCGAACTCGTCGTGCGTTTCGCCGGGGCCGACGCGCAGGGCGACGTTCGACCGGAGTTCCTTGGCGAGCCGCTCGCGCAGGTGGCGGCTGGTGACGAACTGCCCTTCCCGGCCCGCGAAGGGACCGTCGTTGATGCGGAAGGTCATGTGCAGCGTGGGCTCGTCAACGTAGACGGGCGGCAGGGGGCGGGGGTCGTCGGGGTCGGCCAGGGTGTCGCCGATCTCGACCGTTTCGAGGCCGACGACGGCGCAGATGTCGCCCGCGTCGATGCGGTCGACCTCCACGCGACCCAGACCGTCGAAGCGGAGCAACCCGCTCACGCGCTGGAGCCGGCGGTTGCCGTGGCGGTCGATGGTCAGGACGTTGGACCCCGCGCGGAAGGTGCCCGCGAAGACGCGGCCGATGCCGATGCGGCCGACGTAGTCGTTGTGGTCGAGCGTGGTGATGAGCACCTGGAGCGGGGCCTCCGGGTCGAACTGCGGCGCCGGCACGTGCCGCACGATCGTGTCGAACAGGGCGTGGATGTCGCCGCGCCCGTCGGCCGGGCGAAGGGCCGCGTCGGTCACGGCCCATCCCTCGCGGCCCGAGGCGTAGACGACGGGAAAGTCGAGGGCGTGGTCGTCGGCCCCGAGGTCGACGAGCAGGTCGAAAACCTGGTCGAGGACGGCGCGGTGGCGCTCCTCGGGCCGGTCCATCTTGTTGATGACCACGATGGGCCGGAGGCCGTTGGCGAGGGCCTTGCCGAGAACGTAGCGTGTCTGGGGCATGGTGCCGTCGACGGCGTCGACGAGCAGGAGTGCCCCGTCGGCCATCTTGAGGACGCGTTCGACCTCTCCGCCGAAGTCGGCGTGGCCGGGGGTATCGATGATGTTGATGTGGTAGTGGCGGCCGGCCCGGTCGGCGTAGCGGATGGCACAGTTCTTCGCCAGGATCGTGATGCCGCGCTCGCGTTCCAGGGGGTTCGAGTCGAGGATGCACTCTCCCTTGAGTTCGCCTTGGCGGAACTGCCCGCTCTGGCGGAGCAGTTCGTCGACGAGGGTGGTCTTGCCGTGGTCGACGTGGGCGATGATGGCGACGTTGCGGATTTCGGGACGGCTCATGGCGCCTCTCGGGCAAGGCAAAAAGGGGAAACAGCGTGCCTGGGGAACGGCCGGCGGGGGTCAGTCGTGCGGCCGGTCGTAGGGCTTGAGCCGGTGGGCGGCGAAGGCGCGCGCGCACGACCGTCCCGGCGCCGGGGCGATGCGCGGCGTCGGCCCTTCCGCACGGTCCGTCGCGTTTGGGTAGGACATAGACCGCGTATTGTCGCCACGCCGTCGGCCCAAGTCAAGCCCGCATCCGGCGGGTTTTCCGGATTCGGCAAATTCACATCGTAAGTGCAACGGGTCGGCGCCAGAAGACCTCCGTCCGAGTCCGGTAGGCGAGGCACTTGCGCGGACGCTGGTGGGATCCCGGGGGCCGAAATCTTCAGCCAACGTTTGAAATTCGTTCGCAGCGGGGAGCCACTTTCTCGCGGCGGCCAATTGGCCGCCGTTTCTCTTAACAGACCCCGCCGCGCCGTAACTCGCGCCCGTAACGTAGCCTATGGCAAGTGCTTACACGTCAGCCGCTCTCTTGTGGTGCGAGAGTCTCATGCGCCTGAGCGCGCGCCCGCGGCCCCTCCTGGCCAACCGCTCTCAGACTCTCGGCCCTCTCCCGGTCGTCCGGTTAGCGCGAGCGTTCGGAACGCACCCGTGAAACCGGCAAATCCGACGTCGCACGCAGGCACGGGTTCCGGCGCCCCCGCCACAACTCCATCCCTCCCCACCGCTCATGCACATGCTGCTCAATCTGTTCGCGTCCAGGCTCGCAGGATGCCGCCCCCGGCCTGCACAGACGCCGCGATGAGCTCCCGCAACTCAAAGAGGAACTCGTTCGCCTCTGGCCCAGGCATCTCGTTTGGTACAGGGGCCGCCTCCTCATAGAGCATCACCATCTCTCGCGCACGGACGCGCGTCGACCCGGCGCCACGATGTTCGTATGCTTGGACCCACTCTTTGACCCTTTCTTCAAGGATCCGTCGGCGCGCCAACTCGTGAAACCGGGTGAAGACCTGCTTCTTTATCGTGTCGATTGCCACTTGGCGTTCCTCGCTGTCCTGCGGTGGTGTGCTTGGGTCCCAGTCCAGCGGGTTCGTAAGGAACCGACTGACCTGTGACTGTAGCAGCCGAATCAGGTCGGCCACTGGACGGAGCGTGTCGTATTCGTCCAGGTGGAAGAGTCCGAGCCGCCGGGCGAGGGCTTTGACCCTAGACCAGTGCTCCGGCGCAACACCCGCCCCGGACCCCATTCCCAGTATGCCCTTCCATCGTTCATGGAACTCCTGGGTCGCCTTCTGCACGGCGAGCACGAGGTTAGCCACGTCGTAGACCGGCTTGTACTCAATCGGCCCGGCCGGAGCGATCATCGAGTCCGCGGCGGTGAGCAGGCGTTCCAACTCTGCAAGCGTGAAGCGCGCCGTGCGCTCAAGTCGCTCCTGGATGTTGGCGAGGAACACGATCCGGTCAGGCATAAGCCTACCCAGGGTCACCTCGGCCTCCCGGCCAAGGCTCTTCCCGACAGCATGAATGGCATTGTCGAAGGAGCCGAGGATATGGTCCTTCCGCGCAGCCAACCCTATCAGGTTATCGCCCTTCACTTCATCAAAGTGCGTAAAGGCCAAGATCAACTTGGACTCGTGGCCGCTGGCGACAACGGACTGCAGAACTGCACAGGGCGCGGCCTGCATCGGCTGTGCTGCGCTATCGACCAAGACGATGGCATCGGCCAATCGGAATCGCTGCGTGACCGAGGTCGAGAGGCTGGAAGAGCTGTCAGCGATGTGCCCTATCCCTTGGCCATCCATGAGCACGAGTCTGGGAGTCTCGCCTTCGTGCCATTCCGGGCCGAACGGGCCTGCCACCCGGATCCCATCCACAAGTGGCGTAAGCAGGCGTCCGAAATGAGGAGCGTAGTTGCTTGAAAACTGGTTGATGATCTTGATAAAGCCCGAGCGGTCACGAGTCGTGTGGCTCCATTTGAGCGGCCAGCCGTCCCTGCCGCGTACGAGTTCATCTTCTCCCAAGCAACCGAACCGCTCCTCGACGTCCTCCAGGATCGCATCGACCAAGTCGTGAAAGTCCTCGTCCTCCGCAATCTGGTCCTCAACAATCTCTTGGAGTGCCTCCCGATCTTCCTTCGTCGCGTCCGGGAGTTCGACGCCAAGCTCTGCCGCTGCCTTCTCCTGGCGAGTCTGTGACGTCTGTGCAAGCGTGCTGATGCGGGCAAGGTAGCCTTCAAGTGCCGCTAGTAAGGAGGATTTCTCTTCCTCGGAGACCCCGACGCTGCCGACTTCGGCAGCTGCGTCCTCGTCACCATCAGAAAGGTCGCCGTCCCCTGTTCCGCGAAGGAGAAGGGGATTGCCTATGATGTAGCTCAGCCGGAAGCGCTGTTCGCTGTGCTCTAGGAACCTCCGTATGACCTCGCGCTCGGGTGCCTGCTCCAGTTTGCTTGCCACCGCCGCCAAGACGCACTCGGCGATGTACTGGCGGACCCGGTCGCGGGGGACGAAAGTCACCACTGCTTCGAAGTCTCCTGATCGCAGGATAATCTCGATGTCGCAGATTGTGGTCCTTGCCGCCGAGATCGACGGAAAACGTTCGCGCTCGGGATCGGTTCCCAGCAATTGCCTGACAATAGTCGTCTTGCCCGCACCCGTGGTGCCGACAAACTGGACGCGGGCAAACCCGTCATCATCTTCGTCTCCGCCAGGAAGAGGCACCACTTCGTCCCGCAAGGCCCATGGATCATATGACTCTGGCTGAAGATGGTCGTAGAACGCGGCCACCACCTTCGCATCGTACTTGGACTCGGCTTGCTCCCGGCTCGCGATGTTCCACATAGCCGGATCATCGAGGATCTCGTTGAGTTGATCAACGAGACGCTGTGCCTGGGCCTCGTCCGAAGTGCCAAGCCCCCGCCTGACTCTAAGCCTCTGCTTGCCGTCCGGCCCCACGCAGACAGGGTGTCGGAAAATCATGCACCAGCTCGAACGCCCTTTGCTAAGCGATGCCTTGCCCCTTCGCCTCATCATAGCCGCTCCTTCCTCAAGACCGGATCCGTTGTTCCCCGTTGTTCCTGAATGGAGTATAGCAGGCCGCGCCGGCCTGTCAACCGCAAAATCGGAACAACCCGGAACAACAGCCTAGGCTGGGCACGTAAGCCCGTGTGAAATAAGCGGTTGTGTGTTTCTGTGGCGTGTGAATGCGGCGCAGAGCAATCCCGGGATGTCGGTGTACCTCATTCCACGCAAAGATCGGACCCCTTCCGCAAAAAGACATAGGTGAGAGCAGCGCCTTGTCCTCTTGCCGGAAGGGAGTGTCTGCGTGCCACGCCACCCACCGCCCAAACGCCCCATACTAACGCCTCAAGACCGCCGCCGCGAGGTCGGGGCGATCATCGGCGTGGGCATCGTGGCCAAGAACGGCATTCTGCTGCTCGACTTCGTCGACCATCTGCGCGACCGGGGGCTGAGCCTGGTCGAGGCGCTGGTGCAGTCGGGCCGGAGGCGTCTGCGGCCGGTGCTGATGACGTCGCTGACGACCTTCTTCGGGCTTCTGCCCCTGGCGTACGGCGTCGGAGCGGGGGCCGACATGCTCCGGCCGCTGGCCATCGCCGTCATCGGAGCCTTGGTCACCTCGCTGGGGCTTTCGCTCGTGGCCACGCCGGTATGCTATTACGTGATGATCCGCCTGCTCGGGCTCCACACGACCCGGCAGCCAGCCAACGGAGGTGCCCGCTGATGCATCGGCAGACGACATTCGCCGCCGCCCTGGGGCTTCTGCTTCTGGTTTCCGCCCTGCTTACCTTGGCGGGTTGCGAGGCGGCGGCGCCGGAAGAAGAGGAGGCCGAGGCCCCCATGCACTACAGCGCCGTGCCCGTCAAGGTGGGCGTGGCCGAACGCACGACGTTGCGGCCGACCCTCGACCTGGTCGGCACGCTGCTGGCCCTGCCGGAGGCCACGGCACTCATCTGTCCGCAGGTCAGTGGCACCGTCATGAAGGTCGCCGTCGTCGAGGGCCAGGCGGTCAATGCCGGCGATGAAGTGGTCCTGTTGGACAACCGCGCCGCCGAGGCCGACGTCGCCAAGGCTGTCGCCGCCGTCGACGAGAAGGCCGCCGTCCTGGAACGGCTCAAGCGCGGCAGCCTGCCACAGGAGATCGAGGTCGCCAAGCAGGATGTGCAGAAGTTCAAGGTCACGGCCGACGCGCTGCGGTCCAAGGTGGCCGCGCTGAGCGCCTTGCGAGAGAAGAACGAACTCTCGGTCGTCCAGTTCGAAACCGCCCGCTCGGCGCTGGAGTCTGCCGAGGCGGAGCACGCCGCCGCCCAAGCCAAACTCGCCCTGCTCGAGGCGGGTACCCCTCGCGAACAGATCGCCGAGGCCCAGGCCCAACTCGCCGAGGCTCAGGCCAACCTCGCCGCCGCCCAACTGGCTGTCCGGTTCTGCCACCTCGCCAGCCCCATCGACGGCATCGTGACCCAGTTGACCGTTCGCCGGGGCATGTCCGTCGACCCGACCACCTGCCTGGCCACGATCGTGAACCTCGCCACCGTGTTTGCCCAGTTCCGCGTGCCCAGCGTGTACATGGCCCAGGTCCGGCCCGGAGCGGCCGTCGAGGTGTCTCTGGTGTCGCTGCCGGGAGAGACCTTCCACGGCACCGTCACCCGCCTGAGCGGCCAAGCCGATGCGGCCACAGGGGACGTGGGCGCCTTCGTCACCCTGGCCAATGAAGGGGGCCTGCTCAAGCCGGGGCTCGGCTGCCGCCTGTCGGTCGCCCTGCCGCCTATCCCGGATGCCCTGGTCATTCCCGTGGCCGCCGTGGCGGATCGGTCCGGCACGCCGGTCGTCACCCTCGTCAAGGACAACAAGGCCCGCGAGATCGAGGTCAAACTGGGGGTGCAGGTGGGCCCGCAGGTCCAGGTGCTGGAGGGACTGGCCCCGGGCGACACCGTGGCGACGGAGAACGGGTACGGTCTGCCCGACGACTGCCCCGTCCGCATCGAGTCTGCAGTGCCCGCCGGCGCGCCGAGCGCCGCCCCCTGATTGGGGCCTGTTTCCGGCGCACTGAAAACGCGCGGAAAGGTCGTGGGTGCCGGGTCGTAAGACTCTGTCTTATCGAGCCTTACGTTTCCGGGGCAATGGACTCTTCATCAGCAGATCAGGGGCTTGAAGTCTCCGGGTTCCAGGCCCCAACGTTTGAAGCCCGTTCGAAACGGGGTCCCAGACGTAACCCTCTTCGGAGCGTATAGCGCGGGGGTGGCTGGGCCCGCCTTCCCGCCGCGCTCGCGCTGCTGGCCCTTGGCGGCGTGTTTGTGCTGCGCCGCCGGAAATAACGTGGTGATAACAGGGGGCGGCGGTCCACGGTTCCCTGCATGCCGTCGTCCCTGCCTCGGTTCCTTGCCCGGAGATTCGATTTGCCTTCCGGCGACTTGTGAGGTATACTGCTTGCGGAGTTGCGAGGGTGTTTGGTGAATTCGGGGGTCTGTGCTTGCCGCAGGCAAGCGCGGCTTTTTTTTTGTGCGCCGGCCCGGCGGGGAGACCGTGGTAACGGCGATCTGACGGTTAGCCAAGATGGTTCATTGGCTCTGCGGTAATGAAGGACAGCGCTTCATCCGCACCGACCTTGCAGGGAGACACGATGATCCAGAACCTCGACCGAATCACGCTTGTTGCGCTGTGTGTTGTCGTGGCCCTGGCCCCGGCCGCGCGCGGTGAAAACTATGCCGTCCTGTTCGCGGGCGGCAGTGCCAACCGCGACGCGGACGAGAACCACGAGCGGTACCACATCGAGTTGAAGCGGTTCTACTGGCACTTGGTTGACCACTACGGCTACAAGCCCGAGAACATCGTCATCCTGCACGGCGACGGGACAGCCCCGGGCTACGACGTGGACTCGCCGGTCGGATTCAACTACAGCGCGGATTGGTCGAGCATCACCGCCAACAACACGCGGGTGCTTGAGGGATCGTCCTCGAATCTGGGCACCGAGATGCAGGCGTGGCAGAGCCTCTCGCCGCACGACCTTACCCTCGTGTGGGTTTTCGACCACGGCGGCGACCGGGACGATCCCGACTTCCAGACGAGCGACCACGAGCAGGAGTACATCTGCGGGTGGGGCAGTGAGATCAACGACGATGTCTTCGCCGGGTGGGCCGACGACATCGGCGCCGACCGGCAGGCTTATTTCCTTACCCAGTGCTATTCGGGCGGCGTGCTGGAGGAACTCGACATCAGCGGCCACCCGTACCGCTGGGGTTGCGCCTCCGCGCGACATTACGAGAAGTCGCAGAGCGGTGGGGCCTACACCGGCTTCGCCGAAGCCATGAACGACGCGATCGACGAGGAACTTGACGACAACGACTACCTCATCACCCAGACGGAGTTCCTGTACCTCGAGGCGTACGACGGGACGACGTGTGCCCCTCCGATACCGCTATGGGCATTCGAGGAAGACACGCATCACCCATGGAGAGTCGGCATGAATATGGAGATTCAGGTCGCCCGGTGGGAGGGCCAGGGCGCCGGCGGGGCCAACACCAACTGGAACGACGTGTACAACTGGAGTGTCCCCATCGATTCCGATGCCACCACGCAGGTGGAGTTTACCCTTTCGGGACAGGCGGTGATCGCCGACACGGTCGGTTCGGCAGGGTGGATGGCGCTGGATTGGGACCCTGCGGTCGGTTCCGCCGCATCCGTTCGGGTCCTGGACGGCGGGGGACTGCCCGCCGGGCACTGCCTCATCGTGGGCGACAAACGCTACGGCCGCATGGTCCAGGAGGGCGGATCGGTTGTTGCCTACGAGACCGGACTCATCCTGGGCCTGCAGACGGGGGCGCACGGACGCTACGAGATCTCCGGCGGCGATCTGGTATCGGACCCCGGCCTCACGGTGGGGTACCACGGGTACGGCGAAATCTACCAATCCGGCGGCACCGTGTCCGCGGGGTTTGCCGGGAACGACGTGATGTTCATCGGGCGGAAATACGGCGGCAGTGGCCGCTACGAACTCAGCCTCGGAGACCTTTCCTGCAGCTACACCTTCGTCGGCTACGACGGGTTCGGCCGGTTCATCCAGACGGGGGGCACGCACGAGGTTCTCGAGTCGCTCGTAGTGGCTCACGCCTTTCGGGGCGAGGGAGCGATTCCCAGCACCTATGAGATGTCCGACGGCCTGGTGACCGCCAAGGAGATCGTCGTCGGCCGCGAGGGCAACGGCACCTTCACCCAGACCGGCGGGACGGTAACCAAGCCCGGCCCTCAACATATAACGACTCTCTACGTCGGCAAGCTGCCCGGCAGCAACGGCACGTACAGCCTGGGCGGCGGGGATGCTGTCCTTGAAGCCAGCCACCAGTACATCGGCTACGAGGGCGACGGCGAGTTCATCCACACCGCCGGCGCCAACACGTGCTGGCAGGACCTGTGCGTTGCCTGGGAACTCGGCAGCGATGGCCGCTACGAACTCCATGCCGGCGGCGACCTGCTCGCCGACAACGAGACCATCGGCCACGCGGGCGAAGGCACCTTCGAACAGACCGGCGGCACGAACACCATCCAGGGTAACCTCGTGCTCGGCAACGCCATCCCCGGCGTGGGTACGTACACCCACACCGGTGGCCAGGTGGACGTGGTACAGAACCTGTATCTCGGCTACGCGACCGGCACGGGAGGAACGTACCACCTCGCCTCCGACGCCCACCTTCACGCCAACCGCATCTACGTGGGGTATATGAACGGGGTAGGCACGTTCCAACAGACCGGCGGGACGGCTACCGTGGACGACGACGTCACGCTTGGCTTTATGGGCAACAAGGACAACCGTTACGAGATGAGCGGCGGCCAACTCTCGGCTCAGAAGATCTTCGTGGGCTTCCAGGGCAAGGGCACGTTCGAGCAGATCGACGGCATCGTCACCGTCAGCGACCGGGTCGAACTGGGCTCCCAGACCGATGCCGAGGGGACGTACATCATGGACGGCGGGACGCTCAACGTACAACACGGCACCATCCGGGTGGGCCTGGGCGACACCGGCGTGTTCACGCTCAACGGCGGCACCGTCATCGCCGACACCTTCGAGATACGCGACTTCGGGACCCTCGAGGGTGCCGGTGCGGACGGGACCCTCCGCGTCAACCACCTGACCGGTCTCCCGGATCAGGCCGTGGTCCACGGCTCGCTGCAACTCGGCCACGGCGGCGGCACCGGCAGCGGCGACCTTCACCTCGAATTCAACCGGAGACTCGAGGTGACCGGCGACCTGACGGTGGCCCATTCCGCCGACGCCGAACTCACCGTCAGCGGGTCCAGGGTCATTGCCGCCGACGTGTACGCCGGCAGCGGCTTCGGCGCCCACGGCACGGTCAACCTGACCACCAGCACGCTGACGGTCGACAACATGTATCTCGGGGCGTTCGGCACGGCGGCGCTCGATCAGAACGGGGGGACGACGACTGTCGCGGGCGACCTCGTGGTCGCAGGCGGATTCAGCCCCGACGCCTCGTACACGCTGCGCAGTTCCAGTTCCATGCTCCTGGCCCATAACGAGATCGTCGGCGGCGCGGGGCTCGGCACCTTCACTCACGCCAACGGCACCAACACCGTCTCCGGCACCCTGACTCTGGGCAGCGGAGCCACGGGCAACGGGACCTACCAACTCCAGGACGGCACCGTGGAGACGGCGACCCTGGTCGTCGGTCAGAACGGTATCGGACACTTCACGCAGGGAGACGGCAGCGGGAACACCGTCACCGCCACCACCGTCCGCCTGGGGGGCAACGCCGACGGGCACGGCACCTACGAACTCTGGGGCGGCCAACTCCAGTGCACCTCGCTCATTGTCGGCGACGCGGGAACCGGAACCTTCTCCCAAAGCAGCGACCTCACCGCCACCGACTTCGTCGCGATCAGCAGCCAGGTCGGCAGCCACGGCACCTACAACCTGGACTCGGGCGACCTTTCCGCCAATCTCCTGCGCGCCGGCGGCGGGAGCGGCACCGACGGCACGTTCAACTGGAACTGGGGCACGCTCAGCGTTCCCACCGTCCAGGTTTGGGGGGGCGGCACGTTCAACGTGAGTGACTACTGGGCCTTCGGCGGTGCCATCGAGGTCACCGGCGGGCTCCTGAATATGAACGGCGGCAGCGCGAGCCTCTGGCTCGACGCCCCGGGCGACGGTGCCAGCCTGACCATCGCCGGTGGGGCCGTCAATTCGTGGAACCAGGTCGTCGGCAACACCCAAAAGGCCACCGTGACCCACAGCGGCGGCAGCAACACCGTCTCGAGTCTTCTCCTCGGCTACAACCCGGGTGCCGAGGGGACGTACCTCTTCAGCGGAGGCAGTCTCGTCAGCACCTACACCGATGTCGGCGTCTTCGGCACCGGTACCTTCACGCAGTCGAGCGGCACGTTCGACGCCGGTGAGACCCTGAACGTCGGCTACAGCGCCGGCGCCGGCACCTACAACCTCGAAAACGGAAGCGTAGAGACCAACGACCTGAAGGTCGGCATTTTCGGCACCGGCCATTTCAACTGGACCGGCGGCGTGCTCCTGGCTTCCGACGTTGAGGTCGGCCCCGGCGGCACCATGGACGTGGCCGTGATCTGGGCCCGCAACGGCACACTGGGCATTCACGGCGGCAGCGTTACCTCGGCGGGCCTGGGCGCGGCCATCTGCCTCGGAACCGGCGGCGGCACGGGCGTCATCGAGATCGACGCGGGAACCCTGAACGCCAACACGCTCTGCGTCGGCTACGACGGGACCGGCAGGGTGACGCAGACCGGAGGCACCGTCACGGGCAACCTGCTCTGGGTCGGCCGCCAGGGACCCGGCAACTACTACTACGACAGCGGCGACCTGACCATGGATAACATCCTCGTCAGGCCCGGCGGCATGCTGACGGCTTCGGTGGACTGGACCTGCAGCGGCATGCTTGCCATCCAGGGCGGTGCGGCGCACTTCGTGGAGGGCTCGTTGACGGTCGAGGGCCCCGGCGACGCGGCTCAGGCGTCGATCTCCGGCGGGAGCCTTGCGACCACGGATCTCAACATCGGCATCCTGCAGCCGGGCCGCTTCGCGATTACCGATGCGAGCGCAAACGTGACCGTCTCGAACCTGCTGCGCCTCGGGCCGAACAGCGCCTTCTCAGCCGTGCCCGGCGCGGGCGTCACCATGACGGGGTCGGACTTCCGGAACGAGAGCACCGATGCGGCCTCCCTCGCCGGGTTGCGCCATCTGGAGATGACGTTCCAGGGCGGGCTGATGGTTCTCGATTCCTTCGAGGTCGCCGGCAAAGACCTGGGCGCGACGATGGACGGTTGCACCGACAACTTCGCGCTCGGCGGCCTGCTCCTGGGCGACTACCCCGAGGGCCGGGTCCGGCTCGACGACGCCTTCGACAACCAGCCCGGATGGGCCGGCACGGAGGCCCTGTACGTCCACCGCCTGACGGTGATGGGCGGGTCGGAACTCAACCTGAACGGCCTCAACCTGTACTACCTGGCCTCCGTGATCGACCCCGACGCCTTGATCGACGAGAACGGGGGGTCGCTGGTTCCCATCGGCATCCCCGGCGCGGCCGCCGAGATACTCGGCGTGCCCGCACCACAGACGGTCGAAGTCACGCTGAGCCAGTCCGGCGACACCGACCGTGGCACCTTCGGCATGGCGGTGCCCGGCGCTGACGGAGAGATGAGGGCCCTGAGTTGCGTTGTCGAGATCGACGCGGCCGACCTCGAGAACGCCCTTGAGGTCTCCGACGAGGACTACTTCAGCCTCGTCATCTACTACGACGAGCAGGAGCTGGACGTCCTGGACATCATTGAGGACACGCTTCGCCCCTACTGGTGGGACGGGGCGGCGTGGGTCCTGGGCGGAACCACCACCGGCGGCGAAGAGGGCGAAGGCGTCTTTGCCGGCTTCGACACAGACCCCGGCGATTACGGCCTCGGCTACTGCGGCCTCGATACCGGCGCCGACTACCTCTGGGTCAACCTGAACCATGCCTCGGACTACGGCGCCGGCGGCATCGCGATCCCCGAACCCGCCACGCTCTCACTGCTCGCCGTCGGGGGGATGATCCTGCTTCTCCGTCGCAGAACGTAGCCCGTGCTGGACCGGCAGACTTCTGCCTCCTCCCGGCGTCCGCCCGGGGTGGGCGCATCATGCGACGCAGGGAGTGTCCGAACTGCGGCAGGCGGATGACGACCTGGGAGAAGGCGGGTGGGTATAGTGGTGGATTGCCCGCGCCGCTGCCGGCCGCACAGCCCTGTCACCGCCACCTGAGACTCGGAAGATGCAGGAGGAGGGGGGGGGCGTCTCGGTCGCCTATCGGTGGCCTGACCCGTGCCGTCAGAAACTGTACCGCGTGCCGAAGTAGAGGTTCGAGTTGTCCTCGAACTGGCCGAAGAACGTGTGCTTGTGGTTGCCGAAGAAGACGTTCGCCCCCATCTCGACCCGCCATTGGTCGGTGACCTTGTAGGAGATGTGCGGCCGCATGTAGACGTCCTCGTCAGTTGGCGAGAAGAAGGTAAAGAGCGAGAGTTCGAGGTTCTGGTTCAGCAGCAGTTTCGTGAGGCGCAGGGTGACCATGTGGCGTTCGCGGTTTGCATCCGGCATGAACGGCGGGCGGGTGGCCTCCCACGCGTCGTGGTCGATACGCATCTGGAGATAGTACTGCGCGCCGATGGTGAGATCCCGGGCGATCTTCTCCAGGTCCTGTTCGTAACCGACGAGCAGCCGAAACTGGCTGTTCGGGACGAACGGGTCGTTGCCGGAGCGATCCTCGAGCGAGTCGTAGTAGGCGACCTCGACGTTGCCGATGCCGCCGGCCACCGGGCCGCGCACGCTCGCCCCGTAGGCGGCCAGCCGGGGAAAGCGGGCCCTGAACGTCACCGGGTCTACCCCCTCCGGGCTCTTCCAGTACCCGTAGTAGCCGTAGAGGGCCACCTCATAGGCACCGACGTTGCGGTAGGCGCGGGCGGCAAACTCGTCGTCATCGAACCAGTCGTCGGGCCGGATGGCGTCGGCGATGGCGTCCTGTCCTGCCCGCCGGCCCAGCAGCGGGTTGTAGTAGGAGACGTACCGGCCGTCGATGTACCGGTCGGCGTCGAAGCGCGGCGTGTACACGAGGTCGAGGTTCGCGAGGTCCGAGAACAGCGAGACTTTCACGGCGTCGCTGGGCGCTTTCAGGTACTCAACATCGCGGCCGATTAGAAAAGAGTTCCAGTCTTTCGGGAACAGGTCGTTGAGAAACCACAGGTCGCCGGTGCCCCAGGTCAGGACCTGCCGGCCGACCTTCACGTCCATGAAGTCCGCGGGGCGGAAGGCGGCCCAGGCCTCGCGCAGGTCGAACAGGCCGCGGCCCTCTTCCATGAAGACGCGGTGCTCGTTCAGGCTCATGTCGTAGAGCAGGTCGGTGGTAAGGTGGAGGGTGAGGCCTTCCTCGAAGGCCTTCTCGAGTTCCAGTTGGAGGCGGGTTTCGCCGAGCGAACGGTCCGGCTCGTGATCGTCATCCTGAACGCGGAAGCCGCCCCGCAGGTCCCAGAAGCCCGTCAGGTCGAAGGGGAGTTCGGGGGCCTTGTCCTTCGGCGTCTCGGGCGGCTTGGCCGGCTCGGCGGGCTTCGCCGTGCCGCCCAGGCCTTCGGGGAGCGTGGGTTCCTTTTTCTTCGCGCCACCGTCCAGGCCTTCGGGAAGAGCGGGTTCGTCGGCCGTCGTTGGTTTATCCCCGTCGAGGCCCGGCGGCAGCGGCGGTTCCTCGGCGGCGCGGACACCGGCCCCGAGCGCCAGGAGGGCGACCCAGGCCAGCGCGGCGGCCGGGGAAGGCCGCCGCACGGTTGGCGTCGGATGCGCATTCCGGCTCACTTCAGGTACTTCCTTGGCGGCTGACGCAGGTACCGTTCGGCGAAGATGTCCGCGGGCAGGCCGACGTCGTACGTCACGTTGCTGTACTCGAGCACCGTGTGCCCGCCGATGTTCTTATCCTCCATCTTCGACTTCGTGACGGTCGGGAACCCCTGGATGGTCTCGACCTTCAGGACCTGATACGTCCGGTACGCTTCGTCTTGCTCGTTATAGTACACGATCTTGACCGGGATGAAAGACTTCCGGTGGATCCACATCTTGTACCAGGCAAACTCGACGAGGTCCTTGTCCTTCGGGGTGTGCTTCAGGACGTAGTAGGTGTCGGTCGTCTCGACGAGTTCGTGCTTGTCGAGCGTCGTCACCCGCCCGGAGACGTCCTCATAGAGGAAGTGGGAGCCGACGAAACTGGTCCGCTTGTCGCTCGCCGCGACGCGCTTCACGAGGTCCAGCGCCGGCAGATACAGCCAGCGGTCGTCGTCGCGGTCGAGGTGTTTGTGGACCATGAAGGCCATCCTGTTGACGTCGGAGGGGCGGTGGAAATAGATGTAAAACTTCTGATCGCCGGTGAACGCCTGGTCCTTGGCGCCCTCCGGCTGGTCGTCGCGGCGGACGATGCTGAACTCGCGCGAGCGGGTCCGGCCCTGGGAGTCCGTGATGGTCATCGAGACCTGGGCCCGCCCGTCCCGGCCCTGGTAATAGGACACATAATTGGTCTTATCCACAATTTCGTCGAGCGAGAGGTCGGCCCCGGCGCCACGCGCCGGCGGGGCGAGGGGCCCCACCGACGCCAGGACCGCAGTGACCAGGACAAGCAGGCATGCGCGTGTAGCGATCATCGTGAGCGTCCTCCTTCCTTGGGCGCCTTCCCGGCGTCGAGGCGGCACTTCTCGCGGCGCGACATCAGGGCGCAAAGAACCGCCAGCACGCCCACGGCCGGCAGGCTCGCGTACGTCAGCGCCGTCCATCCGACGGCAAAGAGGAGGCCGATATTCAGGGCCACCAGTCCCACGGCAGCGACCCCGGCCACTATGCACGTGGCGCAGTTGCAGGTGATGCAACAGGGGCGCGTCTCGGGGAACACCAGCGGCCGGAGCACGCGCATCAGGGCCGGCAGGATCAGCAGCGACGCCACACCCGCCAGCACCAGGATCGCCGCCATGAATACGCCGACCGTCTTGTACGCCACGAGGGGCGCCGCCAGCAGGGGCAGAAAGCCCACGCCCACGACCACCACGTTCCGCGTGATCGCCCGGGCGGGTTCGCCGAAGACATGCGGCACGGCCGTTTTCCAGGAACCGTACGTCTGCTGTGCAGCGCGGCTGCGGGCCAGGAAGTGGATGGCGTAATCGATCGCCAGCCCGAGGGTCAGGCTTGACAGGACCGCCACCGGCATGTCGTAGTCCTTGCCCACCAGGCCGATGATGCCGTAAATCACGCCCACGGTGATCGTCAGCGGGATCATCGACAAGAGACCCCACAGCCCGCTGCGGAACAGGATTATCATCATCACGAGCACCACCAGGAACGAGCCCAGGAACGCCGAGAGCATGCCGCTGACCATCTTGTCCTGCCAGATGACGTTGATGTAGGTGAGCCCGAACCACCTGTGCGCCAGCGGGACGGGAGGTTGGTGCTCGCGAACGTAACGGTCTACGGCCTCCACGACCTTCTGCATGTCCCGGTTGTCCCCGCTCTTCAGTTGAACCCACAACGAGGTCTTGCGGAAGTGGACCGACGGCTCCGACTCGTCGCGCGTGACGAAGTGGGCCAGGTCCTGCGGCCGGTGGCTCGACTCGAACTGGATGAGGCACTGGGCCACGGCGGCCGAGGAGTCCGGCACGCGGAAGTACTCGGCCTTGCCCTCCATCAGTTCGCGGTAGACGGTCTTTGTGATGTCGGCCAGCGAGTTCGACTTGCCGACCACGCCGGTCTTAAGCAAATACCGCTGGAGGTCTTCCACCCATCGAAGCGTTTCGGGCTGCTTGAAGGTCTGGCGCTTCTGTTGCTCGGCGCCGATGAAGAGGGCGGCCTGGTCCCAGGCGTCGGCCTTTTCGCCCTCGGTCTTATCCAGTTGCTTCTCGGCAAAGGTCGAGAGGTGGGCAAGGAGTTCGTCGGGCAGCGCGCTGCGGACGCCGTCCGGCAGCCCCTCCAGCCCCGCGCCGCCGGTGGCCTTCTGCGCCAGGGTTTCGAAGGGGTCCGGCGCGGCGGGGTAGTCGTCCTCCAATTCCTTGCCGCGGGCGCGCAGGCGCTCGGCCAGGCCGGAGGCGAAGCCGGCGGCGTCTTCCGCCCCCTCGGCCGGCTCCAGTTCCAGGTACGCCATGTACGTGCCGCCGAAGTGGCTGTTGAGGACCCGGTCGGCCACGCGGATGGGGTGGCCGGCCTCGAACCAGCGGACCGGGTTGTCGTTGATGCGGATGAGGCTGATGCCATAGGCCGCCACGACGACCGCCACCGCCGTTGCGACCAGGATGACCGGGGCAAAGCGGTACGTCCCTCGCCCCACGGCCGCCAGCAGCCGCGAGATGGGCGTCCGGGCGTGGGCCGCCTCCTCTCCCCTTTTCAGCCCGAAGTTCTCCAGACGACGGGCCGGGATGAACATCACCGAGGCCGGGATGAACGTAACCGTCAGCACCCACGCCGTCATCACACCGAATGCCGTGTACAGGCCGAACACCTGCACCGGCGGAATCGGCGCCAGGGCCAGCGACGCGAACCCCGCCGCCGTCGTCAGCGACGTGTACAGCATCGGCGTGAACAACGTGTCCATGACGTGCAGGACCGTCTGCCGACGGTCCTTCGTCTCCTGGTACCGGTCGAAGAACTCCGACAGGATGTGAATCGAGTCGAGCACCGCGATGGGCATGATGAAGATCGGGATCATCGAACTCATGATGTGAATCGTCTGCCCGGTCGCCACCAGGAGGCCCATCGTCCAGATCACCGAAACAAGAGCCACGATGAGCGGCTGGACGATGAGCAGCAACTTCCGGAAAAACACAAACAGCAGGATGAAGATGACCAGCATCGCCAGCGGCGCACTTATGGCCATCTGAGTGAACATCTCCACGCCGAAGGTGTCCTCGGCCACCGGGAGGCCGGTGATGTGGAACGCCTCGGGCCCGCCCAACTCCGCGATCTTCTCGTGAAGGGCGGTCGTGACGCGGTACGTGAGGTCCTTTCGCGTCAGCGGCAGGTAGATGGCCAGGGCGCGCCCATCGTCCGAGACGAGCGTGCCGTCCAGGAACGGGATGTTGCGGGCCTTCTCGCGGACGGCGAGGGCCTCGGCCTCGGTGGCGGGGGGCTTTGGCATGAGCCACTCGAACCGGACCGCCCCCAGCCCCCCCTGCTCGATGTTGTCAACCGTCGAGGGGGCGATGACGTCGGCCGCCACCACCCCTTCTTTCCTCGACGGATCATCCTCGCGCGGCCAGCGGAGCGACTTGGCGAACTCCGTAAGCCGGTAGATCTTCGCCAGCGACTCCGGGTTGAACACGCCCTCCGGATGCGTCTCGTTCACAACGCCCACAACCACCATGTCGTAGAGCGAGAAAACCTTCTTCATCCGGTCGTGGAAGACGCGGACCGGCTCGTCCTCCGGCAGCATGTTCTCCGGGTCGGTGTCCACCCGGACCGCGTTCAGAAACGGAAGGGCCTTCGGCCAGAGGCTCGGCGCACCCGCCACGACGATAAAGGCCACCGAAATCAGCACCACGCAGGCCGCCACCAGAAAGGGGTGCTCGACAGCAACCTCGGTCATACGCGCACGCATCGTCACTTCGGGACCTCCTTACGCTCTCCGTCGCGGGTCATGGCGCCGGTGGGGCAGGCGTCGGCGCAAACCCCACATTGCCGACAACGCACCGTGTTGATGCGCATGGTCCCGTCGGGCATCCGGCGCAAGGCCTCCGCGGGGCAGACCATCAGGCAGCCGCCACAGCCAATACATTGTGTCACGTCGAGGTACACGCTGCCATCGTCCTTTCAGAAACCGTTCCGCCCATCACCTTGGCGATAGTGCCGCCGAACATCTTGCCCATCAACCCGGTGTTCATCTTCGAGATGTACACCTTGCCGTCGTCGCCTTCGTACACGGCGATCGCGCACGGCATGAGGCTGGCGACGTACCGGTCGGTGGTCAGCACGCTCTTGGCGTACTCGGCCTTGCAGAGTTCGACGACGCGGACCTGCGGCTCGAGCGTCACGCCGTGCTTGGCCATGCTCGTGTTCATGTTGATCGTGCCGGGCGAGGTCCAGCCCTGCTTCTCAACGCCCTTCTGGACGGCCTGGACCGTTTCCTCGAAGCCCAGCCGGCTCGGCCGCGTGACGATCATCATGCCCGGCATGGTCTTGACAACCACCAGGCCCATCACAAGGGCTCCGACGACCAGACCGGCAAGCCCACTGATAATGGCACCTTTCATGGCATTCCTCCCGACTAGGATTCCGAGTCGCTCATGTTGCACGATTCCCGGATACAGTGGATGACGTGCACGATATGCACGTTCGCGATGCGGTAGTACACGTGGTTCCCTTCGCGGCGGGCGGCCAGGACGCCGCGGTCGCGCATCAGGCCGAGTTGCTGGGAGGTGATGGCGGGCTTGGCCCCTAGGGCCTCGACGATGTCGCCGACGCTCCGCTCGCCGTCCTCCAGCAGGTCGACGATCCGCAGCCGGAACGGGTGCGCCACCGCCTTGAGCGTCCGCGCCACCCTGTCCCACGGTTCCGTCTCGGTCGCCTTGGCCAGGCGCCTCGGCCGCCGGGTTTGCCTCGCTCGTGCCATTGCGTCCCCCTTTCACTTTTCCACTATATAGCGATTTTCCAAACTTGTCAACCCCCCGCCCGGTTTTTTCTGGTTCATGTCCCATTACCGGGGAGCCTGAAAGGCTCCCATTCGTCAGCCCAGGGCAACGCCCTGGGGTTTGGATGAGATGGCCCGTGCCAAACCCTGAAAGGG
>Ga0307427_1000368_pt1 | contig 29316 bp, 34 predicted proteins | sample SalMarWE160190MG_FD_202162 | JGI IMG/M metagenome (GOLD analysis project Ga0307427, IMG submission 202162) | Salt marsh sediment microbial communities from the Plum Island Ecosystem LTER, Massachusetts, United States - WE1603-190 | ecosystem: Environmental > Aquatic > Marine > Intertidal zone >...
TCCGACAGGTTTTTGGCGTTGTGCAACCTCAGCGCCAGTTCGCTGTCGTAGAGCTTAAAGAGCTCCTCGTTCTGCATGTGCCGCAACCTCAACCTCCTCTTCCCATCTGGTCCGAGCAGTGCTTCCAAGACGACGCTTAGCGGTAAATCCTGTCCTAGAACTGATGCTATGGTGGGCCTTACGGAACAGTTCCCGAACTCTTATTTGAGAAGAAGCAGCTTATCCCGGCTTTGCAACAACTGCTTTTGTCCTATTAGAATCCTACTAGTTAACTTTAATTCACCCATGGGAGTTTGCCAATAACGAACTGGCTTCTTGTTGGGGTTTAGTATACCAGTACAGAAAAGTTGCTACATTTACTTTAGTAGTCCAGTGGATAACTTGATTTCTGTTTCAGCTTGCTTTGACCTTACAACTCTTAAGTGGAACTTATTATTTTTTATGAACTTTTTAGCTTCCTTCATAAAAGTGTCGTCCCCCGAAATCAATGTGTCACATCTTTCCCCCAGAGCTGTAGCTAAATGTAGAATATCACCGGGCTGAATATTAGTCGTACGGGCGATATTGAATGCGAACTGCCATCCCTCTGGGACTAGCTGTACTGTGCTTACGAAGTTGTACTCCCGAAAGAATTTATCCAGTTCGTCATTTATATCGTTTAGCTCCGATTCATTTAAGTCCATTTGATTCCTATTGCTGAGAATAGCATTTAGTTCAACGTGCTTCCGCATCTTCTTGAAGAAAAATGACTCTTGTTTTTCTAAATTCCATAGTTCTATCAGTGTGAATATGCTAGTAATGCACTCTACCTTTTGCTCTCTAATTTCTTTCATTAGAGTGATGGAGCTATCTTTCCTCCTCCGTATACAATCTCTGATTATATTTGTATCAATGTAAACTTTCTTGTAAGTCATTTCTTCTTAGCCTTTGTAAGAAAACTCACCTTAACGGGCTTCGTAATCGGTTTCTTTGCTTTGAACGAAACTTTTTCTCCAGCTCTAGTCTTAAACGAAACCTTCACCGGTTTTGTCGCTTTCTTGTGGGCTTTGAATGTAACTCTTTGTCTCCGCGCCATTTGGTGTAATCCTACTTTACTACTCGATTGTCTTATATGATGACTACAACTCTATTTGGGGAATACCAGACAAATTGAGTCACCGAACCTTCCCATATCCCGCTCGTGTCAACAGAATACAACTGTGCTAGAGTCATGTCAATATGGAAGAATTACCCCCTCCCAACTTTTTGGCTTGTTGTTGCCTACGACACATGTGTGATAGTAATGGCATTTCATCCCAAGTACGCCCCTCAAGTTCTCGCCCAGCCCTTTTCTTGTTTGTGCCGCCCCACTGCTTGAAGAAGAATGGCACTTTTATCTCTTGGCACTGATTGCGGATATCAATAACCCAAGACTCTTTCATCGGCCTAGATCTGGGGCCAGACTCGCCTCCTACAATTACCCAGTCTATTGCTTCTAGGCTAAGGCTGGAAATAGGTCCAATAAGAGGCTCTAGTGAGAGAAACTTAACATTTGCCCCCGTTCTCCTCAGGTGGTCAATGCGAAAGGTATGATCCTGATCTTCTACGCTGACACCCATCCAGATGTTTGGCATCCATGGTAGTCGTGGGCTAAGATCAACCAGCCTTCTGGACCTTTTCGTAAGAATCTGGAAACGATGCCAATCTGCACGGCGCATAACATCAAAAACACGAAAGACGAACTCTTCTGGGACATCCTCATGGAAGAGGTCGCTCATTGAATTGACAAATATGGTCTGTGGTTTTCTCCACTGTAATGGAAGCTCAAGCACATTTTCATGCATAGTGACACTAAAACCATTGGCATAATTAAGATTGCCCATTGCTTTTAGCCTTAATGCCATTCGCTCTGCATAGCAGTTCGCACACCCTGGGCTAACTTTCGTGCATCCTGTCAAGGGATTCCAGGTGGATTCGGTCCATTCTATGGATGATGATAACGCCATTACTACATCCCCCGGATACGGTACTTACCGAATATATATTTTATGATGTCGTCGGCTACCTGCTGTTGTGAAGCAAAAAACAAGTAGTATACAATATTACCTCTCGAATTCCGCATTGGTAGTGGCTGTGAAACATATGCAAACCCTGCCACTTTTTGAAGACGTTTTTTAAAGGCCAAGGCGATTGTTCTGTTGCTTTCTTTTATCTCCCGCACCTCTCCGAAGAGATTGCGTTGTTGATGGTAAGCGATTTCTTCCCAGGAATCGTCTCCCCAGAAGGTATTCATCCGTACAATGTCTGCTGGGTCTACCCCTTCAGGATTACGCCAAAGTACATTGCGATTCATATCCATGACTGGGAAATTGAGAATCATGTCGATACTTCTCATTTGCCCAGCTGTCTTGATTACTTCCCAATCCAAGTCCAATCCATAAGGATCAAGAAGACAAAGCCCCCTGCGATAGTCTTCACGCCTAACTTTTGGGAATACTTCTGTTAACAATTTGGAATTACAATCACCTTCAAGGACGTGAGCCTCTGGGCGGTTTGATACAATCCTTTTTAGTTCAGCTACCTTAGCGCCATCTGTATCAATAAAGTAGTATTCTTTGAAAGGGGGATTGATATCCAAGGCTCTCTGGGGACTGCCACGTACAGGGTCTCCAGTAGTTCTTGAAATGTGTGTTCCAGAGCCAGCAAAGGCATCAATGTAGACATGGTGAAATTCGGGGTTAGTTCGGCTTGAAAGAATTTGAGAGTACGGTAAAGCATATTTCTCAATAATATCTAGCTTTATCTCTGACCAACGGCCTATTTCATCAAATACGAGAGCCATTTCAGTTGGCATTATACATCTACGGGATAGTGTCAACAAGCATCGTGGAATGAACAACATGACGAAATGTTATATCGTCCAAGATTAGATTGTTACCCTATCATGGCTGTGAAATCAGTCTTCAGACGAGCAAGCCTCACGCCGGAGTCGCGCATTTCGATCCTACTTCGGTCAAGGTATATAGTATACCTGTTGTATTTAGCGAAGCTGACGAATTACTCTGTAACCACTCAGCTTTTAGGCTATGTAAAGGCTAACTCAAAAAAATTACGACAGAATAAAGAAGCTCTTTGTTGATAACTGTGCTCAATTGCCCGCTTTAGGCTTGCTTAATAGAACATAATTGTTATATGCTCACTTCAAGAATTCTGACTAATCACAAACTGAGGAAGGGTATCTAAGTGAGTACAGAGAGACGAAATAGATACGACACAAAAGATTCGCTTGAGTTAGGAGATAAAGCCGAGAATATCTTCAGACGATTGGCTGAGAAGAGAGGGTGGAAATTAACAGAAGCTTCTTTTGAATGTAATGTCAATGAGCACTGGGACTTCTTAATGCAGAAGGCCAGTGATAGCTATAAGATTGATGTCAAAGCCATGAAAAGGCTTAGTCGAAGCGATTCAGATGTTCAAGATAAATGGATCTGGGTTGAATTGCATGGGGTACGCCCGCACGATCGTGGCTGGTTATACGATGGCAAAGCCAATCTCATTAGCTTCGAGAAAACGACTTCATTTGTGATCGTTAAGCGTACTGATCTGATAGAGTTGGTTGAACATCTAGTTGATAACAAGACCCTTGTGCAAAGTTCTAGAGAAGCGAAATACCGTGTCTATAATCGACCAGGCCGCCCAGACAGGATAACGCTTATTGAGACGGATAAACTAAGTCCAATTAAATGGGATGAATGGGAGAAAACACTAAACCCAAAGGAATCCAAAAATGGAACATAAAACCATTGGTGAACTCATTATGGAATACTTCAAGGCACATCCGAAACAAGATTTGAACCACGCACCCGTAGTAGACTGGGTCGAAGAACAATATATGTCTATGTATGGCAAAAAACCACGTGATATATGGAGAAATATCAGGAGCTTATATCAACAAGGTCAACTAATACAGGTCAAAAAAGGGGTATATAGGTACGATCCCAATTACGTGCACGATGTAGATTTATATGAATTTCCGGCAGATGTTAAAGAAGAAATATTTAAACGCGATCAATACAGATGTGTTGTCTGCGGACTGGGAAGAGAAGATGGCATGGAAATTTGTGCCGACCATAAAAGGGCTAAAGACAAAGGCGGGCCTAATACGGTAGAGAATGGACAGACACTTTGTACACAGCATAATCTATTAAAGAAGCGGTATTCTATGACCGAGGCAGGGAAGCGATTCTTTATTAAGATGTATGAAGATGCCGTTCGGAATGATGATGAAAATATGATTGACTTCTGCTCCAGTATATTTGACCTGTATGACCAATACGGCGTCGATTCCCAGATACAAAGACCAGATTAATTTGGAGGATGATGTGGGAGCTTTTGTTTGCCAGGTATCAGATACTGATTGGTCAATATCTCGGGTAAGGGGTATATACGGCAATAGAAAGAATAAGCCGGATTCCACAACCCCGTTACGTCTTCAGGACCAATTGTCAGTAATAAGAGACTTGATAGCGGTTCGCCCTGGGGATCTCATATTCTTTCATGTGATCGGCAAGGAATTTGGAATATCTGGCTTACACGGACCATATACACCTAGCTCAGATCCATATTTCGATAATTCCCCTATATGGAAGAACCAAAAAGAAGTCTTTCCCTTTAGGTTTTTGTTCAAGCCTTACCCTGGCTATGAGGCTATTTGCGATGCTGACATGTCAGTAAGAGTCTCGGATATTTATCAAGCGATCGAAGCTCTACAAATTTGGTCTCTTGCTACTCTTGAAAACGAACGTAATATCGAAAGAAGAGCGGTAAGAAAAATCGCCTTCACTGATGCACAGACGATCCTGAACATTTTCTTACGTGAATTCAGAGTAAACAGTCAAATAGCTTCACTTAGTGTTCCATCGCCGGTTCCTGCCAATATTATTCCCATGAGGACACAGGTTAGCAATGTAGGAAGATATGAGAATGCCGTGAAAGCCCTACTGATGGATAAGCTAGCGGATTCGCATCCTTCCCTTACAGCACTATTCCCAAATTACGTCGATTTTATGAATGAAACCTTCGTTGCTCCAACAACCCGAAAATTGATGGACATCCTTGTAATATCGACAATTAATGAAGGCAATTATCACTATTACATTGTTGAAGCAAAGAATTCTAATTTCAAACTAGGAGAGCTACGGCAACTTATGTTGTATATAGATCTATTCAGACAAAGAGCAGTTTTCCACCCTAGCAAAGATAAGATCTCTGCATGTGCTCTTGCAGCTAAATTCGCACCTGACACGGAAAATTTTAGGAACATGCATAATACCCTTTCGCCCTACGACCCGGTCATATTGATAGAGTACAAGACTACTAATCAAGCTAAAGATGCTGTTTTTGCTGAGTTACCTGTTGCCACATCACCTCCTCAGAATCCTTCCATATCACCGATACCTTGGGGAACTCCATCACCGATAAAGGACATAATCGCAAATGTTACTTCCGGACTCCCATGCTGTCCCAATAACGGCTATTTCTCTCGTAACATCAGCAAACAACCAACCAATAACAGCTTTATTATCGAAGAGAAGAACAAGTTGACTAGTCAGACGATCTCGCTATGCTATGCTTTTATTTGGGATAAAGTTTTTTCTATTTCAACGTTTCACAGTTTCCTGAAAATATTATACGAGGAAGTAGCTCCTCTCACTTCTTACAACTTCCGCGCAATAAACCCAGTGATAATCTCTAGCGGGTATGAACCGCTAACGCTGAATTACATTGCTACTTATAATGATTTGTCTGTTCGTAGACCGATATTAGTTTATGATTGGTAATATAGCGACAAGATTAACATTGTTGTCTGTAATAATAAAAATGCCGGGGCTACAAATTGTGCAGCTCCGGCATTGGTTTAAATATATTTCGCTGACGATCTTTAAGACTGGGATAACATTGACTCAAAATTGTATTGATTAAGTTTTGCTTCTGCTAAAAGCCTTTGATGTGCGAGCTTGCAATAGCCTTCGTCAATTTCGATACCGATTCCTTTTCTTCCAGCCAGAGCACTAGCAACTAAAGTGCTTCCGCTTCCAGCAAATGGGTCAAGGACTACATCCCCCACGAAACTGAATAATTTAATGCACCTCATGGGAAGTTCCACAGGAAACGGTGCTGGGTGTCCTATCCGTTTTTTGCTTTCGCCACCAAAAGTCCAAACACCGTTTGTCCATGCCATGAAATCTTCTTTTGTAATATCAGATTCACAACTTCCACTGGTCTTCTTCCACCGTTCCTTAAATAGAACTACTATCATTTCTACAGGTGCAATCACAAAGGGCGCTGAGGCGCTGCGGAATGAGCCCCAAGCGGTACGCCTTGAGATATTCTGCTCATTCCAAACGATTGTCGTATGGTATTTCCATCCAACCTTTTTAGCAATCGTAGTGAGGTCAGCGTATACACTCTGCTGACCTCCTTTGTTTTTATCCAGGGGAATATTCAGACAAAGCCTTCCATCATCCTTTACAAACTGATAGCATCTGCCCAACCATTTTTCAGAGAATTCCAAATATATTTCGTAAGACATCTTATCGTCGTGGGAATTATATTTTATATCGACGTTATATGGTGGTGAAGTGACGATGAGGTCTATGGTATTTTGCTGGATTTCTTTAGTGGTCAAGATATCATCTTGATAAATCGATATGTTTTCAGTTTTGAAATATTTGCTCATTATATACTGCTGCCTTTTATTACTTTATTTCGTTCTCATTATACTCTTTAGTCTATTCTTTGGGAAAGCCGGAAATTAGCACCGTTAAAGCACTGTTATTACGATAGTTGAAAGTTGCACGTTTCCCGATTCCTACCTACTTTACTTTGACCCAGTACCCTTTGTCACTTTTCTCCTCTACCTCACAATAGTCGCAACTAAGCTCTGTTATGCCGGTACCGTCTGAAGCCAGATACACACAGAATATCTCATATTCATTTCTTTTTCAGGTTTTAGGCATAGTTGCCCCTTCAAGTACCGGCATAACTGGCCCTGGTGTCTCACCAGACTGTTTCTGTTACCGATGATTGCTTTAGCTCACCAGTACCGGTTGCCGGCCATGACTTTCTGATTTCTTCTCTGCCTCTACCGCTTCGTCGGGTAAATCCCTGCGGACAGCATTGATAGAGTTCCTGATATAGTCCATCCGATCAATATCAATAACGAGACGGACAAGTCGCTGGTCAAGGTATTGAGGCAAGTTGGCTATGTTTCTAGCTTCGTTAGCAACAATCTTTGCTTGCTCTAATGGCTCATCAGCTTGATTGATAAGCTCCTCTACCATATCCATCGCCTCACTTACTCGTAGAGCACTCCACCTTATGGGCACAGTTTCACCTCCTTTCAGGGCAAAGACAGCCCCTCAAAATGTAGAATTACGGCTAATACTCGTCGGGGAACAGGATAGTGGTCGCTGACCTGTCCGCCTCGGTGATTATCCAGATTTTAGGCAATCCCTTGTCCTCATATGCGGAGAGGAGTCGGTATCCTGCTTTAATGCTTAGCTCGTTTTCCTGCTTATCCTCATCGGTCAGGTTTCCCCAGTCCCCTCTCCGATGGCGGGTAAGGCTGTTCATAACGAATTTAGCGAAGGCCTCATCTTCCGCTACCAGGTCATTGACTCCTCTGGTCATAAGGAGACGCCCCATGTTGATAGCTACGGTCATATTCACTCCTTTCCGAGGCACAAAAAAACGCACAAAAAGGGGCTGTTACACCCCTTAGTGTGCGTCTGTTTTTTGTGTTCAAGCGTTCTAGGCTACGGCTACTGGCTCTTTCTTTCGGCTACGCTTCGGCTTCTCGGCTTTAACAACCGCTTCCGCTTCAGCTACCGCCTCGGCTTGCTCGGCTTCGGTGTCCTCGGCTTCTGGCTCTGGCTCGGCGGTCTCTGTCTCAACCTCTGGCTTCTGGCTATCGGCGGTCAACATCGGCATTACCACAAGTTGATAACCATCTACCACAAAGAGGACTGGCGACTTGCCATCGGTAAGTTTGAAGTCCACCATCCCCCCGCAAGCTCTTAAAGCCTCGGTAAGGAAAGCTCCGTCAATTCTTACCCTGACTTCCCCGCCCTCAATATCGGCTGGCATAGTAACTTCCCCCTTATCATCGGGACTGGACATCACTATACCGCCGTTAAGGTGTAGGTCTATCGGGTAATCCTTGCTATCGGCTAGGACTTTCAGTGAGGCAATCGCCTTGCCAGCTTCCACAGTGTCAAGGTGAGCGGTTACATTCGCCTCGGTAGGTATGAGCTTCTCATAATCAGGGAAGCTACCATCAGCACCCCGCCACTTATACCGAGTTATCTCGGTGTCAATGACAAGGCTTACTCCGTCTAGGCTTTCCCCGCTTGCCTCAAAGCTCAGGTTAACCCGATGCGCTTTCCGCAAGGCATTGGCTATCCCCCTTAAGTCATCACGAAGTATCAGGGCTTCACCCTCACCGTCATAGTCAAGCGTTACCACCGCCAGTCTAAAGCCATCGGCACTCACCAGTGTGAGCTTACCCTCACCCGCTTTGAAAAGGACACACTGTAAGACAGGTCTATTGTCCTCTTTAGCGGTAAAGGGTAACACCCTGTTAAGAGCTTCCGATAACTCCAGTCCGCCGATGTTCGGCTTGACTGTTCGGTTAGGGCTTATCCTGACCTCGCATAGGGTAAGAGGGGTATTATCCCCAATCCACGCCGAGTCCTCAAGATAGCTGGTATTAGCTCCACAGGTTACTTTAAGCCTCTTTTGTCCGTTAGTCTGCGTCTCGCTAGCACTATCGGAAGCTGGCACTATCTTGACTATGTTTGAGCCAGCTAAAGCCTTGAGATAACCGAGTAAGCCTCTACGCCCTATAGTATAGTCCAGAAGCACTACCCTTTCGGATAAGGCTCTGGACAAGGCGTTTACCAGCGTAGCCTTATGGGCTACAAGTCCGTTACCTGAACGCTTGCCCACGATATTCAGTTGTTCTATTTTGAACACCCCCTATTGGCTATCTGGCTAGTGGGCAAATCTGCCAGCTTCACCTAGTAGTAAGCTACCACCTAGCTGAGATACTCTAGCCTAAATGGTGCTTCCACTATATAAGTCTCCGAAATGACCTGAAACGTTACCCCCCAAACAAGGTTTTTTGCTCTCTTTTCCGCCACTTACAAAGGTATTTTCTATCGGCTACGGCAAGGGATTGACCGCTATTGAGCTTGTCGGCTATCAGTAAGAGCCGTTGCGGGAAGTCTAGCAGGAAAGTGCGGGCATCCACCCAAGCGTCAAGGTCAAGAGCCTTGTCATCGGCTATAAGCTCCCCAAGCTCGGTAGTATGCCCTTCACTGTCTATGATGGGCTTGTTTAGGCTCTCCAGCTTGATAGCTTTGGGACACTCGGAGTAGAGATAACCCTCTTTACACTTCTGCCTTTGTGCCTTGCTACAGTGCTTACAGTCCAGACCGGTATTATAGCTGTAGTGGCTAAACCAGTAGTCGGCTACAGTTCGGCTGGCTATCCGATACATTACCGCTTCCGTGAAGGGCTTGTGTCCGTTGTTACGCTCTACATCGGCAAGGGTCATTATTATCGTGTGGAGTATGTCCTCTTTGTCTTGAGGCTTCACCCTGTCGGTGAAGCGTGAGGCTACATCATAGTAGGCTAACCATTCGCCTTCTAGTTGGTCATAGCCGTTGCTGCGGACTGGAGCTTGCTTTCGCCTTCCGTTTGACCTAGACTTGATACTGCGGGGCTTTGTTGGTGATGACTGGCATATTGCCAGATGACCGCACCACTGACAAACGCCCTGCCTCGTTTTTAGAGTCCAGACCCGATGACATCGGCTACAATGACCTTGATGATTGCAGTTATCGCCGTCTGGTGCTGGTGGTGCTACTACGCTTGAACTCATACTTACCCCCTTTCAAGAGGGCAAGCGTTCAGGTCAGAGCTTTTCTCGTATTCAATTTTTAAGGTGCTGAAAAATATGTTTTCAGCTTCATTATTTAACATTTAGTCAAATTGAGATACATCAAGAACTAGCTAAATTATCGCCCCCTCCCGGGGGAAATAGAGAGCTTCAATACAAAAAAAGAGAAGCTTCCCTATATAGGGAAGCTTCAGTCATCGCCGTTGCAGGCTAATCTATTTCCTAACGATGAACTTTACCTCCTGGCTTAATGTACCCCACTTTTGCTGAAGACATTACATCCTACCTTACTAACACGACGTCGGAAAAACCATTGAAAGTTAAGGATAATGAGCTGAACAGATGGGAAAGAAACATATTGCAGGGTCGATAAGTGGCATAGGTTGTAGGTGAGTGAAATATTGAATGTGTTTGTGGCAAGTGCTAGTATTACAACAATATAGACAAGCGTAGTAACCGAGGGCTAATCCGAATGTTACAGAATTGGATATCATGGGCTAAAAGGGATCCTAGTGGTTATCGTCATTTAGAAGTAGCTGACAGTAGTCAGAACGTGAGGGAACTTCAGGAAGCAACGAAATCAGAACTCGCGGATCTCCTATTATCAATCAGATTTGTTCCGGGATTCTTAGAGGACATGGCTAGGGATATGGGTTGGGGGAAAGTTGCCGACCTAATGAAGAGTCTCATGCCGACACACAATAATGGAAAGAGGGGCGAGTTTGGCGAAGCTATATCGCACGCTATACTTCAGGAATTCCATGGGCTTGTTGTGCCGGTCGTGAAGCATCAGTTCAAGATTACGAGGGGCCAGAGCCTTCCTGGTATAGATATCATTGCGTTGAAGGTGGGAAGTGGCCCGCAGATAGATGAGGTTTGTTATGTGGAATGTAAGCTGAGAACCAAAAGGGACGACTCGGCGGCAACCGGGGGCTTTGAACAACTTAAGAACGAATACACAACAAAGTTACCAGCGATGCTGACTTTTGTGGCTCAACGACTTTATGAACGCAGTGATGCGCTGTTTGAACCTTTTAAATTGTACTTGTCTGACCGGAGTGACAATATTGGAAAGGATAAATTCGTGTTATCGTTATGCTGGGAGAAGAATGAATGGGATGAGGCAGTACTTACGAATCTCGATGAGAAGATTGAAGTAGATGGAGAAGGACCAAACACTGTACTAGTAGTAGTGATACAGTTACAAAGTCTTGTTTCGCTAACAGACGAAGTTTTTACGAGAATCGGTGTAACGGAGATCTCGGACGATGAATGAAAGCAGGGAGTTGGCTGCAGGACTGGAAACATTGCTTGCAGATCCCCAGTTCCAAAGCGAAACCGCGCAGATAGAAGCTAAGGCATTATTGAGCCGAATTGCTGATAGAATGCCGGGTTATAGCTGGAGCTACCTGATTCACAGGGTGTTACGTAACATGGTGTTCGCTGGAGTGGAGCTGCAGAACTTGGTACAGCAACACCCAGATGAACTAGAACGTCAGGCAATGGCCGCGCGGAAGTTAGCTTTAATCTGGGAATCGCTGGCTCAATTGAGAGAGGGTACCGACAGGGTAACGGCACTTATGAATGCCGCAGTGAACTATGAAATAGCAGGATATGAGGCGAACGCTACCTGTATTGCGCGACTGATAGAGCAGGAGATGTGGAATGGAGCTAAAGATGACTCGATAGGATACATTACTAGTCTGTTCTTAGAAAGGCGATTCCTGAAACTGATTGCTGAATTGCGAAAAACAGGTAGCGAACCACAAGTGGGAAACAAGTTAGATGAGGCTATTTTACAGGCGACTTTAACTGGATTTACAGGCAAAGCACTGGGAGATGCGGTTGGCTTCTTCTTACGAGGAGATAGAAGTGCTCTTTTACAGGCGGTAGAGGAATTTAAACGAGCAGAAGAGGCCTACGCTTCCTTATCACTTATTGATGAGGCGAATCTTATGCATAGCATTAGGACGTTGCTACCAGTCATGGAGAGAAAGTCGATTTGGAACGTACTGCCCCAGTATAGCCTAGGAGATTCGAGATGGGAACGATACCTTAAACTACTGGCTAGGGGAGTAGGAGATGATATTTTTCGTTCTCGTTCAGTATGCGAATTGTGGCCTTCACAGCTGGATGCGTTGAACAGTAGTCTACTGGAATCGCATAGCAATAAGCTAATTAGGATGCCTACCAGCGCCGGAAAAACAAGGATTGCAGAGATAGTGATGATTCATACACTACTGCGAACACCGATGGCTAAGTGTATTTATGTCGCGCCGTATCGCGCACTCTCAGCTGAGGTAGAGCAATCGTTTTTCAATGTGCTGAATGATCTTGGTTTCCGGGTTTCGTCTGTAGTTGGTGGCTACGAGACTGATCAGTTCGAAGATATGCTAACGCAGAATGCGGACGTACTTGTCTTGACACCTGAGAAGCTTGACTTAGTTGTACGCGCTCTCCCTGATTTTATTAGCAATGTGCGGCTAATCGTGATTGACGAAGGACAAATCGTCGACGACCCGACGAGGGGAGTGAAATTTGATTTGCTAATTACAAGGATAAAGAGGAAAGTAAGCCACGCACGCATAGTGACATTATCGGCAGTGTTCTCGAATGAAAGCCTTGGGGACTTCGCGACGTGGCTCAATGCATCTTCAGCAGGAGATATTATAGTATCGGATTGGCGGCCATCGATACAGAGACGAGCACGATTTGATTGGACCGGTAATACCGGTATTTTAAGATATATGCCAGACGAAAATGATATTGAATTAATCCGACAGTTCGTGCCAGGAGTCATATACCATCGAGAATTTGAGTTTGTGAATCCGACAACTGGAAGAGTAAACCACGAAAGGTTCCCAGACAAAAACAGCAAAGCTCAGGTAGCCGCAGAGCTTGCATTCAAATTTGCTGATCTTGGTCCGGTACTCGTCTTCTGTACACAGCCGGATTTTGTAGAAGCAGTGGCAAGAGCGCTAGAACATAGAATACATCTATGCTACTTGTGTGGTGAACCAGTGCCTACATACTTCCAGGGAGAAATAGAGAATAGGTCGTCATTAATAGCAAGAGAGTGGCTTGGCACTCGGCCTTTTGCAAATTGGTTCAAGAGAGGGATTGGAGTGCACTATGGAAGACTGCCTGAGCTTATTAAGAGAGCGGTCGAGTCAGATTTCCGCAAGAAGAAACTCAGAGTGATGGTAGCAACGAATACTCTGGCGCAGGGGGTAAATCTCCCAGTTAGGACTGTGATCGTTCATAGCTGTAGAAGATACCAAGTGGATGCGGAAAAATCAGAACGGCTGTCGGCTCGTGATTATTGGAATATTGCGGGTAGAGCAGGGCGAGCAGGTGAAGAGACAGAAGGACTTATTGTGCATATTAACCTCGGTAGAAACGATGAGAGGGACTTCGAGTATTACATAGAGAAGCGCATGGAACTAGAACCGGTTCGCAGCGCATTATATCAGAAGCTACTTGATATTATTAATGAAAGATTATCTCCGGAAGCTCTGAGAGCGGAGATTGATCCAGAAGTGCTTGCACTACTGGTCGAAGAGGGGCCAGGAATACTAGAGAGCGAGACATTGCAGGAAGTTTTAGGAGAGACATTAGGGGGTATACAAGCTAGTCGAGAAGGTGTTTCTTTGGAAAAGCTGTACGAAATATTTGGTGAAGTTGCTCAGGGCATTATGGATAGGGTTCCTGAACGAGAGGATCAGGTCTCATATAGCGTAACAGGCCTTAGTTCGACTAGTTGTCAGATAATCAGAGAAGCTATTCAAGATAAGGAGACGGAAGTAAGACAATTGCTGATGGGAGAAGAGACTACAGTAGACAAGGTAATTGAGTTTGTGTTTAGTTGCTGTATGTCGCTTCCTGAAATGCAACCTAGATACGATTTTGACGGTAGCTACGAGGATCTACTGAAATCGTGGGTGGATGGGACCGATATGAGTGTACTATTAAGCACATTCAGCAACGATGCAATGTCTCCGGAGCAGTTGGGTAGATTTATAGACGACTTGTTTGGGTATCGACTGCCTTGGGGAGTTTCCGCGGCTGTTCGAATAGCATCAAAAGCGCTTGGTGTATCGGAATCTGACGTGTGTGAATTGATGAGATTCCTCCCATCTATGATAAAATTCGGGGTTCCTGATCCGGTCGCTTGTTGGGCTATGTCGATTGGTATACCCTTTCGTAGCGTGGCGATACGCATTGCAGCCGCGTACCAGAGTGAATATGAAAGTCCAGAATTCGAGGGTTTTCTTATGTGGGTAGGGACATTAAGTAGTGAACGATTACAATATGAGTTCAATCTTACGGGCCCCATACTAGAAGAAGTAAGCAAGGCAGTTTTTCTGTCGGGGAAGAATCCGCTGCTTGAGGAGTATAAAGATATTCAGAGGTTACTGCCTGTTGAGACCGAAGTAAGAGGAATCGCATATGAAGGACGTGCAGCAATAGCCTCCAGAGTAAAGGCCAAACAGATTGTAGAACTCGAACGTGACTATGACAATCCCGTGGACCGCAACGCCATTGTAGTGTCCCTCAATGGCAGGAGAATGGGTTATATACCACGTGAACTTGCACAAGTGCTGGCACCAGAAATGGATACAGGTACTCGGCTTGTGGCTATGGTTACAAAAGTTATTTATGGGAGGATACCGTCGATATATCTCCTTGTAGAAATATTGGGTACTCCTAGTCATTAATCAAATGCAACAAGATTAAGGAATTGAATATTTAAGTAGCTTAGCTACATTGTTTTGAGGGAGTTATGAGCATATTTAAGCGCTTTGATAAGGCTCGTGCTTCAAGGAAATACTTCAATGAAGCCAATAAATATTGGAAACGTGCTGAACAACCCTTCAAAGCTAAAGATGAATTCGCATTAGCTAACAACCTTATCGAGTTAATAAGAAACTGCCAACTGGCTATAGCGGAGGACGAAAATTATGGCGATGCCTACGTACTCCTAGCTGATGCGTTGTTATTAGCTGGTGTTTCCGATCCAATCAAAGCAGATAAAGAACGCAGTTGGTACTTAGTTACTCGAGCTGCTGCTGTCATCTATACTTGGTATACACTTCCAAACAGAGATTACTCAATCACAAAGAATGTAAGACAAGGAGAGAAGTTATTCCAGACTATATTGGATATAGTTAACGCAGGTGAGTTAGAAGTAAAAAAAGATCCAATGAAATTAATCAATAGTTACCGTGAACAATATGCCGACAATACTATATCACCTGAAGGATTAGAGGAAATATCTGACGTTCTCTTGAATCGGTCATACCAAAGAGATACAGAATATACTCCAACACCAAATCAGACTCCTTCTAATTATCAATGGCTTGAAGAAACTCTCATGCCTGATCACTTTGATTTGTTAACAAAGGTGATTCATAGATTATCAGGTGACACTTCTTCTCTTCCGAGCGATCAGCGGCCAACTATGGCTCGTATTCAAGAAATGACAGAAGACCTGCGAGATCCGTTTCTGACTCCTGCTGCTGTTGAAGAAATCTTAAATCGATTAATGGAAGCATATAAACAAAAGGATTGGCGGCAGATGCTAGGTTGGCTTGCTGATATTCGCTTGATAAATGATTACCGTCGTAATAAACCAGGGTACGATAAAGGTATTATGGAAAAACAGGAAATGAATTGGGCTAAGTTCTTCGCTCCAACAATCAACGAAGCAAGGAAAGCAAAGGACATCGACACGATGCTTCTCGCGATTGGCTACAACCATTACCTTGGTATTGATGAGGTGGCTACTAAACTGTTAGGAGAGGTCAGGAACGAGGTTAGCGAACGCGATATGATGTTTCGGGTGCAGAAAATAAGTGAGAATCCAATTATGATGCATGAAGAAGCAATTATCAATAAAACGAGAGAATTCATAAATGAGAACTAATCACGAAGTACTTCTAGCTTATCATTTCCATAAACCATAACAACAAAGTATCTTGTGAAATCAGAGAATTCCCCCCTCTGCAATTGAAACCACGCACTATCGTTGACAACAGGCAGTCAGACCGCTAACTTGTCACAGGGGTGATTTTCGCTATTCATCGTGTATAATGTTCCCAAAATGCTGTGTCCGGCTTTGTCTCTTAGTGCCAACCCGGCAGGCTACGGCGTTGGAAGGATAATCAGCATAGGCTGGGCACCAGGAAAGTGAAAATGAAAAGGTTTTTACTGGCAGTTGTTCTTATCATTTGTTTAATACTAATATCAGCCTGTAACATCGCAAATACACCACCCTCAGCTAGTCCTACAACGCCTTCCTCAACCTCGGAACAAACAGCTGAACCCAGCCCCACTCCTTCTACCACTCCCAGCCCCGAACCGACGTCTCCGACGGGAGAGCTAAAGGTTCACTTTATAGATGTGGGACAGGGCGATGCGATTCTTATCGACTTAGAGGATACCGAGATCCTGATTGACGGTGGCGACAGGTCGCCGGGCGTAACCGGATACCTTAACCAGTATGTTGATGGGCCTCTTGAGGTTATGGTAGCTACTCACCCTCATGCCGACCATATCGGCGGCTTAATCGCTGTCCTGGACGCTTTCGAGGTAGATCAGGTATGGCACAATGGTGATACCAGCGACTCGAAGACCTATTCTGATTTCATGAGCGGCGTAAGTGCTGAGGGAGCAGACGTTCATATCGCCAGACTGCATGATGTCATTAAGGCTGGAGATTTGGAACTATTCGTGCATCATCCAGCAGACTTATCCGGTTCTACCAATAACAACTCTATTGTTTTGCATCTTGCCTACGGCGATATCGACTTCCTTTTCACCGGTGACGCCGAGCAGGAAGCCGAAGCGGAAATGATGGCATTGAGCTCGTTACAACTTCCGGAGGTAGAAATCCTCAAAGTGGGACATCATGGGTCCAGGACGGCTTCATCCGCGGACTTTCTGGCCGTTGCCAGCCCTGAGGTAGCCATCTACATGGCCGGGGCGGATAATAGCTACGGACACCCCCATGCCGAGACTATTATCGCTCTCAATGCCATCGGCGCCAAGATATACGGCACGGATGTCAACGGTACCATTATCGTTACCACTGATGGTGAAACATACCTGGTCAGTACCGAGAGATAATAACAGCGGATAGCAGGTCAGGCGGATCACCTCCCCTTTACCAAGAGACCCAGCATTTCCGTCAGGTGTGGCTGTGGGCCTTAGTCCTGTTCATATCACTGCTTTCCCTGTACGGAGCGTTCCAGCAACTGATCCTGGGAGAGCCTTTCGGCAATAACCCGGCACCGGACAGCATCATGATTGTCCTGGCTATCTTATTCGGCATAGGCCTCCCTCTTTTCATGTATACGACAAATCTAACTACCGAAATCCGCAGCGACGGCCTTTATTTCCGCTTCTTCCCGTTTCACCTGTCTTTCCGGAGGATAGGCGCCCAGGAAATCAAAAAGTTCGAGGCATGTACTTACAGCCCGATTAAAGACTACGGCGGCTGGGGTATTCGCTACGGACGGAAGGGTAAGGCCTATAATATTAGCGGCAACCGCGGAGTGCAGTTTGAGCTCTCCAGCGGGAAACACCTGCTGATAGGTTCGTGCAGACCGGAGGAACTGGCGGAAACACTGGCTTCAATTCTGGGTAAGCGATAGGTATGTAACCCCGGTTAATCAGACCTCTTCATGTGGCTGGGGCCGATTTCCGGGTACAGGGTAAAGAGGGGGTTGGACCACAGCTCATCGCCGGCTTCAACGCCCTTCTCTGTGAGACGGTAGTAAGTCCGTTCCGGAGCCGGCGGGTAGTTATCCTGAACGGCCGAAGCCTCGGTTCGACCTGTAGCCTCTACCCATCCGAGCCGCTTGAGCACGCCGAAATACATCAGGAAAGAGTGGTAGCGCATGTGGGTAAACTTGCGAGATATCCGTTTAAGCTCGCGCCCGTAGATGCTCTCCGCCTTCTCCTCGGTAACATCCTCACCGCTCACTACCATGCGGCTAATGATTCTCTCAGCCCGCTCCCGGGCGGTAGCCCGGGCCAGAGCTTCCTTGTACTCGAAGTTAATGTCAGCCTGGGCGGCTCCGGTGTCCGGATCAACGACACGTGAGCCTTCCGGACCTCTACCCAGGAGAAACTCCCGGATAAACCAGCCGCAGCCGAAAGGCCTCAGAAATCCGCCCCTTGTTGGTCTTAGCTCAATAGCCATTATTACACTCGTCTCGCCAGCGCTGGTTCACCTGCTGCCGACGTCAGGGCATTGATAATGTTTGTGGACACTTTCCGTATATCCGCCAGGTTCTGCTCCAGCACCTTCTTGTCCTCCGCCCACAGCGCCACGTAGGGAAAAGACCGGGCGCCGGTGTCGAAGCCGAAGTGGGCGCCGACGGTGAAGGCCACACTCTCAGCAATGGTCTCCGCACTGCGCCGGGACATCCGGAAGACTCCCTCGGAATAGTAGTGCGCCATCTCGTGGAGTAAAGTCTTCAGCTGCTGGGCCCGTGATTCCTCCGGCCTTACCCAGATACTCTTTCCCGAGTACATTCCCTTTACGGCCGGGTCCTGATAAGGTCTTGACTCAAAGCTAACGTCAACACCCTGCGCCTTGGCCAGACGCATTACACTACTGAGCAAGGTTTCATTCGCCTCTCCGGTCAGGGCCGGCACCTCGAACTCCGGCAGGGGCTTGCCATCGGTCTGGGAAATATCAGACACATGGCATAGCAGACCTTGAAATAGCGGGGCTTATGCTTGACCTCGCCGATTTCCTGAAGGCGGCTCCAGCGATCGCTTCTCAGGGAGGTGAGATGTCATGAGATCGTGAATTTAGAAGTAAGTCACTAACTTTAATCAGGAGGTTTCATTATGGAAGAAGAGTACGTAATACAACCGGACAACGAAGAGGCAGAGGCCCAGGACGAATCACCGGAACCGGACAGCACGGACGTAGCGGTAGATGAAAAGACCGAAATCAACCGGCTGCTCGATGAAGGCTATACCGTGAAACAGATAATCGAGCTGGGCTTCAAGAGGCGTACCGTCTACTACTACGCCAAGAAAAGGGTGAAGCCGGAAGGCACTCCGGCATCATCCAACGGACACAACCCCCAGACAACACTACTCCCGGCAAAGCTGGATGGTAAACAGGTAATCGTTCCCGAGTATCTCATCAAGCACCTGTCTTTCATCGACGGCGACAAGAAACAGGTGGCGGTAGACATGGTGCTTATCTGGGAGGCAGCCCGGCGCTCAGTTATGGAAGACGTCATGATACTTCAGGGACTGACCACTGCTCAGGCTCAGACCACCGAAACACAGCTCAGGATACTTCGTGAGGCCAAGAGCGAGAGCCGGGAGATCGCCGCAGCGGCAGCCGAACAAGCTGCCCAGATGGTCGGTGGACAGGTGAACGAGATAGTACGGCAGTCAGCCAGGCCGGAAAGCCCCAATCCAATGGCTTCCATGTTCAGCCAGACTATCCAACCTTACTTTTCTCAAGCGTTGTCGCGGATGTTCGGCATGTTCGGAGGCTTAGGGCAGATGCCGGGAATGGCACCTCAACAAGGTCAACCAGCTCAGCCAGGACCGGCGCAAGAGCAGCCGACGGCATTTGGCAACACAGGCAATCAAGTAAGCAAACAGGAAATGGAGGATGCGTTCGATGGTGAATAACATGGATAACCAGCAGATGCAAAATCAGGTCGAAATGTTCAGGCAGATGTCCCAGCAGCAGGGAGTCAGTGGTGTTGCCTATATAGATGTCTACCCCGCCAGCGGCTTACTGCGGTATAAGCTGAAGGTCACCCCGCCTGAACGAAGGGCAGAGATGATTGGCAACATTTCCCTTATCCTGGAAATGATGAGCCAGGCATTCAATCTTCAGGTAAAGAAAATAATCAACGAGGAGGCTAACAATGGATGAACTGGGAAGGTATATCAACAGCATGATGGGGTGGGCGATGCTCATGACAGCGCACGACATGGTGAAGAACTTTGTCGAAAAGCTGATTGAGGCCGAAACAAAGTTGCTTACCAAAACGCTGGGGCACGAACCGACCGATGAGAACCGGCAGTACTACCACGACCTGCAGTGGCAGAAGTCGAATCCGGAACGGGCTCAACAGAGGGAAGCCGACCGGGAGAAGCTCCGCAGTCTGGTATTCGGCGAAGAATAAGGTTGGAAGGCGGACAATTTGGCGGACACTATTCGTATCAATATTCCAAAGTGTCCGCCATTTTCAAAGCTAAAGCGGACATTAAGGACGGAGCGGACGTTTTTTTAAAGGATAGGGGGGTCTTAAGTGAAACCTGAACAATTGGAATTGATGTTTCCCTTAATGGTTATGGCAATGCTCGTGTGGGCCTCTGATGAGCTATCAGAACCGAGGCAAACAAAGGACGTGTCATTCTCGAATAAGAATAATCCGGGACGCGATTCCCTTCAGCATACTCCTATTAATCCTCGGCAAAAAGAATGGGCTGAAAAGGCAGTTAGAAGGTTTGCAGAAGCTCAGGAAAAGCAGTGGCGGAATTGGAGCGAGGCCATGTTTGAATCCAATTAACTGTAGGAGTTTAGACTTAACCTGCCATTGAAATCAATATTGCTTAGATTATCTCACTTACTCTGGGTCGATAATGAATTAAATTTGCGGTATCTGCAGAAGCGTCATATCTGTCTCAACTGTCACGGAAATACATTGCTGGATAGTTTCTTGAGACACTTGTGACGGATGTGACAGGTGAGAACACACCAATAATTTGCATTATATCCAGATACCCTATTGAAAAGGTGACTTCTTCAGAGAACTCAAAATACTTCTTTGTTCAATCACTGGCTCTAAGGCAGATTGAAATCATGGAGAAAATTGCATTATGATACAGGCGGTTTAAGGATGTTTTATCTTTGTCAAATCTGTGACTGGAGCTAAGAGGGAGAAGTAATGGAAACGCTAGAAACAATAGGCAAGAGGGCAAGTTTAAAGCGGCGTCTTTCAGCCCGCGATATCGAAAAGGAGAAAATCGCCCTAGTCTTAGATGCTGCCAGGATGGCACCATCGGCTCACAATATGCAGCCGTGGCGCTTTATTATCGTTAGAGGTAAGAAGAATATTGAAACTGTGGTCACCAGAGCGTTCGAGGAGCCAAATCAAGTAGTTAGGGAGGCGCCTGTTCTTATTATCGCCTGTGTCAATCCCGGCGACGATATGACCCGTGATGGAAAGAAATACTACTTTTGCGCTGCAGGCTGTAAGAAGGCTTTCGACAAGGAACCTGAGAAATATCTGGCCAAAGGAAAGTAGTTTTTCATCTGACAGGGCATAGAATTCGGGGATGATCTATGGTCATACCCTCTATTCACTTTGTACCCGGAAGTTGACCCCAATCACATGAAAAGGTCTGATCAGCTAAACTGTCACCCTTTCATAAAAATCTCCGCTGGATACCCCCCAGCTTGCTGGGGGGAGGAAAGCGGCCCCATCCCGTGTGACCCGGGGCAGGGTGGCTCCCCTTCCCGTAATGCCCCACAGCTTGCTGTGGGGCACTTTACTATTTCAGGTGTATTAATCTATCACTATCCTGTTACTTGTTGCCATTAATCACGGTCTCTCACCGTTGTAATAACGCGGGGTCAGTCTTTCGTAATAGGAAAACCGGCTGCCACCCACGCCGTTACGCTGCCGGGGACGTTGTACACCTTAGGATAACCGGCCCGGAGCAGGATACTAGCACCAAGTCCAGCACGGTGCCCTGTTTTACAGTATACTGCCCTACTATAACTTCACTCGCAGTTATGCATTGGGCGACTATTTTGGTAGCTTGACCTCTTCAATCTGGCAGGTAGGCTCCTGAAGCTCGGCGGCAAAAAACCTTCTTCTGAAGTACAACGCCAGATTCACCAGGCTTATCAATACCGGCACCTCAACCAGCGGTCCAATGACGGCAGCGAACGCCTGCCCCGAACCGATGCCGAAAACCGCCACCGTCACGGCAATAGCCAGTTCAAAATTGTTGCTCGCCGCGGTGAAAGCAATGGTCGCCGTCTTCGCATAGTTGGCCCCAATTCTCTTGCCCATATAGAAGGAGACCAGAAACATGACGACAAAATAGATGAGCAACGGTACCGCAATACGCAGCACGTCAAGAGGTATCTGAATGATTAGTTCCCCTTTAAGAGAGAACATCACCACTATGGTAAAAAGCAGAGCCGCCAGGGTCACAGGACTAATTTTCGGTATAAACTTAGTCTCGTACCACGCGCGGCCCTTTGATTTGATAAGCAAAAAGCGGGTCAGCATGCCACCAAAGAAGGGGATACCGAGGTAGATAAAAACACTTTGAGCGATTTGGCTTATCGTGACCTCTACAGCTGAGCCTTTAAGCCCGAACCAGGTTGGTAATATGGTGATGAAAATATAGGCATAAACCGAGTAGAACAATATTTGAAAAATTGAGTTAAAGGCGACCAGTCCGGCGGCATATTCATTATCCCCCTGGCAGAGCTCGTTCCAGACGATGACCATAGCGATGCATCGGGCCAGGCCTATCATGATTAAGCCCATCATGTATTCGGGATAATGCCAGAGGAATCCCAGGAAGAGGATGGCCAGAAAGAACATCAGTATCGGTCCTATGACCCAGTTCTGAACCAGGGAAACCCCGAGCACACGCCAATCACGAAATACTTTGCCCAGTTCCTCGTACCTGACCTTGGCTAGAGGCGGGTACATCATCAGGATCAGCCCTATAGCGATAGGGATAGATGTGGTACCGATAGAGAGCCGAGTTATGGCGTCACCAACATGAGGGATGAAGTACCCGAGCCCTACCCCGAAGCCCATTGCCAGGAATATCCACAGGGTTAAAAACCGGTCAAGAAAAGAAAGCCTGCCAGTACTGGAGTCCAGTTTTTTACTCATGCTTCTTTCTCATCAGCGTTGTTAATCTTCCTCCCGTCTGGTTACCGTTATTTAAATAAAGATGTCCACAATCATCCAAACCGAGGTGATGAGCAGTATGATGGCAAAGAGCACCCTGAGTGCAGGCGCATTTACACGAATAGACAGACTGGAGCCGAGACGCCCGCCGATAAACGCTGCCGCGGCCAGGGGTAGCGCGGCAATCACATTGAAAGAGCCGCTGACGATATGACCGGAGAGACCGCCAAGAGCGGTGGCGGCCACCATTAGTGAGGAAGTACCGATGGCAATACGCAACGGGACACGTCCAATCAGCACCATGGCCGGCATCTTGAAAATGCCCCCAGATATTCCAATCATACCTGCCACAAAGCCGGCTGCCGCTGTCACCGGCATCAGACCAGGCAGGCGCACAACGTAGCTTTTGTCTCCCATCTTACGTTTCCAGTGGCCCCAACCATGTGAATTGTTGGTCTCCTTCTCTCTCGCCGGCCTTATCATAAAAATACTGGCAATGATGAGCACCCCGGCAAAGACAATCTTGAGTACCGTCGCATCAATAGAGTTTGCCAGTAGACCACCCACAAATGCCAGGGCTAAAGTTGGCGGCTCGATAACCAGGGCCAGCTTCCAGTCAATTATCCTGCGGCGGCTGTATATAATGACCGCCGAAATTGATGTCGCCACTATTACAAACAAGCTGGTGGTTGCCGCATCGTGGACACCCATTCCCAAAGCCAAAAGTATAGGTACGTAAAGACTGCCGCCACCCTGGCCCACCATCGAGAAGGCAACCGATACAGCTAAGATGGCAGCAGCGGCTATGATGATGGATGTAATCGCCATGCTCTTATTTTCTCAAGAACCGGGTGTGTTAACCTACCCGCCTCTAACTTTTGTATCCTGAGCAAGGTATGCAATGGGGCTGGTTATTGACCAGTCGGACATACCGCTCGAAGACGTACTCACCGCATTTAACACATCTTACTTTGTTAAACGAGCCTTTTACAGGAGTAAATTTATAGTCCGGGAGCTTCTCTATCTTGAAGACCTTGCCATCCGGTTGAGCATCTACCCAGCTTAATGCTTTCTCGGTTACTTCAGCCGGTATCTGCGAAGGTTCAACACCGTTCTTTCTGAAAGCAAAAAAATCCGCCTTGCCGAACTCGTCCAGGAACTCCGGCGTGAGTGATAGGCGGATTGCTCCTTTCTTGGGGTGGTAGAAAGTAGCCGCCAGTTTACCCCAGAAGGTCTTTTCGATAAGGGATTTGCCATAGGTGGCTCCGGTGGCTATTTGCATACCATCCATAAGGCAAGTCTGAGGGTGACCAACCCCGAGTTCAGGTATGACAAAAAACCCGTGGTCTTTCTCGTGTTCCACGCCTAGCTCCTGCATGGCCCGCTTCGCCATGCGATAGCCGAGCGGCATGAAAGGGCAACGGTGCCCGTGAAACTCCCATGCCCATTCTGGTATAGTGTTCATTCGAATTCCTCCTAAATTGAATTTATCAACTTAACTACATGATGAGGTTAAAACGTTTAGGCCGGTAGAGGGGTCTTACATACTTTGCCAAAACAACCCGGGCCCATCCGCTCAGCCTTTTGTAGACGCTCTCTATCCAGCCTGGCCACCTTGTTGTCCTTGAGAGCTTTCTTAGCCGCATTTATCAGGTCCGATATATAGTCCTGCATGCATTCGGTGTCAATCGAATATAAAGACCAGAGTCCATCTTTCCGCTGATTGAGGAAACCGGCACCATAGAGGGCGGTCAAGCCACGTGATGCCTTGGACTGTGATATCTGTAGTGCCTGCATCACTTCGCAAACGCAGCACTCGCGCTCTAAAATCAGATTGAGTATGCGCAGCCTGGTTTCATCCGACAGTGTTTTGAAAGCTTTTACTGTTTCTCTCATATTGCCCCCTAAACTATATGCATATTCTTGCATACGGGCATATCATATAGCGTAAACAGGGTAATGTCAAGATTTAGACAATAGAAGTTCGGGAACTATCCGCGAGGTCTATCGTGACAGCAGGGAAGTAACAAACCGCTAGATAGTGCAATGAGGTAACAAAATACTTGTTACCTAAAGTAACTCCTAACATTTCTGAAAGTTAAGGATCTCACTGGCTGCTTTGAATCCCAGTGGACCATAGCGATTTCTTAAGCAGAACAGACCGTACTCTCTCATAACATCAATAAAATTCTCTGTTCCCATATGCATTGGAAATATTGAGAGAGTACCATCCTCTTTAAGCACTCTATGAAGCTCTTGGAGTAATCTCCGGCGGTTGTCTATTTCGTGCATCACGTCATACACCAGTATTATGTCTACGCTCTCATCTGGTAAGTCTATGCTCAGCTTTGAACTGTCCGAAAGGACAGTCACAATATTGCCTAATGCCGCCTCCTTCGCTCTCTCTCTGACACGTTCCAACCGATCGGAGCGCGCCTCGAAAGCATACACTCCTCCTTCTTTACCAACTATCCTGGCACTGGGGATTGTAAAAGTACCTGAACCACAACCGTAGTCCAGTACGGTCTGTGCTTGGCTGACACCAACATGCATCAGCGCTTCAGAAGCATGTTCTGTTAGCCACTCCCTGAATTCCATTTCACCGGGCAGCGTCTCTGGCATCCTTCTGACCACAATATTCCTTCCCCGAAGCATGGTCCCATTGAGCTGTCTGATAACCTCCTCCCCTTTTTCTTCATTCGGTATCTTCGCTATAGCGAAACCCTTTGATTTGCCTGACTCCACATCTCTGATAATTGTGACTAATCGTGGTGGACAGATTTTAGAAAAAATCTCTTCCACATCGACTTCTGTCGTGTCGTCAGAAAGACCGCCAACATATAACTGCATAGTATACTCCAAGGATAGTTTCTTATTATTTTGTTGGTTTAACTAGTGGAGAACAAGGTACGAATCTGTTCCCTATTTTGTGTGTACTCAGGTTTTGATAGTAATGGGCATCTCTCCAACGATATTACTCCATTGCGTATGTCGGCAGCGCAAGCAAGGCAGGTAGAATATCCGCATTCCTTACAGTTGGTCCCGGGGAGCAGTTTATAAATATCATAGACGGTAGGCAGTTTACGCCCCCTAAAACTGGGAGTAATGCGTTCGTGCTCCTCCCAGACCCGGTTGACCAGCCCGACCACTTCATCGACAATCGATGATGTCTCGGACGGGTCTGTAACCATGCCGACCTGGATTTCGTGGGGGCGGAAGGCATATCGCCGGCGGTTATTAACGCCAATCAGGATGCTGTTCTCGTGGTCATAGAGCGCATCATCCAGCACGGTGTTAAGATAGGGAAAGGAAGCACTGATATCAATCGGCAAGATTACCCTCACTCCGTAGCGGCCGCTGCCGGGGGAGTGATGATCCTCTATCAACTCGAATCTGTAATCGGTTATCAGTTTGTCCAAAGTGCCCACACCGCTATTATAACTTGAGGCCATCATAAAGCCAACGGTTTTATCTGAGTGACAAAATACCACTTGTGATGTGATCCTCTTAAGTGTTTTTGGATCGTGCCTCAGATGCCAATCGTCCTGCTAAGCTTTCATAACCTAATGAAACAGGGCAGAATTTTACCCAGCTTAACAATCTAGTTATCGTTGACCCATTGGCTACTATAATGCTAATATAAGTGTATTAGTGCTTACTTATTATCATCACATGATGTAGAGACAGTTCCGTAAGTAAATAAGACGGACTATGCCTACTTAGTAAGAGGGAGTATACAAATGACGCAATCACTTGTTGCCTCAGTTGGCTTCGCCCTATTCATTCTCTGCCCTAGAATGGCAGGAATGGCAAATGTTATAGCCAATGCTACTAAGGTAAATCTGGTACTTGTATCAGTAATAGGAACGCTAATATCGTTGCCCCTTATTGTGGCTATGGTACTTATTTTTCGGCAGTATGGCTTGTGGGCTGCCCTCGCTTTTGCTGTATTCACCGATTTGCTGGCAGCTCTCGTAATGGGCGCCATAAGCTGGAAGGCTAGCTTCGAGACTTTTATAATAGCACTTTTCGTGATAGCCGGTGTCAGAGTGGCCAGCTTAATCACCGCCAAAATATTCTAAATGTCTGGTGATGGCAAAATTTCATAAGGAACTACCGCGATGGATTACAAAAGCATTGATGATCAGGCAGCACTATTCGGTGTTCTTGCCGACCCAACCCGACTGAAATTGTTGAGACTCCTTGCTCAGCAGCGGGAGCCGAACGCTCTCTGCGTGAATGCGCTAGCCTACCAACTGGGAGTAACGCAGTCAGCAGTCTCTCAGCACCTTAGAGTACTCAAGTCGGCGGGTTTGGTTAAGGGCGAAAGGCGTGGCTATCGTATCCACTATTTCATCAATCCGGAAGGATTAATTCAGGCTCAAAAGCAAATATCCAGTGCCCTTCGCCTTGAAGAAAAGGCAACTGACGGAAATAGCCCGGAAAAATGAAATAATGAAGTCAAATAACCAACCAGCTGTGGAAGTATTAAGCCTCACCAAACGCTATGGCGATGTTATTGCCGTAGACGATATCAGTTTTCAGGTAAATGGGGGTGAGCTATTTGGCTTTCTCGGTCCCAATGGCGCCGGCAAGACTACCACTATAAACATGCTGACAGGCCTGGCCCGGTTGGACGCTGGGATCGTCCGCATCAATGGTATCGAGTCTACGCAGAATCCAAAGGCGGCCCAGCACCTGGTAGGCGTAGTTCCTGATGAAAGCAACCTCTATCCCGAGCTAACTGGTTTCGAGAACCTTTGCTTCTGCGCGGCGCTCTATGGCATGCGTAAGAACGAACGCCAGACACGAGCGCGTGAGCTTCTGGATACCTTCGGCCTTACCGATGCCGCTGACCGTAAGTTCGCCGGCTATTCCAGGGGAATGAAGCGAAAGCTTACCTTTGCGGCTGGAATAATACACCAGCCTCCTATTCTGTTTCTTGACGAACCAACCACAGGTATAGATGTCGCCAGCGCCCGCCAGGTAAGGCAGATAATCGCTGATCTCCACCGAAAGGGTACAACTGTTTTCCTTACAACGCATTATATAGAAGAGGCCGAGCGGCTCTGCGAGCGGATTGCCTTCATCGTAAACGGAAGAATTGTTCGAACTGACCGCACAGCAGATTTGCTACAGCCTGTAAAGGGCAAAAACGTGTTGCTTCTTTCCGTCTCTGATTCCGGGGCTAACTTATCTGGGGAAATGACTTCGGTTTTCCCACAATATCAATTTCAATCTACCGCCCCGGGGCAGGTCCAGGTCGAATCAGTTGAGCCGGTTAACATCGGCCCTCTGGTGCGATTCCTCGAAGAACGAGGCGTTCAGGTGACCGAAGCCCGCAGGTATCTTCCATCACTGGAGGATGTTTTCGTCCAGGTTACTGGTATTGAAGCGGGTTTAATGCAGAGGGAAAAGGAAAAAGCCGGAGGTGGGGGAAATCAATGAAACGCTGGATTGCTTTTTGGAACATCCTCGCCAAGGATATGCGGGCTTATTACCTTAAGCCTCCTAACATCAGCTGGGGAATTATCTTTCCACTGGCATGGACAGGCATGTTCTTCATAAGATCCGGCAGCGGAATGGAAAGCATCCTAACCCTGTTGCCAGGTGTTATGACGATCTCCATACTCTTTGGAACCACCTCAATGCTGGCGGTGACCATTACGTTTGAGAAACGGAGCCGGTCATTTGAGAGATTGCTCCTGGCTCCAATATCCCTGGAGCTTCTAATGCTGGCCAAGACCTCCGGGGCTATCCTCTTCGGAGTGGCCAATGCTTTTGTACCCATTATAATTGCCGCGTTCCTGACGGATCTTTCGGGCATAGCCTGGTTTCTGATTGTACCTGCTATTCTGCTCATGGGGATTGTGTCGACGTTCATCGGGCTTTTCATCGCAGTATCCGTAAGCGAGATCTTCGAAGCCCAGACCTTCTCGAATTTCTTCCGTTTTCCGATGATCTTCCTGTGCGGGCTATTCTTTCCCATCATAGCGCTACCCGTATTTCTCCGCCCACTTTCTTATGTATTACCTCTGACCTACGGTGTCGATATCCTCCACGGGGCAATCCACAACGAGCATATCATGTCATTTACGCTTGACTTCATCATTCTAGGGGCATTCTGTATCGGCCTGTTTGCGTTGAGCCTGCGTAACATCAAACGCAGATGGATTGTCTGAGAGCAGTAGCGAAATGAGCCATTAGGTAAATCCCGTTCATAGCTTCAATACGGCACCCAACTGAAGTATAAAGCCTCCCTATCCAGGGAGGCTTTTTGTTTTTTCTTTTACCTCGCTGCCCCCGGGGGATTACCGACATAATAGCTAGTTCTTGAAATTTTACCTTATGACTTTTTGTTGGACAATGAAGCTGAAAACACTCACTTTAACAATTGAATAACGAAGCTCTGACCTGAACGCTTGCCCTTGTGAAAGGGGG
>Ga0307427_1000374_pt1 | contig 29091 bp, 25 predicted proteins | sample SalMarWE160190MG_FD_202162 | JGI IMG/M metagenome (GOLD analysis project Ga0307427, IMG submission 202162) | Salt marsh sediment microbial communities from the Plum Island Ecosystem LTER, Massachusetts, United States - WE1603-190 | ecosystem: Environmental > Aquatic > Marine > Intertidal zone >...
GGGAAATACCGCGATTATCAAGGAAGCGACAAGTTATCAGCTCACAGAAAGGATGGGCAAGATGCTTGCTATGGCATCGTTTGGTAACACAGGCCTTGCCTTTGCTTTACGTGGTCCCGTGATGAGAAGGGCAATCATTCCAGGGAGTTTGAGTCGGTGCTACACGATTGGCAGGGGGATTCGCGAAGCAGCCGAGCAGAGCGAACATGTGGTGGAAGCAATTACTGATCTGTGCAAAGGGTGGTTGCTTTATGCAGGGGAAGTTGTTCGGAAGGAATGGAAGGTCTTGGATGGTTGTTACACCGGAACACATCGTGTAAAGGGTACCGGAAATTTTGCCGGCAGCGTGCTTAAAATCTGGTTCAAGAATGAGAACCATCTTAGCTGGTTGGATAACAAACCATATGTTGCCAGTCCTGATCTGGTGAGTCAAGTAGATTTGCAAAGCTATGAGCCCGTCCCCAATCACGAACTAAGGGAGGGACAGATGATTGCTGTCATTGGAATGAGGGCTCATGAATTATATCGCACCTCAAAGGGAATCAGTCTTGCGGGACCAAGACACTACGATTCTAATTTCAACTATGTTCCTATAGAAGACATGATAGTTGCGCAATAAAGTTGATGGAGTGCTTCTGCAACGTCCTTCGGAATGTTGCAAATCCGATTACTAGCTTCGTAGGGTTCGCTGGGCTGCGGCTACACCAGTGCCCAATTCACAGTGATAGCCACAGTCCAGCAATGCTGCTTCGATAGCTCCGATCGTGGCTAGTAGATCACCCGAGTTTGTCGCTCCCATGTGCCCGATACGAAAGTAACGATCCCTAATTTCGGGATGCAGTCCACCAGCGAGAATTGCGCCCGCTGCTTTAACCCTTGGTAGAAACTCTGCCCCTGCAATTCCGTCTGGGTAGTAAGGGGCTGTTAGCGTTGCTGCAGCATGCATTGGGCTAGTAGGCACTTGATCCAATCCCAATGCCCGAACAGCTGCTTTGCATGCTTTCCCAAGCTTGTAGTGTCGCAAGAAGCGAGCCTTCATCCCTTCTTTAAGAATTATTCCAAGGCTAACGTTCAGTGCGCAGATAAGGTTCACAGCAGGGGTTCCAAAATAGCTTGGTTTTCGTGCTTCGTAGGCCTCCATGACTGGTAGCCAATTAGCCCAATCCGCGTAGTAATTAGCGACTGGGGTTTTGCGTTTTCTCCAGATATTCAACGCTTTGGGACTGACAACCAAGAGGGCAAGTCCAGGAGGAACTCCAATTGCTTTTTGGGAAGTTGTTAGGGCAACATCGATACCCCATTCCTCTTGGTAGAGCTCTTCAGCCCCCACAGAGCAGACTCCATCAAGCACTGTGAGTACGTCATGTCTGCAGCCGAGTGCACCCAATGCTTGTGCGTCTACGCGAACGCCAGTAGAAGTATCTACATGTGTAAAGGTCATCAGTTTGTAGTGTTGCGCATGCAGTGCGGCATCTACTTCTGATGAAGCAATCGTGTCGCCAAGTGGAGCTCGGAGCACAGAAACCTCTACGCCATATCGCTTCAGTAGTTCGGCGTAGCGATCACCAAACACTCCGGTGCTCAGTACTAACGCTTTGTCTCCAGGCTTGATAAGGTTGACGACGGCCATTTCCATGGCGAGCATTCCGGAACCGGATACTACGAATGGCTGGCCAGTCGGACAAAGCCACACTTTCCTCATTCTTTCCAGTGCTTGGCCAAAGACCTCAATGAATTCAGGGGCAACGTGACTAGTAGTAGGCGCACCTAGCGCCTGAAGCACGTCCGGCTCAAACTCGACCGGCCCAGGGATCATTAGCAACGTACGGTCTTTCATAACACTCTCCTCATGTCTCTAATCTCTAGTTGTAGTCCTTCGAATGTTGATCTTAACAAGAAGTTACCTCTGCCTCTTGCAAGATACATCTTAGATCTTGTTTCCTATCCTCTGATAACGGAAGTAAGGGAGGCCGAGGCAGCCCTCCGTACATACCCACCATCTCCATTGCTCCCTTCAGCGCTGGTACACCCCATCCTCGTGTGACAGCGGTGTTTACGGGAAGCATTTTTTCTTGAAGGTCACGTGCTTGATCAAGGTCACCATTTATGAAGTGTTGCCTGATGGATAGACACTGGTTGGGTGCAATGTTTGCCAGCGCTAGCACACCTCCTACAGCACCCATCAAAAGCGCTGGGAGAAGGAAGCTGGCCGAGCCAGCTAGGAGTTGAAAGGACAAAGGAGCAAGACGGTGCACCTCTGCCATCTTAGCAAGATTCCCTCCCGAATCCTTAATAGCGAGTATGTTCTCGTGCTTTGCAATGTCAGTGACAGTTCTCGCGTCTAGGTCAATTCCTGTGCAGGCAGGTATGTTGTAGATAATTACGGGAACAAGGGAAGCATCCGCTACCCTGTGGAAGTGCTCAATCAACACCTCTGAGGTCATCTGACCTTTGTAGTAGGATGGACTGACGACTAATACTGCATCGGCTCCGATCTTTGCAGCTTGTCTTGTCAAGTCTATAGTTTGTAGTGTAGACTGGCAACCAGTTCCAGCGATCATCAGCTTGTTTGGTGGAATAGCTGCTCGAGCTACCTCCAAGACGTGCAAACGCTCTTGATCGTTCAGTAGAACAAGTTCTCCGTTTGAGCCAAGTACAACATAGCCACGGAGCTCATACCTATTCCATATTTGCAAGTTCTCCGTGAGCGCCTTTGTGGCAACGCGGCTTTTGGCGTCGAACGGGGTTGGAATAGGAGGATAAATCCCTTCTAATCGAAGAACATTGTTGCTCACTATGAACCTCCTCTTGTAGCCGTTGTGAGCTGTGCGATATCTGAATCCTTGAGCTGACATTCTACAAGTGAAGTGTTTGCATTTCCAGGCTTGGTGGTACTTCCTTGTTCCATTGTCTCTTGTGCAGTTTCTGAGAGGGCTACTCCTCCCACATTGCTCTTATTCTTTCAGCTATGTTTCTGGCATTGGTTGCATCTGATTCTCTATCCGGTTCTGAGCCCTGCTCCAGATGAACCTCGTCCAGAGTTTTCACTACATCGTCCGTGAAGAAGCGGCAAAGCTGAGCATAGCTCGATCTATCAGTCATAGCATACCACCTGTAGTAGTAACGGAGCGGCCAGGAGATGTACAAGAAGTTCCTCGCTCGTGTAAGGGCAACATACGTTAGCCTCAACTCCTCTTCGATTTCCTCTTCGGATCCTGTTGCCATATCTGAAGGCAGAAAACCGTCAGCTGCGTGGATGAGGTAGACCGCGTCCCACTCGCAACCTTTGGCAGAATGGATGGTGGACAGCACCAACCAATCTTCCTCTCTATGAGGAGGACCAGCGAGGTCACTTGTTGAGGTGGGTGGATCAAGTTGCAAGTCAACGAGGAAGTCTCTTCTTAAGTGGTACCCTGAGGCAATCTGCTCCAAACTGACAAGATCTCGGGCACGAACCCCTGGGTTCTCATACAACTTGTACAACAGAGGGTCGTAGAACCTCCTGATTCGTTCGATTTGAAGAGCAGGATTGAATGAGCCGGCACGTACAAGATCGCTCACTGCCTCGGCAAAAGCGGCCATCTGTTCCCGTGCTGCGGGCTTTACCTTGAAGGTTCCAATGGACTCTGGGTTATTCCCATGCTTGACAACGTGCCTTAGGGCCTGGCTGGCAGTGCCGGGGCCTATCCCGTCCATCAGCTGAAGTGCTCTGAACCAGGCCATCTCATCACGTGGATTTTCAACGAGCCGTAAGAAAGCAATCAAGTCCTTTACATGTGAGGCTTCAAGGAAGCGCAATCCTCCATACTTGTGATATGGAATATTCTTCCGTGTTAACTCAAGCTCAAGAGAATCCGACAGGTGACCAGCACGGAATAGTACTGCCTGCTCATGTAAGGCTATTCCCTCTTCATAATGCTGCAAGATCTGCTTTATCACGTACTCATTCTGTTGAGTTTCATCCTTACAGGTTACTAGCTTGGGTCGCTCTCCTTCTTGCCGGTCCGACCAGAGATCTTTAGCATGCCGTTCCTTTGCTCCTGCGATGACCAGATTTGTAGTCTCTAAGATTGGTGTAATGGAACGGTAGTTTTGCTCAAGCTTCACGATGGTGGTACCCGGGAATTCCTTTGGGAAATCAAGAATGTTCCTCACGGTTGCACCTCGAAAGCCGTAGATGCTCTGCGCGTCATCTCCCACTACCATTATGTTGTTATTGCCATGGCGCATACCCAGTAGAATCTGCGCTTGGAGCTTGTTTGTGTCTTGATACTCATCAACTAGAATGTGGTCGAATCTCTTGCTAAGGCGATCGGCAAGCTTCTCATTGGAAAGTAGCTGAACCCAGTACAACAAGAGATCATCGTAGTCCAACACATTTCGTTCTTGCTTGCGGGTAACATATTGCTTGAACAGGGGTCTTAGCTCTTTTTCCCATGTCGCACACCACGGGAAGTAGCGTTCTAGCACATCCTTGAGCCGCAGCGATCCGTTCACACGCCTTGAGTAGATGGCAAGGCAGGTTCTCTTGCGGGGGAACCTCTTTTCACGACTGTGAAGTCCCCTCTCATGGCGGATCAGGCCAATCAAGTCCTCCGCATCTCCTTGATCCAGAATGGTGAAGTCCTTACTGAGTCCCGCTGCTTTTGCGTAGATCCTTAGGAGTCTGTTAGCTGTGGCATGAAACGTGCCACCCCAAACACGCACAGTTACTGGAGAGCCACGCTGTGTGATGTGCGCGGCGCGTCTCAACATCTCCTGCGCGGCGCGTCTTGTGAAGGTAAGAAGGAGTATTCTCCCTGGACTGACTCCTTGAGCAATAAGATAGGCCACTCTGTATGCCAGTGTCTTGGTCTTCCCTGTTCCAGCGCCGGCAACAACCAGAAGTGGACCACATTTATGTGTGACCGCAGTTCGTTGCTGGGGATTCAGGTCTTCAAGCCAAGAGAGATTAGCTGCTTTCTTGTTCATGTCTGTAACTTTAGTCGATCCACGTTATCGAAGCCAACAAGACCAAGGAGGAGATGGTGAGCTTGCGAAAGGTGATTCAAACTGGATCATAGAGATGGCAATGTATGCCTAACGCGAGGTATTATTTGGTATCCAGGACAGTCTACTGCAGGGAGGAGCAGTGGCAGAGCTTACTGTAAAGACAATAGATCAACTACTAGATAGAATTGTGTCGCAGGAATCAGCTAAGCTTGACTTGAGTAGTGTCGAGTTTGTCGATCCATATGCCCTCTTGCTACTTGGCTTAGCTCTCCGCTATCGACTGGCAAGACGATTACCACTTCGTGTTCAATGGCCTCGGAGTCAGTACGTGCGCAGCTGGATGGATGATATGGGTTTCGCTAAAGAGGTTCGATCTTTTCGTAAATCTCGGCGGGAGTTACATCTGTTGACATCGAGTGCCCTACAACCGATCACTCTCATCAGCAAGGAAGAGGATGTGTCTCGTCTTGTGTGTGCTTTTGATTTTTGTCTTTCGAAGCGATACCCCTTGACGAACGAGTCACGCAACGCTTTTGTGAAAGTCATGCTTGAGCTCTTCCAAAACATCCCTCAGCACAGCAATGCCACAGGGGAAGTGGAAGATCCACATGGTCTTGCCGCAATGCAGGACTACACAGATTCGATCTTCCTAGGCGTAGCAGATATGGGCATTGGACTACGACGAAGCTTGTCATTGAGAGATGAATTTGCCCGGCTTAGCGACAAAGGCGCACTCAAGAAGGTTGTGTTTGAAGGAATGAGCCGTTTCGTGGACCCTGGGCATGGTGGGGAGTTGCAGCGGATTGCTCAACTGGTGCGAAAGTGGGATGGGCTTCTTGCAATCCGAAGCGGAGAAGCACTTCTCTACATGGATGTGGAGCAAGGTGATGTGTACGATGCACCCTTCTTTCCTGGAGTGCAGATTGCGGTGCGCCTCCCTCGCCATGTCTTTGGCATTGAGGCAGCGCCGGTTGACAATCGAGTGTCTGCCGGGTTCAATGAATAGAATGGATAAACATACGTTTCGCATTGCTTCCTTCGGAGTGAGGGTGGGGACACGCTTGGAAGGAAAGACAGCGCGGGAGAAACTCCTGACGACATTAGAAACCCTTTCCGAGCCGGGCTGTCTTGTGATCTCTTTAGACGGTATTGAGGTTCTCAGTGGCTCGTTTGCGGACGAGGCAGTTGCTCTGTCCTATGCTCGTCTTCTCACAGGAGAGTATGGGGATCGCTACATGATCGTTCGTTCGCCAGTGCTTGAGATCACAGAAGATCTATCTAGCAAACTTGAACGTAGGCGGATGGCTATGCTTTGCTCATCTAATGATGGTTGGGATGTTCTTGGTCTTCTCGGCGCACAGATGAGAGAGACGCTGGCTTTGGTGATCGATCGCCAGGAAACGACAGCCAAAGAGCTTGCCAGTTTGCTTGGCATTCGACATAATGCTTGCCTTCGCCGTGTGGGACGTCTTGCCGAGCTGCGGCTCATCCGCCGCAAGGAAGTTGGTTCAGCTGGTCCGCATCACCGTTACCGCTTTTTCTCCATTCTAAACCCTTGACAGTTGTTGGTTCCGGTGGTACACTGAACACAGTGAACCAATATGTATCAGCTAATCTGTCAACCAGTCGATGCCTATGTCCTTTACAAGCGCGGTGCAGCACACCCCATTGTTCGTGCCTTTCGATGGAAAAATCGCCGTTTTGACATTACCTCAACTGACCTTGTTTACCCAGAGAGAGAAGGGCAGACCCTATTCCTTTGTTACACGGTGAGTTCCGGCAAAAATCAGTTCCGGCTTCGCCTCAATACAAACCGCTGCCTATGGATTCTGGATTCAATTGATGTGGAGGGATAGATGGCGCGTATTATCATGCATCTGGACATGGATTCTTACTTTGCTTCGGTAGAACAGCAGGCAACATTATCGTTGCGAGGAAGGCCAATTGGGGTAACGGGTAAACCTCACGAGCACTCTATTATTGTCGCTGCGTCCCGTGAGGCGAAACGCTACGGGGTAAAATCGGGAATGGCAAACTGGGAAGCGCGGCGCTTCTGCCCATCTTTAACACTTGTCTCCGGAAAGGCGGAGCGTTACATCGCGATAACCAAGCGTTTCCTCTCTATCCTTAAACGCTACACTCCATTACTTGAAGTGTTTAGCATCGACGAGGTATTCATGGATGTGACGCAGGAAGCCGCTCGTTATGGTGGCCCCGTTAGTATGGCCCGCTTGATCAAGGACGAGTTCCGCGAGGCACTTGGCCGATATATCACGTGTACTATAGGGATCGCTTCCAACAAAGCATTTGCCAAGCTAATTGTCAAACATCACAAACCCGATGGGATTGGAAAACTGCGAGATGGGGAGATTCCATCGCTTCTAGAGAAGATCCCAGTTGCTGAAGTGTGTGGTATTGGCAGGCGGATTGAGATGCGGCTTACAAAAGTGGGCATCCATACTCTAGGGGATCTTGGACGCACACCAGGTTGGTACCTGAAACAGGAGTTTGGCATCTATGGCCTCTTCCTAAAAGAGATCGGGCAAGGACGAGATCCAACCCCTGTAGTTCCATACACTACAATTGCTTCTGTTAAATCTGTGGGACACTCTAAATCCCTTCCTCCCCGGCTGCGATCGTTTGATCTTGCCCTCCTTGTGTTACGAGGCCTGTGTGATAAGGTGGGGAGACGGATGCGCAAACTTGGCTACGTAGGCCGAACGGTGTATTTTGGCTTTCGTCTTGGTTCGGTTGGGCCGCATTACGGCAAGCAGATTACCTTACCCTTTTCTACTGATGATGGGGAGGCCATTTACGATGCATGCCTTGCTACCTGCCAGAAGATGGCGATTCACCCTCCTTCCATTTCTCAGGTGAGTGTTTCGGTGCATAATCTTAGTGAAAAGCGGTGTCTTCCCGCTTACTTGTTAGAAGAGGATCAACGACGGGAACGATTGAACAACGTGATCGATCGGATTCGTGACCGCTTTGGAGAAAGCGCAATTATCACCGGAGAGACCCTTCTCTTCAAGGCCATCCCAGAACACGTCGGCGGATTCTCCCAAGGGGAAGAGTGGGAATTCTGACAGTTGTCAGCCTGCTCAATGTGTACTAGGATAGATGTATGACAGCAAGAATCCATGTTGGCACTTCAGGCTATAGTTTTAAGGACTGGCTTGGTACAGTCTATCCCACGGGAATGAAGTCAAGGGACTTCCTTCCTCGCTATGCCAAGATGTTTGACACGGTAGAGATCAATTCCACCTACTACCGAGTCCCCTCGCCATCCATGTTCTTGAATATGCTAAAGAAGGTTCCCGAAGACTTTACATTTGTTGTGAAACTTCCCAAGGAGATGACCCACGAGAGGGAGAAATGGAAGACCGTTGTTCGGCCATTTCTTGAAGGCGTTGCACCGCTTATTGAAGCCAGACAGTTGGGAGGTTTCCTTGCCCAGTTTCCCTACTCGTTCAAGTCTAACTCACAGACACTTGATTACCTTAAGCACGTTGCAGATGTACTTGTTCACTATGACGTTCCCATCAACGTTGAGTTCCGGCACAAAAGCTGGTATGAGAAGAGTATCTTTGGTGCACTGAAAGACGCTGGATTGGGTTTCGTCAATGTGGATCTACCCTCTTTGTCGGCCCTTCCTGAAGCGAGCAACATTGTAACTTCTGAGGTTGCCTACTATCGACTTCATGGTCGAAACGCAAAGATGTGGTGGGATCATCCAACACCCAGTCACCGCTACGACTACCTGTACAATGACAAACAGTTGGAGGAGTGGGCAGAGAGGATCGAAAATGGAGCAAGAATAGCTCAGAAGTGTTACATCTTCAACAACAATTGCCATCTGGGGCAGAGTGTGGTGAACGCCCTTTATCTACATCAACGCTTCAATCTCCCGAAACCAACCCTTCCACCGGGCCTTGCCCTTGAGATGTTTGAACCCTCTGTCAAAGAACTCATCACTCAAATGAAGCGCAGAATTGAAGCTGTGCGCATTCAAGTTGTTAAGGCTCATGGTGGAATGTATAATGGATGATTGGTATAATAGAGCTATAATTAATACGATCTAAGTGATCTAACGAGCTTATCATAAAGGATATGATAGTATGAGCCAAACAACAGAGCCTATGGTGATACGGGAAAATAGCCCTCTTTACGGACACAAACTGGAGATCAATCATAGAAGGACATGTAATTGCGGGCGCACGCACATTAACTGTATGACGGCCAAGGAATGGTTAAGGAGTCAATTGGGTGTTTGGCAGTTTAACTATGAGTCTAGGGACGTGCGCGACAAGAAAGTTCATCCGGCCACTTTTCCGATATCACTTGCCAAGAAAGTCATCGAATTGTTTACTCATGAAGGGGAATTGGTGTTGGATCCCTTTGTTGGCAGCGGAACAACGCTTGTTGCTGCGAGCGATTTGAGCAGGAATGCTATTGGATTTGACCTCCAACAGCGATATATTCAGCTTTGCGAAACAAGGTTGATAGAACAGACCAGTCTTTTCAGTAAGACGAAGCAAATTGCTATTCAGGATGATGCCCACAATATCCACAAGTACTTACAGCCTGAGACTGTTAGCCTTATATGGACTTCTCCGCCTTATGCAAATCTGTTGAATAGAGAAAGAAAGAATAAGTCGAGACGTGACAGGAATAACGAACAACTCGGGAGAATTGAACAATACTCGCAGGATCCTCGTGATCTTGGCACAATGGCACTTGACAGATATGCCACGACAATGGGAGATATCTATGAATCACTCTTGAGATTACTCAAGCCAAAAGGTCATTGTGTTATCAATGTGCCCGATATGTGGTGGAAAAATCAACGAATCACGATACACGTATCTCTAATAGAAGAACTGCGAAAACGAGGATATGAGCTGAGAAATACAATTATCTGGGATAGAACCAATATAGTAAACAGGATCGGGATATTTGGTTGGCCAAGCAACTACATTACAATGGGTGTAACTTTCGAGTATCTACTGGATTTTTGGAGACCACCTGACGAATGAAACTATACACGAAAGATCAACTTATACAGGCTATTTCGAAGATATACGACCAAGGATGGCATGAGAGCGTAAAGAAAACTCGTGATACTCGGAATGACGGCGCTGTAGGTAATACGCTGGAATCTCTCCTAGGTATCCAAGAAAACAATCTACCGATACCTAACGCGCGAGAATGGGAACTCAAAGGTCAGAGAGCTCACAGCAGTTCTCTTGTCACTCTCAAGCATATAGAACCGTCTCCAAGAGCTGCGAAAATTGTCCCACATTTGCTTCTTGTCTATTATGGTTGGAAGCACAAGAAAAGTGGCATACAATACCCCGATACTGAAATGAGTTTTAGATCAACTACCAGCTCGGTGAAGTGTACCAACAGAGGGTTTCGAATAGTTATTGATCGAGCGCAGAAAAAACTACGATTGCTTTTTGATTCTTCCAAAGTTGACACATCAAATGAAGAAATATCAGTTTGGTTGCGATCCGTAGAAGATAGGGTCGGCCTAGCCCCCCTGAAGCCAGAGCCATATTGGGGGTTTGATGATCTAAAATATAAAATTGGCTCAAAGATAATGAATTGTTTCTATGTTACAGCTGATTGCAAGGTTGAGAACAAGAGGGAATTCTTCAAATATGAGAAGCTATTGCTTTTGTCTGGTTTCTCGTTTGAGAGATTCTTGAATTGCCTGGAGAATGGTTGGATTGTGGTCGACTTTGATGCGCGCACAGGACACAATCACGGAACAAAATTCCGCATAAAACAAGGCCACTGGTCTGACCTATATTCATTAGTCAAGCAAGTCATTTGAATTGTCGGATCTGTGTAGCACTAGATTCGAACATGACTTTGTTATTGTCATCCTATGGACCCATGCTAAGCCTGCCTTAACGTTGCACGTATGTCGCTGTTGTGAATCACCACCAAGAACCGCAGGTGGTGTGTCTTGCAACAGTTAGATGTAAGAATAGGCTCAACCAGCAGCTCTAACAACACGTGCGAGTGCAGATAGAGCGGTGTCAATATCTTCCTGGTTTACATCGAGGTGTGTGACCATGCGCATCTGGTTCGGATCGCTGCCAAGCGGATTTGCTAGTACACCTTGGGCTCGCAAGCGTTTTGACAATTCAGCTGCATCAAGTATGGGGTCTCCAAGAGCAGAACCGTCTACCGTGAAATAGACCATGTTTGTCTGAACGGATGGCTCATCGCAATCGTCTGTCTTACAGGTAAGCCCAGGAATAGCCTTGATGCCAGCAACAAGTCGAGATGCATTTTCGTGATCAATTTGCAGGCGGTCAATATTATGCTCCAAAGCATAGATGCCAGCAGCGGCGATTATCCCTGCCTGGCGCATTCCCCCTCCAACGATCTTTCTCATTCGTTTGGCCTTGGCAATAAACTCTTGTGTACCACACAAGATGGAACCTACGGGTGCTCCTAATCCCTTAGATAGACAGAGCATGACGGAGTCAGCACTATGGGTAAGGACCGATGGAGAAACACCGAGATATACGCTCGCATTTAACAGTCGCGCTCCATCAAGGTGAACGGATATTCCATGGCTGCGAGCAAGTTCGCCCACAGCGTCACAGTAGTCCGATGAAAGGACGCTTCCGCCGCAGCGGTTGTGCGCGTTTTCCAAGCAGATTAGGCGAGTGCGAGGGCAGTGAATATTATCCGGTCTGATTGCCCGTTCGATTGCGGAGATAGGAATGGTTCCATCAGGTCTGTTGGTAAGAATGTGAGGATGCATTCCGGCTAATCCTGCGGCAGCTCCTCCTTCGTACAAGAAGGTATGCGCTAGATCGCCTAGAATCATCTCGTCGCCACGACCCCCATGAGCTAGAATGGCCACGATGTTTCCCATTGTTCCGCTGGGTACGAATAAGCAAGCTTCTTTGCCGAGTAGCTCTGCGGCGATCCGTTGCAGGCGATTGACAGTAGGGTCTTCATCATAGACATCATCTCCCACTTTGGCCTGCGCCATTGCCTTGCGCATCTCGAGCGTTGGTTTTGTTACGGTATCGCTGCGAAGATCAATAAATTCCATCCTTCCTCCTTATGATACATTCATCTACTCCATCCATTTTTCCCAATTAGTGGGACAAACTGGCAACCCCCCAAATCATGTTTCTCAACCTTGGTCCCGATTCTCTTGACAGATAAGAGCTTCTGTAATGATCTTCCCCCGACTGGTGCAACAAGGATTCCATTCTCATCAAGTTGGGCAAGTAAAGTCTCTGGAAGTTGCGGAAGGCTCCCAGTAGCAATTATGCAATTGTACGGTGCTTTATCAGGAAGACCAAGGGTTCCGTCACCGATCGCGAAGTAAATATTGCTGTAACCAAGCGCCTGCAGGGATTTCTCGGCTATTTGTGAAAGGGAAGATATGCATTCGATGGTGAATACGCTATCTGCAAGGCTAGCAAGGATAGCGGTTTGATAACCTGAACCGGTGCCAATTTCGAGTACTTTTTCATCTCCTTTGAGACAAAGAGCTTCTGTCATCAAAGCAACAATGTATGGTTGAGAAATTGTTTGTCCCTTATCGAGTGGTAGTGCATGGTCATCGTATGCGATTTTCTGTAGGCGGTGTGGTACAAATAGATGACGAGGGATACATTGCATTACTTGCAAGAGACGCGGATCGCTGATTCCACGCAAACGAATCTGGGATGAGACCATATTGTGCCGCAAGCTACGAAATGGATCGTCCTTAGCATTATGGGGGTTCATTGTGGTGATTGTAATATAATCCTTTTGCAAGTGCAGCTTAAATTACCGGTCCAAACAGCGAGGAAGGAAGAAGGTCATTTAGTGAATGAGTTACTATTCTGGGATTGATTCTGAGAGCGGCTCTTCTTGAAAGTAGTCAGCTATAATTTCCTTCGCGCGAGCGAGGTCGCGGAGGCGGACCTTAATCTGTACCTCCGCCAGGCCGTTAATCGCCATTGGTAGGACTGAAGGTGGAACTTGAGTTACAAGATTTGATGGAATGTGGAAGTCCGTGAGTAGTCCTTGAATTAGTTTTGCTTGTGTCTCTGACCATACTTTGTGGCATAACACAAGATCTTCGGATTCATCTTGGTGTCGCCGATCAAGCAAATAGTGGAGAATGGTAATGCACTGGCTTGTATGAAGCCCCTGGCTGCCCAAGGAAACGCGAGGAAGGCGACTTAATGCTTTTTCATCATCTGCGCTGAAGTCGGAATGATCAGACAGAAAGAAGGCCGGATTAGAGGGGATAGAGAAGGAGTCAATCGGTATTCCCTGCTCATGGAGGATGACTGGATGGGCCTGCAGTTGCCCAAGCCTATCGAGGATGGATGGAAGGCTCCCCTGGGCAATGAAGATTCCAGGTGTGCTTCTTACTTCTTCTTCACCAAGTTTTTCCAGTGCGTGTTTGAGTAAAGCAGCAGTTGATCGCTCATCTGGATTAAGGTGACGGAGCTGCTTGCCCAGTAGTCGAATCTGTACCCGGTCTTGCAGAAGCAGAGTGACTTCAACATCGCGGCGCAGATCATGTGAAAGCAAGAAGGCTGCCCCAATAGCTCGACAAAGGACATCTAACCTTCCTGCGCTTCCCGGAAGATCGCTCAGGTTAAATTCCGGACTGATTGCCGCCTTGTGTCCCAGAATGACGAATCGCCGCATAGTAACTTGAGTTTACGGCAATAGATGTGCGTTGGCAAGGAATGGATTGAAGGAGATTGCCGGTGAATCGCCTTCAATGCTTTTGTTGACCCTTGGTCCTTCCTGTGCTACCATAGGTGCTCGTCCGAGGTGATGGATATGTATATGATCATCGTTGGGGCTGGAAGTATTGGAGCCCGTCTGATTGACATTGCTGTTAAGGAAAAGAACAACGTAGTGGTAATTGAGGCAAATGGGGAGCGGGCTAAGGAGATAAGCAGCAAATATGATGTGACCGTCCTAAATAGCAATGCCACGTCAGTCGAAAGCTTGCGAGAGGCAGGATCGGATCGAACCGACGTGCTGATTACTACAACAAGCGATGACGCAGTCAATTTGATGGTCGTGTCTATCGCTAACCGATTAGAGATTCCATCTATTGTTTCAGTGGTCAATGATAAGGATCATGCAGAGTTCTTCCGCAAACTGGGGGCAAATGTAATGGAGAACCCAGAAGACATCGTGGCAAACCATCTTTACGCAGCAGTCAAACGCCCCAAGGTAAATGACTTTTCGATTCTCTCAAGTGGAGCTCAGGTCTTTCGTGTAATGGTGAAAGAAGAAGCTCCACTTGTAGGGAAGAGCATATCTGAGATAAGAAAACAAGAGATCATCCCTTCCTCTGTTCTTATTGTTGCGATTGAGCGTGGAGCCAATGTGCAAATCGCCGAGAGTGAAACAGTGATTGAGTCAGAAGATCTTCTCACTGTCTACTCTATGCAACGTGTCACGGACGAGCTGATCGAGAAAGTTACCGGATGAGGATTTCGCTATTCAGTCCAACTGAAGATTTGCGTATCATTGTTCGTGATCTTGGTCTGCTTGTTCCTGTTGTCGGAGTCATGGCCCTTGTGTCGCTGGTCGTTCCGGTCGTGTTCAATGAGCATTACGCCCTTGTTCCGCTTGCCATAACTGCAGGGGTATCCTTTCTTGTTGGCGCATGTTTGTACTTACCTTTTCGCGGTGCTGGTGAAGCCAAGCTCAGGCATGGGATGATAGTTGCGGCATTCGGCTGGCTCCTTGTTGCAACACTAGGATCGCTTCCGTTTATCCTCACTGCGCTGTTCGCGCAGCGCAGCGGGATCGGCTCTGAGACCCTTTTCTACTTCAAGAATCCATTGAGCGCTTTCTTTGAGTCAGTCTCGGGTTACACAGGAACTGGGCTGACCATGGCTGCACAACCTAACCTGTTACCAAAGACACTTCAGTGGTGGCGAAGTTTCATTGAATGGGTTGGTGGGATGGGTGTGATCGTTTTGATGTTGACGATTATTGTTGGTCCGCGACCCGGGGCAGGGACTCACAGTTTGTACTACGCTGAAGCGCACCGAGAGAAGATCCATCCAAGCATTGTGTCCACCTTGCGCACAATGTGGTGGATCTTTTCATTATATACGTTTATCAGTGTGGTCGTTCTATGGGGAGCCGGAATGCCACTATGGGAGGCAGTCAATCATGCTATGACCGGGATATCCACCGGGGGGTTCAGTGTAACTGCAAATAGCATTGCTTCATATAATAACGCTGCTATTGAGCTAGTCTTGTTGCCAATTATGTTCTTTGGGGCGATCAGTTTTGCTGTGCATTACCAGCTCATGCGAGGGAAAGGGATGATTCTGTGGCGGGATTTCCAGACGCGATCGTTTTTCCTATTCCTCGCCGGAGGTGTTGTCTTCTTAGTGTTGGAAAATATGGGATCATTGGGAATTCTTCGTTCACTGCGGTACTCAGGCTTCCAATTTGTCTCGGCAATAACATGCACTGGGTTTCAGACAGCAGATATGGGGGGCTGGAGTGATACAGCAAAAGTCCTTCTTGCTGCTGCAATGTTCCTTGGGGGGGCAGCTGGATCAACTGCTGGTGGAATCAAGATAATCCGCGCGTTGACCTTGATTAAGGGGGCGCAGTGGCGATTCCGGAAGATACTTTCCCCACACGATGCGATTGTTCCATTTAGAGCTGGATCGACTACGGTCGATGAAAGCGAGATAGCAGACCAGTTAGAAAATGCCTCTCTGATTACGCTACTATGGCTTGTCTTCTTGTCAGTGGGAGTGATTGTGATTTTGCACACGTCTCCCGCGCATTTCACTGTTTCCGATGCGCTTTTCGAAGTGGCAAGCGCTCAAGGTAACGTTGGCTTATCGATTGGAATTACCGGGCCCGAGATGTCAACGTTAGGCAAGTTGGCACTATGTTTTAACATGTGGATCGGAAGACTAGAAATAATCCCTGTGTTATTGCTTGTTCGTTTCCTGCTACTTAGAGGACAACGAACAAGGCTCTAAGTCTACTTGTAGTATTTGACGAATAGTTCCCCAACTTGCTCGAGAAAGGTATGGTCTTAGAACGACAATCCTAGAATGTGCTCTTGAGAGAATGGTGAAGACGATAGCGCTATTCCTTGCTGTATTTTGGCTCTCTATTAGGCTATGATTTGGCGATGTACCAGGACTACTCTTGGTATCATACAGACGAGAAAACAAGGGGCGATACAAAATGGATTTGGCAGAACAAGTTGGCAAACTTCTCAAGCGATCGGTTGTTGTAAATAACCCAACGAGAAAGGACATGATCGAGAAGGCGGTTCGGAATAAGGAGGCAATGATTGCGGCCTGCGGAGCACTTGCATGCTGGACACCAGCCGAGTCAACCGGCAGGAGCCCCAAGGATACCCTTATTGTCAAGCGAAGAGAAAGCGAAGGGAATATCGATTGGGATTCACCGAACAACATCCCTATTGATGAAGAGACATTTGACATGGTGCTGGAGGACGCACTTGCCTCTCTTGAGAAGAAGGAGAAGATCTATGCTACGGACCGTGTTCTCGGAGCAGATTCCTCTTATGCTTTACCGGTCAAAACGATTACTGATCAAGCCCTTACTGCGTTATTTACAGACAATATGTTCCGTCCTGTTCCTGAGGACGTCTCTCGGAGCATGTTCTACGATCGACCATTTACAATGTTAGTGCTTCCCTATGACAAGCTTGATCCAGTGCGCTACAATGGCCGGCTGCGAATCGATCCGCGAATTGGTGGAACTTCGACGATGGTGATTGGGATGGATTTCGACCGCCGGATTGGGATTGTGTATGGTTCCGCCTATGGCGGCTCAGTGAAGAAGCTGATGTTCACAGTGATGAACTATCTGTTGCCTGCTGAAGGTGTTCTTCCCCTGCATTGCTCTGCAAATGAAGGGAAGAACGGTGATACAGCACTGCTTCTGGGGCTTTCTGGTACAGGGAAGACAACGCTATCCGCTGATCCGCGACGCGCTCTTCTTGGTGACGACGAACATAGCTGGAGCAAAGAAGGGATAGCTAACTTTGAGAACGGTTGCTACGCAAAGCTAATTGATCTTGACCCAGAGAAAGAGCCAGAGATCCACAACGCCGTTATGCACAAAGATGATTACCGTGAGCATGGAGCGATTATAGAGAATGCAATGGTCTATCCTGATGGGACTTTTGACCTGCATGATGACCGCTTTACCCCGAACTCACGTGCATCATATCCACTGAGATACCTGACAAACATCAACGGTTCGTCCACCGGAGGGCATCCAGAGACAATCCTCTTCCTCACCGCCGATGCTAACGGCGTTCTTCCTCCTATCTCCAAGCTTACTCGAGAACAGGCGATGCTCTGGTTCTTGATGGGATATACCAGCAAACTCGCTGGCACAGAGACAGGGATTGTTGAACCCAAGACAACCTTCTCTCGGTTCTTTGGTGAGCCATTCATGCCAAGAAATCCCGATGTCTATGCGGGAATGCTCGGTGAAAGAATGGAAAGATACGGGACGAGTGTCTACTTGGTAAACACTGGGTGGAGTGGAGGTCCATATGGAGTCTCCAAGCGCATGGACATTAATCTCACACGAGCGATGGTTCACGCTGCGCTCTCTCTAGAGTTAGAAGACGTGGAATGTATCGAGGACAAGACATTCCATGTGCTTGTGCCGCAAACATGTCCTGGTATTCCATCCCCTGAGATCTTGAACCCGAGGAACACTTGGGAGGACAAGCAGGCTTATGACGAGCGCGCTTCAAAGCTTGCCAGCGAGTTTGCCAAGCATTTCGACAAGGCATACGGGAACAAGGGAATAGATCCAGCCGTTATTGCTCAGTGTCCGGGGAAGTGAGCGATAGATCAGTTGGATTTCCCGCGATCTTACCTCAAAGCGCATTTGCTTGCAGTGCATGTGCTTCTGAATCTTGGCTGATTGTGATGATATCATACTGATACCCTTAGGCATTTGGCCAATCGTATGATCTGTTCGTTGCGCTTGAAGACATTTCCCCAGTAGAATGAGAACTCGTAGGAAAAGGAGGTTTGCTTGTGAAAGAGAAAGAGCTTCTATTGCAGGCACTTGCAGGAAGCAATGCCGATTACACCGAGATACGTATAGAGCGCGAGTTACGTAACCAGGTGCAATTCCAGAAGGACAAACTAGAGAACTTGGAATCGTCAAGTGAATTTGGTGGGATTGTGCGATGCTTGAAAAACGGTGGCTGGGGAATCGCTGTGTTGAATGATATCTCTCAATTGCAGCAGAAGATAGAAGAGGGAGAACGGATGGCTCACCTCGTTGGAGAGCATAGCAGTGAGGCAGCGGCGCTTGCAGAAGTTCCAGTTGTTCAAGAGACAGTTCATGCGGAGCTTGAGCGAGATTTTCGTGATGTATCCCTTGGGGAGAAAAAGGAGTTGATTGCCTCCTATAATCGTATTCTTTTGTCTTATGGCAAGAGAGTTGTTTCTACCAATGCTCGTTATACCGACTCATTCCGCGAGGTCACTCTTGCAAACTCTGAAGGGACGTTTATCGTACAGCAAGTCCCTGACATTACATTGCTCCTAGTGGCGGTAGCAAGTGCCGGGAAAACGAATATCGAACAGGGCTTTGAATCATTGGGCAGTGCTGCTGGGTTCGAGTTTGTCCTTGGCCGAGAGGAAGAAGCTACCAATGCTGCGAAGCGTGCAGTGGATTTGCTTAGTGCTCGATCCGTTGATGGCGGGAGATACACAGTAATACTTGATCCTGGCCTTGCCGGGGTATTCATTCATGAAGCATTTGGACATGGTTGTGAGGCAGACTTCCTGTTCAAGAACGAGCAAATGGCTAAGATCATGACAGTTGGGAAGCGATTTGGGAATAGTGAACTAAATGTGATTGACGATGGGTATATTCCAGGACTACGGGGGAATATCCCATACGATGATGAAGGTGTAGCGCGAGCGAAGACTTACCTGATCAAGAACGGAATCTTGAGTAGCTTGCTACACTCGCGTGAAACAGCTAAGAAGATGGGAGCCATTCCAACAGGGAATGCTCGTGCTGTTTCTTACGAATATGAGCCAATAGTCCGTATGACCAATACCTATATTGATGTTGGTGTGCATAGCTTCGACGAAATGTTGGCAGGGACAGATAAAGGGATATATGCAGTTAAGGCATACGGAGGACAGACTATGTTTGAACAGTTTACTTTCTCCGCGGCATATGCTTATGAGATCGTCAATGGTGAACTGGGAGAGATGCTCAAGGACGTTGTGCTTACAGGGAATGTTTTTGAGACACTTCGAGATATTGACATGATCGGCGATGACAAGGAGCTTTATGGTGGATCTGGTGGATGCGGAAAAGGGGGACAATCTCCTCTTCCAGTGACTGATGGATCGCCACATGTCCGGATCAGCAATGTGATGATAGGAGGCAAGTAATGAACGCCCTACTAGAAGAACTTAAGGGGAGACAAGGCGAGCTTTATCACCTGCAAACTCGAACACTTCCCGTTGAGTTTCGCTCTGGAAAGCTGGAATCGATCAAGAGCAAAGAACTCGAAGGAGTTGCGCTAAGGGTAATTGATAACGGTAGACTTGGTTTTGGCACTACAACCAACGTTAAGGATGGGCATGGATTGGTTGATGCGGCGCTTGCTACTGCTGCCTTTGGGGAGAAGGCGAGCCTTGCATTTCCAGCGCAGGACGATTTCCCATCTGTTGATACATACGATCAAGCAATTGTCGAGCTTTCAGAAAGAGATTTGGTTGAACTTGGGGAAGATCTAATTGCGAGATTGGAGCGAGCGTCTTCAGAAGTGGATATCAATCTTTCGATCAACAAGGTAGTAGAAACGGTGAAAATCACTAATACTTCCGGACTTGATGCCAAGGAGGAAAGGACTAGCATTCTGCTATCGGTTGATATCGAGAAGGCAAGAGAGGGGGACATCTTCCTCTTGTTTGAAGAAGCTCAAGCAAGTTATCTGAACGAGTTGCAAGTGGATCGAATTGCGAACAACCTTATTCAACAACTGCGTTGGGGTGAGAGGATTGTGCCGACACCGTCGAGGAGTCTTCCGGTTGTGTTTAGCCCTGCCGGTGCAATTTGCCTTCTGCTTCCTCTTGTTGTTGGATTTAACGGTAAGTCGGTATTTATGGGTACATCACCGCTTAGGGGACGCATCGGGGAAACCGCGTTCAGTACTGATCTCTCGATTGCAGATGATGGAACAATTCCTCATGGACTAAGAAGCAGTAGCTTCGATGATGAGGGAATCCCTACTGCACATACTCCGCTAGTTAGCAATGGGGTAATCAAGAGATTTGTGTATGATCTGCGTGCCGCTGCTCTTGCTGGAGTTGAACCGACTGGCAACGGGTCAAGGAGCGGATTTCGTAGCCTTCCAAAAGTAGGGATGACTAACGTTACTATCAGCACTGGTACCCATTCACAGGACGAGATAATCGCTGAGCTGGACGAAGGAATCCTAGTAGATAGCGTTCTTGGGTTGGGGCAAGGAAATATCATAAGCGGACAATTCTCAAATAACGTGGCAGTTGCGTTCAAGATTGAACATGGAAAGATTGTGGGTCGAGTGAAGAATACGATGATTGCAGGGAATGCCTACGCTCTCCTGAAGGAGAGCTTGATTGGTCTTGGTAATGAGAGGAGATGCGTTCACGGTATGCTTAACACACCAACAATCGCAGTTGACGGAGTGAATGTTGTTGGGCAAGTAAAGTAGTCGAACCATCGCAAGAATATGGACAGGAACTATGTATCTCTTAGGGGTTGACAACGTAACAGTGTTATGTTATACTGTTATGAAATACCCGTAGGAGGTACAAACGATGATCGAATCAGTCTACACGCTTCAGAAACTGTTTGAGATGAAGCAAGAAGAGTTTATCAAGAGTGCAGAACTATACAGAGTATTACACAAAAAGAAATCTGTAAGGCGAGACATCCACAAATCTCCTGTGTTGCGTAGGTGTTCGAGAATCGAGTCAGTCTGTACGAGTTAATCAGAACAGTGTGTTGTTGTATTGGTTATGGGAGGATAAGATGAATGAACAGAAACTGATCTCGAAAAAGGATGCCCTTGAGACGATGGGGATATCGTACGGGCAACTCTATCGATGGAAACGGAAAGGGTTGATTCCTGAAAGCTGGTTTATTCGGCAGTCAACATTCACTGGACAGGAAACCTTCTTTCCGGAGGAGAAGATTCTTGGACGGATTGGGCGAATCCTAAGCCTAAAAGAGAGCTGCTCATTAGATCAACTGGCGACACGAATCACTGAGAAGGTGGGCAAGAAACGGGAAGTTGCCTTTTCCAAACTGAGCGAACTTGGTTGGCTGGATGAAGAATTGATGGAGCTTTGCGCCCTGGGAGATGAAGGAACTTCTGTTACCTTAGAGAAGGCATTTTCGCTTGGAGTATTGCATCAAGTGAGTGAGATTGGAAGAAAAGAAGAGATTAGGCTCATCAAACGAACGCTTGATGAGGCTTTGACCAAGGCCCTAGTAGAGCGCATACGAGAGCAGAGACCCTTACTGCATCTTCTGCGCAAACGTGTGAGCGCTAGTGGCATCTCGGCTGAAATTAGCCTGGTGGTTATTGCTTCTGATGGGGCAGCATTCGATCCAGACCTAGAGACCGTTCAGGTAGTTGATTTGGCAGTAGTACTTGACAAGATCAAGCTTGGTCTGACTAAGGAGGAGAAATGAGCGATCAACGTAAGGAGGCGAGTATCTCCGGCGCGGGAATGATCAGTGGAGGAACATATGATCGGGTATCCATCTCGGGCGCGGGGAAGATCACTGGAGACATTCATGCAGAAGAATTAAGGATTTCTGGTGCAGGTAAGGCAAAGGGAAAAGTAGAAGCTACAAAGATTGTGGTCTCAGGAAGCGTATCGTTTGCTGATGATGTTATCGCTGATGAGATGCGTATAAGTGGCAGTGCCCATGTCGATGGCCGGATTACTGCCAAAGAACTAAAGAGCTCGGGGAGCTTGAAGGTAGCAAGAAATGTTTCTTCGGATTACATCAAGATAAGTGGTAGCTTGCGAGCCGGCGCGGATGTGGAGACGGAGATATTCAGGGCAAGTGGAGGATTTCAAATTGATGGGCTTCTGTCAGCAGATAGGATTGAGATTCGTATCGGTGGACGTTGCCAGGCAAAGGAGATCGGCGGAGAGCAGATTGACATTCGGCGTGGCGGGTGGAGAGAGAAAGGAATCATATTGGATGGGCTAATCAAGCTATTTACTGGGGGAGGAACCCCAGGGCTAGAAACAACGCAAATCGAGGGTGACGAGATCTACCTTGAGGACACTGCAGCTGATGTAGTACGCGGAAAAAGGGTCGAGATCGGACCTGGTTGCCGGATCAAGATGGTGGAATATCACGAATCCCTCAAGGCTCATCCCGACGCAAAGATTGATAAACAGATGAAAGTATGATGGTAATTCAGAAGACCGAAAGATCTGCGATCAGTTGCAATTGAAACCCGACCCCTAAGAAAGGGAAGCTCTACCCAAGGCATGCGAAAGAACGGATCCAACTGGAAAACCCCCTTCTTCACGATCTGGACCGGCCAGCAGCTCTCGCTCGTCGGCAGCAGCGCGGCGCAGTTCGCGCTCGTCTGGTGGCTGACGATGACAACCGGATCGGCGACCGTCCTCGCAACAGCAACCACGGTGGCGTTGATTCCACAGATTCTGCTCGGACCACTCGCCGGGGCCTACGTCGATCGGTGGAACAGGCGGCTGGTGATGCTGATCGCCGACAGCTTCATCGCTCTGGTCTCGCTCTGGCTCGCCTACCTCTTCTGGAGCGGATCGATGCAGGTCTGGCACGTGTACATCGTGATGCTGGCCCGCTCGCTGGGGGGCGTCTTCCATTGGCCGGCAATGGCCGCCTCGACCACGCTGATGGTCCCTGAGAGACACCTGACCCGCATAGCAGGGATAAACCAGACGATGAACGGCCTGTTAACGATCGTGGGACCACCGCTCGGGGCACTGCTCCTTGCTCTTATCCCGCTGCACGGGGTGATGCTGGTCGATGTGGGAACGGCACTCTTCGCCGTAGCACCGCTCTTGTTTATCGCTATTCCGCAGCCAGTACGATCGCAAGCGAACGGACTGAAGAAGGCATCGATCTGGGTCGATATGTGTGAGGGCTTCCGCTACCTGTGGGGGTGGTCAGGAGCGATGGCCCTGATCGGTGGAGCACTGATCTTTAAGGTGGCGTTGACCCCGGCCTTCTCCCTCCTCCCCCTCTTGGTGCGCAAACACTTCGGAGGCGGCGCCGCCCAGTTGAGCCTGCTGGAGTCGGTGATCGGGGTAGGGGTCCTCCTCGGCGGGCTTATCTTGAGCTCATGGGGCGGGTTCAAACGAAAGGTCTACACCCTGCTCCTGGGACTCATCGGCGTAGGCGTAGGAATTCTCGTTCTTGGCCTCACACCAGGACACCTCTTCTTCATCGCTTTGGGGAGTATGTTCCTCATGGGGTTTATGATCCCGATGACCGACGGTCCGATGATGGCGATCTTTCAGAGCACGGTCGCCCCAGAGATGCAGGGCCGTGTCTTCGCCCTCTTAGGAAGCCTCGTCTCGATCTCCTCACCACTGGGGCTCGCAATCGCAGGCCCGGTGAGCGATCGGTTCGGTATCCAGGTATGGTTCGTGGTCGCAGGCATCCTCTGCATAGCAGTCGGCATCTCAGCATTCTTCATCCCAGCGATCCTCCACATAGAAGAGAATCATACTGGCAACAAGGAAAGACTCAAGACAGGCTTCTCCTAAGAAGTCACACCCAACTAACACTTGACAGATTGGCTCACGAGGTTTCCGGACTTCGCACTTTTAATTCAAAGAGAGTGAGTTTTCACCTAAAGTGTCTGGTTGGATCCTACCGGTTAACGGCATGGATCGCTCGACCGAGCGCTGCCTCTGCCGCCTCCTTCAGCCCCTCGGGAAGGGTCGGATGTGCGTGCACACTATCGGCGATCGTTTCCAAGGAGAGTCCGTTCTGCACGGCGAGCGCAGCCTCAGCGATCAAGGCCGATGCCTCCGCGCCTACGATCTGTGTCCCCAGGAGACGCTTGCTCTTGGCATCTGCGACAACCTGGAAGAATCCTTGTGTCTCTCGCATCCCCTGAGCTTTTCCCAGTGCGGCATACGGAAAGCGGCCGACGATAACGTCCTGGCCTTCCTCTCTTGCTCGCGCCTCCGACAAACCGACTGAGGCGATCTCGGGGTCGGTGAATATCGCCTGCGGAATCGTTTGATAGTCGAGAGGGTAATTCTGACCCACGAACGAAGCAGCAAGGTTCAGCCCTTCTGCTGATCCCTTATGCGCGAGCATCGGCCCAGGGACAAGGTCGCCGATCGCATACACGCCAGGAGCGCTCGTCTGGAGTTTCTTATCGACCGGGACGAACCCGCGTCGGTCTGGCTCAATCCCCACCGTCTCCAGACCGATATCCGCTGAATTCGGTCGACGGCCAACGGCAAGGAGGATTCTATCCGCCGCAACAGCGTCGCCGTCCCCTATCTGCACCACTGGCCCCTCCGAGGTCTCCTCGATCGACTTGGCAGCAGTATTCACGCGAACGGTGATCCCTTGCGCTTTGAGCGCACGCTTCAGCGTGGCGATCGTGCGGCGATCGAGATCGATCCCGGGGAGGATCTCGGGCATCATCTCTAAGATCGTTACCTTGCTCCCCAAGCGGTTGTAGATTGTGGCAAGCTCCAAGCCAATTACACCACCGCCAATCAGAAGGAGGCGACGGGGAATCTCTCTCAGAGCCAGGGCATCGTCAGAAGACCAAATGTGAGGATCGGCAAAGGTAAACCCAGGAATCTCTATTGGGGATGACCCAGTAGCAAGCACAATCCGCTCAGCATCGACTGTCTTCCCGGTAGAGAGAGCGACCCGGCCTGTTCCTTCGAGCCTTCCCCGTGTCTGGTAGACCGTCACCCCATTCGCCTTGAGAAGAGCGGCTGTCCCGTCTACCAAGGTGGAGATAACACCTTCCTTCCACGAGGAAAGCTTCTCAAGGTCGATCACAGGTGTTGTGAATTCGATCCCCATCGCCTGCGCGTCCTCTGCCCGCTCAATGAGTTTGGTTGCCGAGTAGAGTGCTTTGGTGGGTATACATCCTTTGTTGAGACAGATACCCCCGAGTTTGTTCTCTTCGATAAGGATGACACTAAGTCCTAGTTGTGCCATTCGAATTGCAGCAACATACCCACCTGGGCCTGCTCCAATTATCGCTACGTTGTAGTTCATATACTTTTCCTTTCTCCCCGAGGATATCTACACATTATAAGCATGCGGGTGCCAAAGTCCCGCGCCCTGTCAAGCTTTGCACTATTTCCTGATCTTCTTCTTGATTTCGTCTAGCTTGTCAAGAAAGGCTTCAGCGGACTGCCGATTGACGTTCTCAAGGGAGAATTTCATTTTTCCTAGGCGCACGATCATGTTCTCCCCTCCAAGTGAGAGCCTGACCTGACTGAGTTGGTGCTCCCGCTCTATGGCAGTGAGTGATCTATCAATGACTGATTGTACAAAGCGGGAAATCCCTTGCTTCAAGACCCGAGAGAGTGTCCCATTTTCCTCACTGATACCTGCTCTAGCTTCGGTTCTGGCTGTCGAGAGCTCAGCTTGTATTGCTTTTCCAAGTTCTACTACCACTGTTCCCTTCTTGGTAAGAACCAAGGTTACGTTGTCATTCTTGTCGGAAATTCGTGCGACCTCTGCCATCCATGCAACCTCATAGAGTTGTTCTGCTCCCAGACCTTTGAGTTCTCGAGTTCCCATGGAGAGGTAACGAAATCCTTCTGGGATAGTGGTGGATTGACGGATTTGCTCGGTTACAAGGATCTGTCCGCCTTTGGCCAGGCCTGAGATGCGTTGAGAAAGGTTGACGGAGTGACCGATGATGTCGAAGTTGCTCATGATGGGTCTGCCAGTGGTAAGGCCAATTCCTATATCTATTGGGTCTTCCGAGGAGGCTTTGTTCCGTTCTCTGATCGTTTGCTGAATATCGACAGCGGCCTGGATACCCTTTGCCGCACTGGGGTAAGCAGCCATGATGCCATCTCCCAATGTCTTGACGATGAAACCATCCTGCTCTTCAATTCTCTCCTTGAGTAAGGTCGTATGGAGTTGTGAGAGCCGGTAGGCGGCGTGATCTCCCCTACGAGCAGTATAGGAGGTAAAGCCACGGATGTCGCTGAACATGACGGCGATCTCTTCCCCGGCTTCCATCTGATTGCGAACCTGGTGACGATTCTTTAGTGTTGTACTCCAAGACACTTAGTGTACCTCCCTAGTTTGAACGCACGGTTACTGGTATTATATCATGAAGAGAAGAATCATGATATCAAAGGTCACAAAGGAGGAAGCGTGGACAACAAAGAGCTTGTTAGATTGCTTAGGCGCGCACCGCTTTTTTCACATCTAGGCGCAGAAGGGCTTGGGGAAGTCCTGGCGATAGCTAGAGAGAAGAAGTTTAGCGCCGGGACGAAAATCGTAGCACAGGGAAGTACAGGAGTGGGGTTTTACTTAGTCCTTACGGGGAGTGCGCAGGTCTCGCGAGGTGGTGAGAGAATCGCAGAGCTTGGCGCTGGGACATTCTTTGGTGAGATGTCCATTCTTGATGGTGCTCCACGTTCAGCAGATGTGATTGCGGTTGAGGATACAACATGTCTTATCCTGAGACAGTGGGATATCAGGAGTGTCATCTCTCGTAATCCAGACGTAGCGATGGCAATGCTGGAAGAGCTATCTCGACGCCTACGAAAGACCGAGTATAGTTTGAGCTAGGAAGAATGGGAAAGATTGCTGTTACGTGTCTTGGTTGCGGAGCTGCATTGGGCGGAAAACGGTTATGGAGTTCCCTGCTACTTGATGATCGAATCCTGCTTAGCCTTCCTCCAACAAGCATTCCACAACTCTACCGGTTAAAGAAAGATGTGCGTACAATTGATTACATATTCATCACTCACCGTCATGCCGATCACTTCTTTGGGCTTCCATTTCTTCTGTTATTGTATTGCTATCTCTATGAACGAAAGGAACCCTTGTATATCATTGGCCCTTCGGGAATGAAGGAAGCAACAGAAAGGCTATTTGATCTGGCTTGGCCAGAATTGAAGAGAAGAGAGATTAGTCCTCGAGTTCCGTTAACCTTTGTGGAGGTTGATGAGCAAGGGGAGTTTCAGGCAGGCGAGCTGGAGTTTCAAGCAGTAAAACTGAATCACTTTGGCATGGAGGCCTACGGTTATCGTTTTGGCTATAAGGATAGGGAGATTGCCTTCACCGGTGATACGGGCGAATGCGCGCAGCTATACCAGCTCCTTGATGGAGCAGATGTGGTAGTGACCGAGTTTACTCATGCCTTTGAGTCTGAAGACACAGGACACATGGATGCCCCCGCGGTCTCCAGATTAACCAAGTTCTTGAAGGCGAAGGGAGCTACTGTTCTGGCAACTCATCTTAGCGGGGAGCCGCTTCCGATAGAAGGTTTGCTCATTTGCCGGGATGGCGAGACTTACATAGTATAAACCGCGGAAGGATAGGAGCTGGTCAGCGTTTTTCATAACAAGCTCGACATCGAGCTTCATAGGTACCTACACCTCCTACCTTGATTATTGGGTCACTTACAGGCGCAGGTTTTCCGTCAATTAGGCGCTGACTACGAGTGGCAACTCCTCCACACTGAATGCATACCGCTTGCAGCTTATCAACTTGATCGGCAAGGGCCATCAGGGTTGGCATCGGACCGAAAGGCTTACCGGCAAAGGTGAGGTCAAGTCCAGCAACGATTACTCTTTTTCCCAGTTGTACAAGTCTCTCGCACAGCTCCGGAAGCCTGCTAGAAAAGAAATTTCCCTCGTCAAAAGCTACAACGGCAGCATTACGGAGGGCTTCAGCTCCAACGATTTCTTCCAATCGCTCAAGTGTTTCCGCGCCTGAAGCAAGCAAGTGTGATTCGAATTCGCGGCCATAATGCGTAACAACTGCCTGTTTGCTGTAGCGAGCATCAATGGTTGGCTTGAACAAAAGGAGGTTACCGCGCGCAATTCGTACACGTTCCAGTCTGCGGATCAATTCTTCTGTCTTTCCTGAAAACATGCAACCGGTGATTACTTCTAGTCTGCCCACCTTTTTGTCGCTCATGATTCATTCTCCTTCAAGAATCGGTGAGAAATTGATCGGTGTACAGTTGGTCAAGAGGACAAACATCTTTTATTACTCCATTCTTGAATAGGTATGCCTGCATCTTTTCCCACTCTTCTGCTCTGTCGTTCCCTGCTTCATCCGCGTAGAAGGGAAGTGTTATTTCGTAAGCCTGGCGGTTTAGTGCGTCATCAAGCTCTGGATTTGCATGAAGGAAGATCTCAAGTGCGTCGTGAGGATGTTGCTTGGTAAAAGTGATCCCGCGAGCTAGGCCAGCGATAAACGCGCGAAGTGTTTCTGGGCGCTCTTTGATCAGTTGTGGATTTGTAACGAGGATAATCTCGCAAGTATCAGGCACGCCGTAATCCTCCTGGGGAAAGAAGACAGGTTCGTGTCCAAGCAATGCGACCTGTGGGACCTCGAAGTTGCGAAAAGCACCTATCGCGTCCACGTTATGTGATAGCAAAGAGAGCACGGTGTTGAATCCGACATTCACTAATTGGAAATCATCACTTGTTACGCCAACTGAAGCGAGCATTGTTTGCCACAGAACAGGTTCAAGTGGGGCAAGTGAATATCCGATACGGAGTCCACGTAGGTCGGCGAGCTTCTCTACACCGTATTCCTTAAGACTAAGCAGTCCTCCAAGTGGAGTTTGGATCAAAGTCCCGATCGAGATCAGTGGTAGCCCAGCTGATCTTGCGATGATGAAGTTGATCTGGGGGGTTAGGGCAACTTCAACTGTTCGTGCTGCTGCAAGTTTGAGCGGGTCGCTTGGGTTTGCTGGAATGAGGATGTCTGTCTCTATGCCTTCGTCCATGAAGAATCCTTGCTCGGCAGCAACAAAGAGAGGAACATGATTAGGGGTAGCGAAAAAATCAAGCATTA
>Ga0307427_1000376_pt1 | contig 29069 bp, 19 predicted proteins | sample SalMarWE160190MG_FD_202162 | JGI IMG/M metagenome (GOLD analysis project Ga0307427, IMG submission 202162) | Salt marsh sediment microbial communities from the Plum Island Ecosystem LTER, Massachusetts, United States - WE1603-190 | ecosystem: Environmental > Aquatic > Marine > Intertidal zone >...
CCATCCGTCACCCAGCCACCAGCCGGATCTCGCCGACCGGCCTGGGATTTGAGGTGATAGTCACCGCTCGCGGGGTTGGCGAAGTGCGGGTCCAGGTGGATATTGCCGGGTCCCCAGATAGCGGTTCCGCCGCCCCCTTCCACCGCCTCGTCGCCGCTTCGCATGTCTACGTCGCAGTAGTTCATGGTAACGTTGGCGCACCAATAGCCGATCTGGCATCCCCACTCGTCAGGGTTATCCCACACAATGCAGTCGGTGATGGTCAGGTTGCAATCGTGGACGTGGATGCCGCCGCCGTGACTGCCGTCATCGCCGCTGGCCGAGTTATGCGCGATCGTGTTGTTCTGAAAGACGGCGGAGGGGCTCCAGCCGATCTGCACCCCGCCGCCGCACGCGAACGACCCGGGGCCCACGCCCGTCGCCGTGTTGCCGCAGATAACGTTGTTCCGGATCTCTGGCGATCCGTCCTGGCAGCAGATGCCGCCGCCACCAGCCCCCGAGTCAAACCCGAAACTCTCCACATGGTTGCCTTGGATCACGTTGTTCCGGATCTCTGCCGCCGAGTCATGGCAGCAGATGCCGCCACCACTAGCCCCCGAGTCAAACCCGAAACTCTCAACATGGTTGCCTTGGATAACGTTGTTCCGGATGATAGGAGACGAACCCCAACAGTGGATACCGCCGCCGTGCGCCCAATTCCAATCCCCAGTGGTGGTTGCCGTGTTGTCGTAAATCTCGTTGCCCTCAATGATGGGCAATGACCCGTCACCGAATTGAATTCCCCCGCCCCCCGCCGAGCCGGCCTCTGCGGTATTGCCGTAAATCTTATTGCCGCGGATGGTGGGCGATGAACTCGAGAAAGCGATCCCGCCGCCACCCGCCCACGAACCCGGGCCCGTATCGCGCGCGGCGTTGTCGCGAATCACATTGGCTTCGATGGTCGGAGACGAACCCCAGCAGCAGATCCCCCCGCCGGACCAGTTCTTGCCGTTCTGGATCGTAAAGCCTTTGAGGACGGAATCCGCCCCCTCGCCGTGATTAAACGTAACGACAGAGCCGCTTTGGTTGCCGTCGATAATCGTCGCAGCCACGACGGCGGTGTCGTCCGGGTTGGTGCTGCGGACGGTGATGGCCTTGCCCCAGAAACTGATGTTCACGACGTAAGTGCCCTGGGCCACCTCGACCGTGCCGACGGCAGCGGCAATCCCGTTCTGAATCGTGGCAAAGTGGTCAACGCCCCAGCCCGGCGTGGCGGGGGTGTAGTCGTCGTCAACGTAGAGCGTCTGCGCCGCCGCCTGGTACGCGGCCGTGTACGTCCCGTCGCTCTGCGGCTGGATTGTATGAGACTGGCCGCCACCGTCGGTGCGGCTGTCGTCGGTGTACCCATCACCGGCTGCCGGCGGACTCGGGGTCCCAAGCGCGTGTGTCGATCCCTTGGCCTGCGTGAAGGTGCGGTTCCCGGCGTCCCGGACACCGTCCACCTTCACGTTCGCGCCCTTGCCCGACGGAGACGCCGCACCCTTCACCGTTACAGTATCGGCCTCATATTCTGCGACATAGGTCGTTGCTGAGGTTGGCGAAACCGTGTGCGTCCGGGCGCCGCCGTCACTCCAACGCTTGAAACGGTAACGGATGTCGTTCACCGCGGCTCTGGCAGGACAACTGATGGTGTGCGATGCGCCTGTGATCCAGTATCCGGTCCACGAACCGGCGTAGGAGGCTCCGTTCAGCACCACGGACAGACCCGGCGGATCTGTCCTGACCTCAACCGCACAGACAACCTTCTGCCGCGCATCGGCGGACGTCTTGAGCGCTCCGCCGGCCTTGGCGTCCTTGAGATCCGCTTCGCGGGCCGCGTCGCCCGCAGCGCTGCCAATGCTCCGTGTGCGGCCGTCCGTGTCTGAATCGCCGTCGGCTGAAGCGCCGAGGGCGGCCGAACACGCGACCAAGTTCACCAGCAGGCCAACCCTCAGGAGCAGCGCCAATCTACTCGTGTTGCCCACCATGGGAACCCTCCACAGAGCCGCAACGCCCGAAACGGTCACCGCCACGTTGCGACGGGTCCTTTGCGCACGTGTATTCGCATCCGCTTTTACACATCTGGCGTGTATCTCTACTGCTTTCTTCGCCGAACGAGCGCCAGGCCTCCCAAAGCCAACAGGGAGAGCGTCGCAGGCTCGGGCGTGGGCAGTGGTGCGCCGCCGCCACAGGGCGCGCCTTCACTCAACACCCATGCCCGGTCGATCATGTCGTAGTCGTTCGAGTTGATGATGCCGTCGTAGTTGAAGTCGCCGACCGCGTAGCGGAAACCGCCTTCCGGCACTCTCCCTTCATTGCTCCACAGCATCCAGGCCGTGTCGATCAGGTCGTAGTCGTTCGAGTTTATCACGCCGTCCAGGTTGGCGTCGCCGGTCCACGTGTACTTGATGAGGATGCTCGTCGGGTCCACCGGCACGCCTTCCAGGTGGGACAGACCGCCGACCTTCGGAGGGGAGGTCTCGCTGAGCGGGTCGTCGTTGGCGATGATGGCCAGGCCGGTCGTCAACTGCGAGTTGTCCCTGGCCTCGGCGCTCGTGATGCCCGTGCCTTCCCACAGGTTCGGGTAGCCGTCCGGCGGGTCGTCGGTATCGACGTTGTTGTAACCGTGCTCGATCAGGGCCACCAGGTCGTCGAACGGGCTTGCGCCGTCGGTGTAATTGATAATGAGGTTGTTGTCCGCGAGGTCGAGCGTACCCGTCGGGATCGGGCCGCCGGCGATGGTGAGGGTCTCCACGACGCTTGTGCCTGCGGCCGTTCCATCCGGCCGGACGGTCAGCGTGCCGCCGTCGCCGATCGAGAGGGCGCGTTGGCGGACGTGTGCGGCCGAGACCGTGGCGCCCGCCATCAGTTGGGTGACGCCCGACCCGTCCAGGTCGCCATAGAAGACGGCCGTCGCGCCGGCGTTGATAAGGTTGCCGTGGTTGGTGACCTGGCTGGTTTCGATCTCCAGGTTATCGAGTACGAGTCGGCCCCCCAGGTTTGTGATGCCGTTGGGAATGTTGAGGCGCGGGCCTACAGACCCGATCTGAGATTCCAACTCGACCCCGCCCCCGTTCTGCGCCCGGGTCGTGATGGAGTCCGCAACATACTCGCGGTCCTCCAGAAACCCGATGGTGATTTCAGCACTGCCGGCGTCGATCTCAACCTGAGACATCTCGGTTGGCTCGCCGGAGGGATCCCAGAAGCTCGCCTCGTCCCACGGCCCCACGTTGGGACCGACCCACGTCTTATATCCGGGTCCCGATATGGTTCCGGGCACGGTGGTCAGCGTGAACGTTTCGCCGCCGCCGGCCACTTCGGTCGCCACGCCCGGTGTGGTTATATCAAAGGCAAGGCTGTATTGGCCCGAGGCGTCGGCCCAGACCTGGAGCGTTCCGAGGTTGCCCGTACTGGTGATGTCATTCGCGAACATTACGTTGTTGACGTAACTCCAGGCGTAATCCGGAAAGGGCGGGCGGTTGGTTACATCAATCCAGTCTGCAAGGAGCGGCCCCGGCGTGAAGGCGCCGATCTCCAGACCCGGGTCCGTAGCGCCGAAATTGAGCGTCAGGCCATCGACACCGGCGATGCCGCCGAGGGCCAGCGAGGTCAAGTCGATATCGACCGAGATGGGCTCGCCGACGACGCCGGCCTGACCGTTCCCGGCGGCTATAGTAGCGGTCCCGGCATGAGCCCCCTCAGCAAGCAGCAGCGTAACCGCCAGCACACCCCACACCGCATAGATGATGCCCCTCATGGCACAATCCCTTTTCCGTTCTCTCATATCCGAACTCCCCACAAGTTACGAACTAATCCGCCACCGTCTGGCCGTTGTTTGGCTGCCACATGGAGAAGTCCGTGATCGTTACCTGGGCGTCGCCGTTAAAGTCCGCCGACAGCCCTTCGCCCGTCTGCCCGTTCTGCGCCTTCCAGATGGAAAAGTCCGTGACCGTCACGCTGCCATCGCCGTTGGCATCGCCAAGCAGACGAACCGTCACGGTTCCGGCGCCCATGGCATCATCCATAAACCATCCCCCGCCCCCCGAGCCTGCTTCGGCCATCACCTCGCAGGTAACGACATAGGGCATGGCGCCGGCGGCCGGGGCCTGGGGGGCCGCATAGGTGACGGTCGTGTCGTTTCCCCCGCCGCCCGCAACAAGTTCCAGGGCCTTGCCGGTATGCGGATCGACCACGGCCTTCCAGTGGTAGGTGAAGTTGTGGTCGGGCGGCCATCCCGGCTCAGGAGTTGCCGCAACCGTGAAGGTGACGGTGTGACGCCCGTTCGTCTTGGCGCCGTCGTTCTCGTACATCCACGTCTGTGGCGCTGTGACGTCAACGTCAAAGTCGCCCCCGGTGACCGTCAGGCCAAGGGCGTCAGTGGCGGTCTTCCCGCCTGCCGAGACGGTGGCAGTTACCCTCCCGCTGGTATAATCACCCTCCACGGGCACATAGGGCAGGTTGAAACTCCAAGTGCCGTCCCGCTTGAGAACCGTCTGTAGCCGCATGGTGCCGTGGACCTCCTCCGTCTCGCCATCGAAGGTAATGTCCACCGTGGCGGGGGAGGGTCCTCCCACAATCGAGGTCGTTCCGGCCAGGGCGAGGGCACCGCCCTCCCCAACGACGTTGCGGGATGCGGCCAACGTTATGTCCAGGTCCATCACAGGAGCGGGCGACGGTCCACTTACCGCGTATACCCAGAGCAGACCCCCGGAAGTACCCAGGACGGCGGCAGCCGTCCAACACATCAGAGCCCACTTGCTCATCGCGTGTGTCTCCTGGCGAGCGAGGTCGAGGACCTTTGTCAGGTCCGCGTCATTCTCCCGGATTGATTGTGAAGGTAATCGTCTTTGTCTCGGAAACGCCCTCCGCTTCAGCCTTGAGTGTGAAGGAATACGTTCCCGGCGGCATGTCGCACCTGAAGGGGGGCGCCGTAAAGCCCCAGAGCCCGTTCTCATCAAGCGGCATCTCAAAACTGCCTTCACAAGAACCGCCGCCCGCCACGGGGGAGGTTATCGTGAACGTCACCTGGGCCGGACCACCTACGATGGAGATGGTTCCGCCTGCGGTAACCACCTCGCCTACCGTCACGGGGTTCGGCGTGATCTTCGGCTCGATGTTGATGGCGCTGACGGGGCTTCCGGATGCGGCGCCCGGCGCCCCGGCCACGATCATCTGCGGGGGGTTGAAAACGCCGGCCAGGAAGAAGGCGGCTGACGCAACCAGGATGCCCGCGCAAATGCTGATCTTGCCGATTCTGCTGGAATGGATAGTCATGCCAAGTCTCCTTTGGAACGCTTGCGGCACTGTGACGGCAATCCGGCGGTAGCGAGTTTCCGGCGAGCCCAACGGCCCACGCCGCAACGAAAAAGGGAGCGCCGTGTCGGCAGGCAGTCCGCCCGCCGATCCTGGACAGACCGGTCGAAAGAGCAACCAAGAGGAGCCATGCGCAGCACCCTCCCCTGGCTCTGCGAACCAACAGCGACCACGAACCTCCGCCTGCAAAAGGCACGGAACGATCGTAGCCGGAAACAACGGGAGGGAAGTTGCGCGATCGGCAACCGCGCCAACGGAGTGGATCCCCCCGTGGGGCCCCTCACCCGATAGGATAGTATAGCACACAATCCCGACAAGTCAAGTGGAGGCATCCCCCGGGGTGCATTAACGTCCTGGGGGCGCAGTCCTGTCGCCGGCCGTGAGGTTCCGGAAGTTCCTCATGCGGTGGAACGTCAAGTAGTTGGCGTCGTCGGGACGGGGTCCGGCACGTGCCAGCGATACGCCGTCGCAAACGGACCTTCGCAGATGGTGACGCCCCATCCCACCTCGCTTCGACGCCTCTCGATCCCGAAGTATACATGGCCCGGCCTCACCCTGCCAAGCGTCTCGTTGGACCGGCCCTTGCTCGAGTTGGCACGGCCCTCCCCGTACACGGAGGGCCGGTTGGACGCGGGGGTCTTCCTGCACATGAAGAACGTCATGGCCGGCTTGGCCAGGGCGGGGATTTGCGGACGCTCTGCGCGCGTCGCCGGCGGAGGAAGTGGCCCCACGGCGTACCCTTACGTGACGGATTCCAGGCCGTTCGTCCGGGCGCCTTCCGATGCCTGCCCCGCGCCGGAGCACATTACTTCGGCGTCAGATCCTTGAAGGCGGCGGCCAGAACTTTCAGGTTGGCCTTGTCCGTCGTGTAGACAACCGACTTGCCTCGGCGGAGGCCGTTCACCAAGCGGCCCATGCGCAGGATGCCGAGATGGTGACTGAGCGTCGGCTGTTTTATTTTCAGAGCCTTGCACAACGCGGCGACGTTCTTCGGGCCCTTGGCCAGCAGCACGAGAATGTTCAATCGCGTTGGCGAAGATAGCAGCGAGAAGCCCTGAGCCAGGTCACGCAAGCCAGTTTTCATAAGACACCTCCTTTGCCGTACCGGCACATGATATAGCGACTGGGAACTCGGCTACAGTACGGCTCGGCGTTGCTGTTTTCAAGGACAAACCGAGTCAAAAGCACCATCGGGGATGGCAACAAAGAAAAAGGTTCCTGGAACCTTTTTCTTGGCCGCATCCCCACCATCGACACACGCAAAGCGCGGGCTCGCCTGGGAACACGGCGGCCAATGGAAGTATTCCACCCCGGCCGCAGGGTCGATAGAATGCTGCCACCGGAAAGGACCTCCGGCCTGCGGTCCCAAGTGACTTACAAAGGAGACGCCGCCATGACGCGTTGGATAGCCTGCACGCTGGCCCTGCTCGTGCTGGCGGGAATCGCCCCGGCCAGCGGGGAACCGTCCGTCAATTCCATCGGCATGAAGATGGTCCGCATCGAGCCGGGCTCCTTTACGATGGGCAGTTCAAGCGGCGGCGACTTCGACGAACGCCCCGTCCACAAGGTCACCATCAGCAAGCCCTTCCTCATCGGAGCGACCGAAGTCACGAACGCCCAGTACGAGCAGTTCAACCGGCGGCACAAGAAACTGCGCGGCAACCTCGGCTTCTCGAAAAACGACGACGAGGCGGTCGTCTTCGTCAGTTGGCACGACGCCGCGGCGTTCTGCCGGTATCTCTCGAACAAGGAAGGCAAACCCTACCGCCTGCCGACCGAGGCCGAGTGGGAGTACGCCTGCCGCGCCGGCGCCTCAACCGCATTCAGCACCGGCGACTCCCTGCCGCCCAACTTCCAGAAGAACGCCAGGGAGAGTTGGTATCCGTCCACGCGCGGCAAGAAGGAGGACGTGGTTTCGTTGGTTGTCGGTCAAACGCCGCCGAACCCCTGGGGACTGCACGACGTCCACGGCAACGTCGAAGAGTGGTGCCACGACTGGTACGGACCTTACGCCCGGGGCGACCAGACCGACCCGGTGGGCCGCGCCGACGGTGATTTCCGCGTCACGCGGGGCGGCGCACATTCGACCACCCCGCACTACCTTCGCTCGGCCAACCGGATGGGGACGCTGCCGGACGACCGGAGTTGGGTCATCGGTTTCCGCGTGGTCCGGGCCGAGATGCCGACGACGAAACCCCTCGCCGCCGGCCCGCCGCCGCTGAACCGACAGAACGTCAGGCAGGAGGTTCCGCCCGACCTGGCCAAGGGGCCCGACCCCGCGAAACCGTACTTCAAACGGCCGCGCACCTACGTCAAGATTCCGCCCGGCTCCGAGGGTCCCCTCTTCTCGCAACACAATCATTGCCCGGCCATCGTCAACTGCCCCAACGGCGACCTGCTGGCCATCTGGTACACCTGCCGCCGCGAACCCGGCCGCGAACTTGGCATCGTCGCCAGCCGCCTGCCGTACAGCCAACAGGAGTGGCAGCCGGCCTCGCCCTTCTGGGACGCCCCCGACCGCAACGACCACGCCTCCGCCCTGTGGGTGGACGAGAAGGGCACGATCTACCACTTCAACGGCCTCTCGGCCGCCGCAACCTGGGGCAGCCTCGCCACCATCATGCGGACGTCCACCGACAACGGCGCCACCTGGTCGAAGGCCCGCCTCATCATGCCCGAACACAGTATGCACCACATGCCGGTCGAGTCGGTGTTCCGCATGCGCGAAGGCCATATCATCCTGCCGTGCGACGCGGTTCCCGGCGGCGCCGGCGGCACCGCCTTCCTCATCAGCCGCGACAACGGCCACACCTGGACCGATCCCGGCGAAGGCCGGCCGGCGCCCACCTTCCAAAAAGGCAAGACCGGCGCATGGATCGCCGGCATTCATGCGGGCATCGTTCAACTCAAGGACGGGCGGCTCATGGCCTTCGGGCGGGGCAACAGCATCGACGGCCACATGCCCAGGAGCATCTCGGCCGACGGCGGCAGAACCTGGACGTACAGTGCGAGCCCGTTTCCGCCGATCGGGGGCGGCCAACGCCTCGTCATCACGCGGCTGCGGGAAGGGCCCATCCTGTTCGCCTCGTTCGCCAAGAAGATTGCCATCACCGACGCTTCCGGCCGCCGGCGGACGGGCTCAGGGCTGTTCGCGGCCCTCTCGACGGATGAGGGCAAGACATGGCAGGTCAAGCGGCTCATCACCGACGACGGGCCACCGCGCAAAATGGACGGCGGCGGCAACACCGGCCACTTCACCATGAGCCGCCAGTCGGCCGAGCCGCGCGGATACATGTCGGTGTGCCAGACGCCCGACGGCGTCATCCACCTCATCTCCAGCAAACTCCACTACGCCTTCAACCTGGCGTGGCTTCTTCAGGCGGCGCCCGCCGCGCCCGGCTCCTAGCGTACGAAACGCGCGGCGGGTCCGGAGACCCGCCGCGCGAGGTAGGTTGCGACGCTGTTTACTTGCCTTCGGTGCTGACCTTCATCCCGTCGAGCGCGCCGCCGTCGGGTTTGACGATGCGGATGCAGAACGCCCACTGCCCGCCGTCCTGGGCAATCTTCACAAGCATCGTGTTCCAGCCCTGTTTCAGGCCGGCCTTGGCCTTGTCCTGGCCGGGCGTGCACCCGCGCGTGGCATTGTTGGAGTGGACCAGTTTGCCGTTGATCCATACCTTGATGCCGTCGTCGCTGCCCATCTCCAGCCGCACGTCCCGGGCGGCCGGCGACCAGACGTTCGTCAGCACGTAAGCGGCGCGGTTGTCGCCGGTGCCGATGGCCTTCTCGAGGTCGATCGTCTGCGGCCCGATGCCCTTCGAGAGCACCTTCCACTTGGCGCTCTTGGGGTCCTTCTCCGGCGCGAAGGCCGTGTTGAACGGCGGCCCTTGAGTGTACGGCCCGCTGCCAAGCCAGGCCGTCAGGTACCCGCGGTACTTGTCCATCTCGTTGATGACGCCCTGGGCCTTTTGCTTCAGGCCCGCGTTCGTGGTCGATGCGATGATCTTTTGCAGCGCCGCCCGCGCCTCGGTCGGCGCCGAGCCGCGCGCGTTGCTCGCAACCTGGACGAGGGCCACTTCGGCCTCGGCCTTCAGCGCGGCATCGGCCAGCAGCGACTCGACCAGTTTCAGGGCGTCGGCCGACCGCGCGCCCGCCAGACCCGCGAGGACCGACTTCTTGTCGGCCACGCTGGTCGCCAGCGCCAGCGCCTGCTTGTACATCGCGGTCGTCGCGGCCGCGCCGCGCTCGGCCCAACCCGGGGCGCCGGCAAGGTTAGCCATCCGGATATACCCGCGGAAGGCCAGCACCTTCTGCGTCTTGCTCCTCGTGGTCTTGATGACGTTCAGCAGGTCCGGCGCAGGACCGGCGTCCGGCCACGCTGCCAGGGCGCGCACCGCTTCCGTGGCGACGTCGGAGTCCGATGCCTTCAACTGGCTCCGCACGCACGCCAGCGCCCCCGCGCCGCCCAGCCGGCCGAGGACCGTAATCAGGCAGACCTTCGCGCCGGCGTCGGCCCGGGTCATGCCGGCCACGATCGGGGCCGCGCGGGCCTCGGTGTCGGCCACCCGTCCGGCCGCCGCTGCCAGCGCGGTTTCCAAGCCCGAGCGTTCCGAGTCGCTCTTGGCAGCCACGAGCAGTGCCACGATGTCTGGTAGTTGCTCCTCGCCCGCCGCTGCCGCCAGGCCCTTGATGGCAACCTTGCGGATATTCTCATCGCTGTCCCTGGCGGCCTTGACCATGGCGGGTGCCGTCACGGGGTCGGCCCGGACGGTCAGGACGCCGAGGATACCCGCCCGGATGGCGGGGTCGGCGGAGTCCAGCAGTTTGCCCATCGCCTCTCCGACACCCTCACCCTTGAGCCGGTTGAGGGCATCGAGTGCGGCCTCGCCGACCGCCCCGCCGACGGAGGCCGCCTTGGCGAGCGTCGGCACGCTCGAGGCATCGCCAAGGACCGCCAGGGCTTTGATGACAGCCACGCGGACACCCTCGTCCCTGCTCCCGACGAGGGCCGCCACCTGGGGCGCGGCGGCCGTGTCCTTGCGGGCCGTCAAGACGTCGAGCAGCATAACCTGGCCGTCGGCGGGCATCGACGCGAGTTTGGCCGCCACCGCCTTCGTCGCGGCCGGGCCGGGCATCTCGATCAGGAACTGCCCGGCCGCACGCCGCAGGTCGATGTCCTTATCGGCGGTCAGGGCGATGAGCGTCTCGACGGCCTTCTCTTTCTCCGCGAGGACGGTGCCCCTGAGGGCCGCGATCCGGACCGTCTTCGGATAACCGCCGGCCGACATCTTCCTGTAGATGGCTGCCGCGCCGGCGGCCTCGCCGTCGGCGAGCATCCGGTCGGCACACCTGAGGTAGGCATCGGCCAACGGTGTCTTGAGTGCGGCGGGCACGGTGGCGCCGGCCAGCGTCCGGGCGGCTTCCGGGTTGGCGATGTCGCCGAGCGCGCCGATCGCCGCCCAGGCCAGACCCGCGTCGCGGGCGGACACCAGTTTCGCCAGGGCCGGGACGGCCTTCGGGTCGCGGCGTGCGCCGATGGAGGTGATCGTGCCGATCTTAAGGTTGCCCGAGAGGCGGCCCATGGCCGCACGCAGCGCCGCACCGGCCTCCTCGCCCGGCAGATACTGAAGCGCGAAGCGTGCCATGTGCGACAGTTTGGGATCCGGCAGGAGTTTCGCCAGCGCCGGCACGCACGCCGGCGACCCCGCCCTTCGCAACATGCGGCACACGAACTGCTTGCACGCGTAGGTTGCCTGCGGGTTGGCGAGGGCCTTGAGCAGTTTGGCCTCGATGGCCAGGCGTGCCTGTGGCGTGGCGGCGTCGCGAATCTCCTGCTCGATCGTCGCCAGCGGCAGGCGGGGCTGGCTCCAATCGTACTGGACGATGTCGTCGGAGGCGTCGCCCAGGGTCGTGCGTCCGGCAAGCAGCAGCGTCACGGCGGCGGCCAGGACGATGCATGCACGCATCAATCTATTATCGCTCATCACGTTCTCCTCGTGTGTGGAATTCGGTTTTCACGCCCTCGACCTAATACGACAACGCTACTTCGTGCGCGGCGGGTCTCCGTACCCGCCGCGCAGCCCCAAAGACGCCCTTTCGCACGCGGTGGGTGCGGAGACCCACCGCGCATAACTTGTGTCGGACCCTTTACAGTTGCCACGGTTCGCGGTACGAGCGGCCCAAGAGGGCGCTGGCGCCGGGGTCGCCGATGATCTGCTCGGTATCCGGGTCGAACTTGATCTTTCTCCCGGTCAGCATGGCGATCTCGCCGAGCAGGCCGACGCTGATCGAGCGGTGCCCGACCTCTGCGGGGCAGATGGTGAGTTTGCGGCTGATGACGCAGTCGATGAAGTTCCGCTTGTGGCCGCCGCTGTTGTAGAGTTTGATCTCGCCGGGGCCGATCTTCTCTTGCAGCAGGCTCTTCGGCTCGGCGTCGATGCGGCCGCGCTTGACATACACCCACCCCTTGTCGCCGATCCACTTGGCGCCCTGGGCGTTGATGCGGTTGTTCGTGACGCTGATCTCGACGCCGGTCTTGTACTTGCAGGTAAAGTTGTACTCGGTCGGCGCGTCGTAGAGGCCTTCCTTCGGATAGACGCCCTTGCCCTGAATCTCGACCGGGCCGGTGTAATCGTACCCCAGGCCCCAGTGGGCGATATCGACGTGGTGGCCGCACCAATCCGTCAGTTGCCCCCCGGAGTAGTCCAGGATCCATCGCCAGTTCCAGTGCGGGCCGAAGCCCTGGTACGGCCGCCACGGCGCCGGCCCGAGCCACCACTCCCAGTCCAGTCCGTCCGGGACGGGCTTGGCGTCGGTGGTCCCGCCGCCCCCGCCGGTCGGCAGACCGACCTGGACGTGATGGACCTTGCCGATCCGCCCGTTGCGGACCAGTTCGCAGGCAAAGCGGAACCGGCCGTCGGACCGCTGCTGGCTGCCCGTCTGCCACACGCGCCCGTACCGGTGGACGGCGTTACACATGGCGCGGCCTTCGCGGATGCTTCGGGCGAACGGTTTCTGGCCGTGGATGTCGCATCCGGCCTTGGCGGCGGCGATGGCGGGCACGGCGTGCCAGTGGTCCGGCAGCGCCGTCTGGACGGCATCCAGATCGCCGCGGCCGATCAGTTCGCGGTAATCCTGGTACGTCTTGCAGTCGTTGTTCTTGTACCGGCCGTCGACCGTTTTCTTGGCGCGGTCGCGATGATTGCGGTCCACGTCGCAGATGGCCACGAAATGGACCCGGCTGTCGCCGAGAAAACCTTGCAGGTCGCCCGAGCCCATTCCACCGACGCCGATGGCGCCCATCACGATCTTGTTGCTGGGGGCGTCGGCGCCCAGGACGGACGCCGGAACGATGGCGGGCAGCGCGGCAGCCGCGCCCGCGGCGGCGGCCCCCTTCAAGAACCCCCGGCGTGTCAACGAACGGTGCTTCGTCATAGCATGGTCTCCTTCGGAGTAAGTAACCGATGTTATGGACATCACGACACACAACGTGCGTCGTCAGGCAAGCAACATGAGCGCGTACCGCTCATACTTCTTCGACCACCTTGCACTTTGCGCGGCCCGTACGGGCCGCGCTGCCACGAGGGGGCCGGCCGCCACTCGGGCGCGGTGGGTCAGGAGACCCACCGCGCCATGCGCTGTCTTGCCCACCGCGCCATGCGCTGTCTTGCCCACCGCGCCAAGATCCGCCACAGCCAGCCATCAACTGCTCCGGCCGCGCGGGCGCCCTCTCACCCCTCCTCGACAACGTTGAACCCCATCAGCACGCCCAGGTTCTTGATGTCCTGGAGATGGTCGCCGTAGAAGACGTCGCGGTGCAGCAGGGCCATGGTCCCGCCCTTGAGAATGCCGGCGCCCCAGTTGTGAAACATCTTGCGGGCGTCGGCCACCTCGGTGACGAACTGGGTGCGGCAGCCGAGTTCGTCGTGCGTGACATCGATGATCTTGCCGGTCGAGATCAGCATCGTATCGAGGTTGATGAACTTGGCGCAGGTAACGACCTGCCCGATCCGCTGCTCCACGTCGAGCGACACGCCTCGCTCGCTGTCGCTCTGGGTCCGGATGGTGAACGGAAGGCGTTTGCCGCCGGCGCCGTCCATCTTCGTGGCGCAGGTGCAATGGAAATGGATGAGCGCGTTGCGGGCGGTATCGAAAACCGGGTCGCTGATGAAGCCGGGTATCCCGAAGGCGTACTGGAACATGAGCATGGTCAGCGTCGAGTCCATGTCGCCTTCGCAGGCGCCGACCAGTCCCATGTCGTTCAGTTTGCTGAACGTCAGGCAGCCCTTGGCCGGTGCGCCCATGCAGTTGGAACTCGTGATGGCCCGGGCACGCTCCTTAATCATCATGTCCTTGACCGCCAGGAACAGGCGTGCCGAGTTGACGATCTGCTCCCTGGAAGGCTCGACTATTTTTTTGGCCCGGCTGATCCAGTACCGGTCGGCCTCAGCCTCGGCCGCCTTCAGGTCAACCGCCTTGTGAGCCTGCATGGTCTGCTCGACGCTGACCCGGACGACCTCGGCGCCCAGGCGGTCCTTAACCTGCTCGGCCGAGCAGGCTGCGGCCGTCCCTTGAGGCCCGCGGACGACGAGGATGCGCGTTTGCCTCAGCCTCGACGGCACCCGCATGAGGCCAACCACGCGGTCGATCTCGCCCCAGTCGCTGGTCGGCAGCAGCACGACCTTCTTGCCGGCCTTCTGCCACGCGGGAAAAGACATCCACCCGTGCCCGCTGAAGGGCTGCGAGAAGACGGCCGTCGGCAGGCCCACGTCGATAATCTGATCCATCGCCCGCTTCGGCGCCCCGCCGCCGTGACCCGACAGGTGAAAGAGCAGCACCCCGTCTGCCTCGGCCAGGTTGGCCACCACCTTGGCCACGTCGGCCGGGGGCACCACCTCGCCGCCGATGAACTTGACGTCGCCGAGTTTGCCCTCCAACTTGCCGAGGTACTCGTCGAACTTGGCGATCTCCGCCTTCGGCCTCGACAGATAGATGCCACCGGTGCGGCCGACGTAGACCTTGTAGATCTTGACGGGCGGCAGTGGCGGCCAGCCCTCAGCCTCAGCCTCGGCCCCCATCAGACGCCGGGCGCCCAGTTGCCCAACCAGCAGCGCGCCGCCGACAGCGGCGGTTCCAAGAAACTCACGCCGGCTCAGTGAATCGTCCATAACTCGCTCCTTGTGTCAGATGACGTCCCAGGCGGACTCCTCCAACGGCTTCCGCAGTATACAGCACCCATTGCGGCCTTGGCAAGCATCTCGTGCAACCGCAAACGCCTTTGCTCTTTGACTTTGAACCTTGAACTTTGAACCTTGAACTTTCTACCTTCGTCTCGATTCCCCGTTGCCCCATGCCCGAGGGAGCATTAGCATACGAGTTGTGCAGGAGTTCCTTTCGCCCAGTGAGGAAAGCCCAATGGCAGCAGATACGTTCAGCAGCCTCGAGCCCATGACCGACGGCATCCAGCCCATCACCGTCGAGGAACGAGAGGGCCGCATCGAGAAGGCCCGTGACCTCATGGTCGCAAACGGGATCGACGCCATCTACCTCGAGGCGGGCTCCAGCCTGTTCTACTTCACGGGCGTGAAGTGGGCGCGCAGCGAGAGGATGACGGCTGCGGTGATACCGGCCAAGGGCGAGATCGCCTACGTCTGCCCCGCCTTCGAGGAACCGAGACTTCGCTCGGCACTGACACTCGGAGACGACGTTCGCGTGTGGCAGGAGCACGAGAGCCCGTACCAACTCGTTGCGCAGATCCTCGGCGACCGCGGCATCGCCGGCGGGACCATCGCGATGGAAGAAACGGTGCGATTCTTCCTGTTCGACGGGATCCGGCAAGAAGCGCCTGACGCCCGATTCGCGAGCGCCGATCCGGTCGTCATCCCCTGCCGCGTCGTCAAGTCCACCGCCGAGATTGCCCTGATGCAGCGCGCCATGGACATCACCTGCGAAGCCTACAAGGCGTGCATCGCCACGCTCAAAGAGGGCGCCACGCCGCGCGAGTTCCACGCCAACAGTGCGGCGGCGCACGAGGCCTTGGGCGTCCGAGGGGGCATTGCCATCCAGTTCGGCCGGAGCACGGCCTACCCGCACGGCGACAACGCGGACACGCCACTCAAGGAGGGCGACGTCGTCCTCATGGACGGCGGCTGCACGGTCGAGAGATACCATTCCGACATCAGCCGCACCATCGTCTTCGGCGAGCCCACGCAGCGCCAGCGAGACGTGTGGAACCTGGAACGTGAGGCGCAGGCGGCCGCCTTTGCTGCGGCCCAGGTCGGCGCCCCGTGCGAAGCGGTGGATGCGGCGGCACGCCGGGTCATCACGGAGGCCGGCTTCGGGCCGGACTACGAGGTGCCCGGCCTTCCTCACCGGACCGGCCACGGTATCGGCCTGGACTGCCACGAGTGCATCCATCTGGTGCGCGGCAACAAGACGCCGCTGGCGCCGGGCATGTGCTTCACGAACGAGCCGATGATCGCCATTTACGGGGAATTCGGCGTGCGCCTCGAAGACTGCATGACCATCACAGACGCCGGCCCCCGGTTCTTCACGCAGCCAAGCCCCTCCATCGAGCAGCCGTTCGCATAGACCCCCTGCCGTGCTTTCCGAGTGTGCCACGGCCGGTCTTCTCCGGCCGCGCGTCTTTCCAGTACGTTCACACCCGTAGGCCGCGGCGCGCCGCTGAGCCCTACGCTCACGGCGCTGCGACCCTACCCCAGCAGCGTTTTCGCGTCGTCGAGGCGGTCCGGCCGCAGGCGGGCTAGGTCGGCGACCGTTTCGACGAGCCCGTCGCTTTCCCACGCGAGGATCGCGTCGCGGACGTTCTCGGCCGCGTAAAACCGCCGCTTGCCCGGCCAGGCCAGGAACCCCAGGACCGTCAGTCCGGGGCCGGTCGGCTCCGAGTCCGACCGCTTTCCCGCGGCGTGGGCCGCCAGGCAATGCAGAAGGTCCTCGCGGCACATCCGTTCGATGCGGCCGGGCGGATCGTACAAACTGCCGACGAATCGCTCGACGCTCGTGTAATCGGGATGCCGGTCGGCCAAAAGATCGCGGATCTGAAGCACGCCTTCCTTATCGGGCTCGAGGTTGCCGTCCAGGTGCGCTTCAACGCACAGCAGGCCCACCGTCCGCATGATCCGTTCGGCCAACTCGTCGGCATCGATGGCCGCATCGGCCGACCAGAGAAAGTTCAGCCCCAGGCCGACGCGCACCTGCCGCGTCTCGCCCGCCGGCGCCTGCTCGACCTCATACGCCCCGACAAACGAAGGCAGCCCGGCGCCGCCTTCCGCACCGAGAAAGCGGACCCGGCGCCGCACGCCGCCGACCTCAAGTGTTACCGTATCGCGTCCGTTCATGGATGCTCCCGCGCCCGCCAGTGCTTTGTCGCACGTGAAACGGTGGGTGCCACTGGCGGCTTGTCCGCCAGTGCCTTCCTGCTGCTCGCCACGCACTGGCTGACAAGCAGCCAGTGGCACCCCGCAAATCAGCAGCGACAGAGCGCTAGGCGACGGTCACGTCGTCGCACAAGTACACGTCCTGGACGGCATTCAGGAGTCTGGCGCCCTCGTCCATCGGGCGCTGGAAGGCCTTGCGTCCCGTGATGAGGCCCGTGCCGCCGGCCCGTTTGTTGATGACCGCCGTCCGGGTGACCTGGGCGAAGTCGTTCTCGCCCGACGCGCCGCCCGAATTGATGAGCGCGATGCGTCCCATGTAGCAGTTGACAACCTGCCACCGCGTCCACTCGATGGGGTGGTCGGTGCACAACTCCTCGTACACGCGATCGTGTGTGCGGCCGTACTTCTGCTCCTTGGCCATGGCCAGGTAGCCGCGGTTGCACTGGGGGGCCTTCTGCTTGACGATATCGGCCTCGATGGTAACGCCGAGATGGTTGGCCTGGCCGGTGAGGTCGGCGGCCAGATGGTAGTCGGCCTCCTCGGTCTTGAATGCGTTGTTCCGCAAATAGCACCACAGGACGGTGAACATGCCGCGCTCGTGGGCCTGTTTGAAGGCTGCGCTTACTTCCTGGATCTGGCGCCGGCACTCGGCGGAGCCGTAGTAGATGGTTGCGCCGACGGCGGCAGCGCCTAGTTGGTAGGCCTGGTCCACGGAGGCAAACATCGTCTGGTCGTAGGAGTTCGGATACGTGAGCAGTTCGCTGTGGTTCAGTTTGACGATGAACGGAATCTTGTGAGCGTACTTGCGGGAGACCGCCCCCAGGACGCCGAGCGTCGAGGCGCAGCCGTTCGCGCCGCCCTCGATCGCCAGTTTCACGATGTTCGCCGGATCGAAATACAACGGATTCGGCGCGAACGATGCGGCCCCCGAATGCTCGATGCCCTGGTCCACCGGCAGGACCGAGAGGTGGCCCGTCCCGGCGAGCCTGCCCGTGTTGAACACGCGGTTCAGTTGGACCAGCACGGGGCTCGGCCGGTCGCTCTCGGCGTAGACGCGGTCGATGAAGTCGGGTCCGGGCAGGTGCAAGAGGTCTTTCGAGATGCCCTTCGCCTCGTACGCCAGCAGGTCGTCGGCCTCATCGCCGAGGTACTTCCGGATCGTGTCGATTGCAGCCATGGCTCTCCCCTGCGAATCCTGGCGTGCGGCACACCCCGCGGCAACTGCCCACCGCACGCGGTCCTTGCGTGATGGTGTAAGACTATACCGCCGGCAGGAGCGGCAGGTCAACGGAGTTTCCGCGACGGCGACAGCACGACGCCGGCTCTCCCTTGCGTCGGGCCGGGCATCGTCTATCATGCCGACAGTGCGGCGTGCAGCACGTCTTCAAGACAACCGAGCACACGCAGAGGAAAGACCATGCGAGCAGCGACCCTCGTTGCCCTGACGGCTGTGTTGGCGTCGGCAGGTGGCCGCGCGGCCCGTGCAGACGACGTCCGCCTGGTTGAGGACTTCGACGCGACGTGGAAGGAAGGACGGTGGCGGTTCTCCCGCGGCCAGGAGTTCCCCGGCGCGGCGGGGGCGCTGGCGCGGTCACAGGAGGCGGCCCACAGCGGGGGGCACGGCGGGCGGCTGGCGTTCGACTTTCGCGGCGGCGGGAACTACGTGGCGGCCGTGCTGCCGCTTGCCGACGCGCCGTCGATCCGCGCCGTGCGCGTCCGGGTCCGCAAACCGAAGGGCACCGGCCTGACGTTTCGGTACACCGACGCGACCGGCCAGACGCTCCAGAAGCCGTTCGATGCGCCGGCCGGGACGTGGACCGACGTCCTGATCCGCCTGTCGGGCTGGACGGGGCATTGGGGCGGCGCAAACGACGGCCGCATCCACGGGCCGCCAAAGACGATCGCCCTTCTGGCCGAGAACTCCGGGCCGGCGCAAGGGGCCGTGTGCTTCGACGACGTTCGCCTCCTCGTCGGCAAACCGGGGCCGGAGATGGTAACGGAGGAGGTGGTGGCGGCCCGGTTCGCGCCGGACGAGGGATGGCGCCTGGGCTCGCACGGCAACCGGGGGACGTCGAGCCTGGCGGGCCGGACGTGGCGGTTCGACTTCACGAACGGGGCGCAGCGGATCGGCATCGTGCCGAGGGAGTACTCGCTCATCGGCCTTCCGAAGCGGCTGCGGATTCGCGCCAAAGGGCCGGCGCCTGAACATCCTGTCCGCGTCCAGTTCGCGACCCATTTCATGACGTTCGAGAAGACGGTCGGTGCGTTCAAAGGTGCGGCCGACGGTGGGTGCGAACTCGCCTTTGCCGCGCCGCCGGGGGAAGGGTGGACGTGGCACGGCGGCGAAAACGACGGCCGAGTGCACGGTCCGCTGCGGCTGCGCGGCATCTGGCTTGAGGCGGCCGACAGAAAGGACGCCGGCGAACTGGAACTTGCCGAGATTCGCTGCGAGGCCGAGTGCCCGCCCGAGCGGCGGTGCGTCGTCTGGACCGAACGCGCCGGCGACGCCTTCGTCGCAACGGTGCGGTGCATGACGCGCGAGCCGGTCCAGGCCACGGTCCGGTGGACGGTCCGCGACTGGCCGGGCAAGGCAGTGGCCTCCGGCAGCAGGAACATCACGCTGCCCGCCGGCGCCGAACCCGTCGAGGTCGCCGTCCCCATGCCGGCGGGGGACCACACGTTCCTGGAGGCCCAGTTCGACCTGGACATGCCGGACCAGACAACTCCCCCTGCCCTGGCCTGCTACACGGCGCCGGTCGAGGGGCACGGCACGGCGGACCGCGACCCAACGTCGCCGTTCGGGATGGGGTTGTACCTATATCGGTACCCGAACACGGAGCAGGGCCTCTCGGAGATGGACCGCGCGGCAACGATGGCGCAGGCGGCGGGGGTGAAGTGGTCGCGCGAGGAGTTCGGCTGGGGGCGGGTCGAGCCGCGACGGGGGCAGTTTAACTGGACGTTCTACGACCGGCTGGTCGCGACGGCAAAGCGGCGCGGCATCAGCGTCTACGGCCTGCTCTCGTACTGGGCAGGGTGGACGAAGCCGTACACGCCCGAAGGCATTGAGGATTACTGCCGCTATGCGGCCGCCTGCACGCGGCGGTACCGCGACGACATCCGGCACTGGGAGATCTGGAACGAGCCGAACATCTTCTTCTGGCAGGGCCCGCGCGACATGTACGCCGACCTGTTGAAGCGGGCGCATGCCGCCATCAAGGAGGCGAACCCGGGGGCCCTGGTGCTCGGGATCTCGACGGCGGGGATCGACACCAAGTTCATCGAGCGGACGATGGCGCTGGGCGCGCCGTTCGACATCCTGACGATCCATCCGTACCGGCGGTCGCTGCACGACGAGCGGTTCGTGAAGGACCTGAAGAAGGCGGCCGACCTGGTTCGGCGGGCCGACGGCTCGGCCCGCGAGGTCTGGATCACCGAGATGGGCTGGACGACGGGCGTCGGTCACAACGCCATCAGCACGGGGTTCCGGCCCACAAGCCAGCGGGACCAGGCACAACTCGTGGCCCGGGCGTACCTCGATGCGGTGGCGTCGGGGGCTGCGCCGAACATCTCGTGGTACGACTTCCGCAACGACGGTCGCGACCCGTTCAACTTCGAACACAACATGGGGATCGTGACGCGGGACTTCGAGCCGAAGGCGGCGTACCGTGCGTTCGCGACGATGACGCAGATCCTTCGCGACGCGCGGTTCGCCCGGACGGTGGACTTCGGGCCGGACGTGCGGGCCTACTGGTTCGACCGAGCGGCGCTTGGCGCCGGATGCGTCCTGGTCGTCTGGCCAACCGACAGGGACCGGACCGTCGAGGTGAAACTGTCGGCGGACCTTCCGGTGCCGGTGATCGACCTGATGGGGACCCGTCGTGTGATGACGCCGCAGGGCGGCAACCTACCGATTGCGATGCAGGCCGAGACGCCCGTGTTTCTGCTTCTGGAGAAGTAGCCCGGCGCCACGGGTCGCGCGAGTGCGACAAAGCCTGAGCGCCCGAATGGCACCCTTACGACCCTTCACACGCCCCGGCGGCGGAGGCTGCTATGGCGGAGGAGCCCGCTTCCGACTTGACAGGACTTCCTCATGGATAGGCGTCGCCAGAAGTGCAGGCCCGGGGTCACGACGCCCGCACACACTCACTGGCTGCCGTTCTGAATCTCAGGCAGGACCTCATTGCCCCTCGTATCAATGAGGAGCGTTCTTGATCCGACTTCCACCCGCGCCTTGCCTCCCGAAAAAGACCACGCTCGGTCAAATCGCGGCTCAACGACCATCTCGCCGGCCTTGTTCACATAGCCCCACTTGCCGCCTTTCTTCACCGCGGCCAGGTCCTCCGAGAACATCCTGGCGTCCTCAAACTCCGGCGGCATCAGGAAAAAACCGCCACCCCAGAATCCATACTTGCCGTCGACCTGGATGATCTCCACGCCTTCCTTCAGGTCGTATTCTGATGCTGATATATATGTTACGGCGCGCCCGCTGTGATCAATATGCTGCCACGTCCCCCGAAAACGCACGTCTGCGAAGCCGTGCCGGAACTCAAATGCGTCCTCGAACTGGGCCTCAATCACCACCTTCCCGTTCCGGTCAACGTAGCCTTGCTTGCCATCGAAGTAGTCGTCCACGGTGATGACGGCCAGGCCATCGGAGAAGAACGACGCCCCGGAGAAGCGCGGCTGAATGGCGAAGGTGCCATCGCGTTTGATGTACCCCCAGCGGCCGCCCTGGGCATCACCCACGCGCACCGCCGCAAGACCTTCAGAAAAGGGCATGGCGTCGTCAAACTGAGGGGGGATGACCACGGTCCCCGACTCCGCAACATAGCCATACTTGCCATCGATTCGCATGGGATGCGGGCCGTCGTCTTTGGTTGTCCGCTCGGCCCGGTCCTCTGCCCGATCGAAACACCTCGTCTGGCAGACTTTCATCAGCCTGAGAAGCTCTTCTCCCGACTTCGGTGTCAGATTGTAACCACCCCACTGTCCCCAGACCTTGATCCAACCCAACGGGGCGTAAGGCAGCGAAAGATCACGCTCGCCCCCGCCCCTCACCTTGGCGATTCCGGGGAGAGGGCATTTCAACAGCGGAAGAAACGTGCGGCATTCGGCGCCGTCGAGAATCCGCCGTGTTCGCTCAGGGCCCAGGTCGGCATGCGGAATCACCGACGCCTTCGAGGCGTCCCCGGGCTCGGGGTATTCTGAAGCGTTCGGGTCGTAAATCGTGATATCCGTAATCTGTTCGGGCGTGATGGGCGGTGCACACCCCCACCCATGCAGCATCAGCCAGAGCCCTATGGCGACCGCCGTCGCGCACACCGCTACCACCTTCCAATACATCCCCTCCTTGCCAATAGCCATTGCATACACACCTGTATCCAGGCGGCAGTTCGGGACCACTGCGCACAAGGCCGACAGCCCCTCATAGGCGCCATCGTACCATCCCATCCCCATGCTTGCCAGCGGAAACGCGAACAATGCCCCGGCGGGTGGTGGCAACGGTTTCTGGCAGGGCCGTTCTGCCCAGGGCTGGGCGGCGGGCCTGTCATTTCGACCGAGGTCGCCTTGGCGACCGAGCGGAGAAATCTCGCTGTACGAGACGGCAAACGGCGAGACCCCTCGACTCGCTGCGCTCGCTCGGGGTGACAGATGCCACACCGCGGGGCTCTACGTTTCGAAGAGGGTTACGCCTGGGACGGCAGCAGTGCAGCCGAGGCCGTGAGCGTGACGTGACGACCACGGCCACGCTTGCGCGTTGCCGCCGGCCACGGCACGAGCCGCACCCGTGCCAGGGTGCCACCCGCCTTTGGCCGGTGCCCAACAGCGAGATTTCTCCGCTCGCCCCCGCTTGCGCGGGGCTCGGTCGAAATGACACCACTCGGAGCCGACGCGAGAGACCCGTCGCGGCGGCCTGGGAAGGCCGCGGCGCGGTGGGCAGGATTGCCCACCGCGCCATCGCCATGTCGCTCCATGCGAAGTTGACAAAAAAGCCCTACTTGAGGCCGGTGACGTGGTAGCTGAGGGGTGCGAGTTCGGTGCCGTCGGGCAGGCGGTGGGGCTTGTCGCCGAAGTTCACCGTCACGGTCACCCCGCCGGCGAAGACGGTCTGCTGGACGGCGCGGGCGGGCGTCAGGAAGCGGTGATCGGTCATCTCGCTGCAAGCGGTGGCGCGGGCGACGGGGCAGGCGGTCCTGTAACTCGCGACGAAGCGGTCCTTGTGCTCGTCCCAGTACGGGCGGCGGAACATGAACATGGGCGGCGTGCCGTAAAGCACGTTGAACAGGTCGCGCTTGTCCCAAAGCGCGGGCAGTTTGTTGTTGTAGTCGCCCCAGTACCACTGGGCGACGACGCAGTCGTGGTAGACGAGTTCCCACAGCGGCAGGCGGTAGCGGTGGCCCACCTGGAACGTCGCGACGCGGTCGGGCACCTCGTCCAGGATGCGGGCCATGTCGCGGCCGGCGTCGGGCACGCGGTACGGGCCGAGGCTCATCATGCCCTCGAAGTAGTGGACGTACGGGACGGCGGCGTCGTGGCCGGTCTCGGAGCCGCAGACGAGTTTGTGTTTTTCGCTGACGAGGCGCAGGAGTTCCATCTTGGATCGTCGGCTGTCGGACCGCGTCATCGGGTGGCCGGGGTGGTAACATTCGCGCCACGGCGAGGCGGTGGTCGTGTCGATGAAGCGGCAGCGGTAGGGGTGGGTCGCGAGTTCGGCGGCGATGCGCCGGTCAAGATACGGCGGCGCCTGGCGGTCGCACAGGACGCCGCACGGGATCATCGACCCATCCTTCGCGCGGACGCGCCAGCCGCGGCGCCACTGGCCCCGCGTATCGAGCATGAGGTCGTTCGGCCAGGCGTCGGTGGTCCAGTCGGGATGCACGCCGCGCAGTGCCCCGAAGTTTTCGGGGTTCATCACGTCCTGGACGATGTCGTAGCGGCTGGTGAGGACGCCGGGAAGTTCGTTCAAGGCCCGGAGCGCGTCGGGCGGTTGGCGGTGGCTCCAGAGGATGCGTTTGATGCCGGCCGCCTGCATGTCGCGCACGATGGCCGGCGCGTTCCTGTCCCAGCACCAGACGTTGACGGCGCCGAGGAGCAAGTCGACGTTGGGGTTGTCGCGGCGTTTCTCGGCAAGGGTTTTGAAGCGTCCGATGCGTTTGGCGTAGGCGCGGTAGCGTTTGCACATGGCGACGTGGCCGCCGGAGTCGAAGAAGACGTAGCGCAGCCGTCTCGATGATGGCCATGTGGCCGCAGCGGCCGTCGGTGACGCCCCAGAACGCCATCGAGATGCCGTGCCCGCCGTAGGCGATGAGCCGCATCGGCCGGATCGTCTTATCATCAACCGGATACGAGATACCCTCGTTCATGGGGACGACGAGATAGGCGGGCGACTTGCCGCCCGCAACGGCGTCGGCCGTGAAGGGGTGCGGGAACGCGAGGGGCGATGCGAGACGGCCGTCGGCCGAGAGGGTGAGGGTGCATTCCGGCCGGTCGCCGTCGAGTGCAATGACCGCCCTGCCCTCCAGTCCCGACGCAGCGTGGATCCAATCAAAGGTGATTCGGCCGTCGGCCTTCGCACGGGTGATGACGACGCCGGGGCGGAAGCGTTTCTGGGACCAGGTCTTGCCGGTGCGTTTGTCGAGGCATGCGAGCGTGGCGTCGGCCGTGTGCAGGGTCACGGAAAGGGACGGGTTGGCAATCACCAGCCGCTCGGGAAGGTCGGCGGAGCCGCGCATGGCAGCGAGGTTCCCCTTCTTCTCGATGGCGAAGGAATCGAACCAGACCGTGGCCGGACCGTGGCCGATAAGGCGCGGGACGATGGCGGTGACACCGGGGGGAATGATGAAGCGGGAGCGAAGCGGCTGCCAAGCGTCGGCTGCGGATGCCGTGCGAGCGCCGTAAGTCCAGGAGTGGACCTTCCCCCCCTTCTCGTAAGCGACGACGCAGAGGGTGGCGGTTCCTTTGCCCTTGACCTTCACGCGGCCACTCAGCGCGACGATGTCGCCTTCGGCAATGGCGATGCGCTCGCGGCGGTTGAGGCTCCAGTCCTTCGCGCCCGTGTGTTCGATGCGGACAACGGGTGTGCGGCCGCCGGGAACGTTGGCGTCGATGCGAGCCGTGCCGGTGCCCTTCTGGCGGGTCCAGAGGGGATGCCAGGGGCCGAGGTCGGGCGTCTCGGCGGCGGCGAGGGCGGTGCAGAGCAGGCAGAGGGTAAGCCACACGATGGCGAAGGCGAGCAAGGTGGCGCCGCGGTTCTCGTCCACGTGGAAGCCTCCTGATCCTCCGAATGCCCCGTGAGGGTAACCCCGACAACAGGATGGTGCGAACGAAAAAAGGAACGACCGACCGTGACCAAACACGACGCAAAGGCGCGGTGCGGCGCGAGTTCGGCAAGTGACTCCTGCCCAGTTTGCGGTGGGTCAACTCAGATGTCTGCCCCCATAGAAGAGCCTCGGGCGTTCGCCCCCCACGGGGCGTCTGCACTGTAGCCACGGGCGCCAGCCCGTGGTGATGGGAAGGTCCCCTCACCCATGAAGCCCTGTAAGGGCGCTTGAATCGTCAGTCGCCCCTACGGGGCTCTGGCCTCTCAGCCATCCACGCCACCACGGGCTCGCGCCCGTGGCTAGAGCCCAACCGTGCCTCACGGCACGGACGGCCCGACTGAGAATGAGTCAGGTCCGGCAAGTGTTGACAACGGGTCTGAGCCCAACTAAAGTCGGGCCGGTCGCGGTCCCTGGGACCTTTATTCGGGAGATTCTCGCATGGCACGAAAACGGCGGCTGAACCGACGGGACTTTCTGAAAGGCGCAGCGACCGCAGCGCTTGCCGGGCCACTGATCCTCCCGGCGTCGGCGTTGGGGGCGGACGGCCGCGCGGCCCCCAGCAATCGCATCCACGTGGCCGGCATCGGCATGGGGGGACGCGGGACGTACGTCTTCGGCAACCTTACGCGGCGTCCGGGCGTCCAGGGTGTGGCCATCTGCGACGTGATGGGCCGGCGGCGCGAGACGTTCAAGGCGAAAGGCTTGGCGGTGTACCGGGACTTTCGGGAGATGTTGGCGCGCGGCGACATCGACGCGGTAACCGTCGCGACGCCGACGCAGTGGAAACCGCTCCATTCGGTGGCGGCCGCCAAGGCCGGTGCGGACGTGTTCTGCGAGAAGCCGAGCACGCTGACGATACGCAACGGCCGGGCGATGGTTGAGGCGGTGCGCCGGTACGGGCGGGTGTTTCAGCACGGCACCCAGCAGCGCAGCGCCAGGGAGTTCCGGTTCGCCTGCGAGATGGTGCGGAGCGGGCGAATCGGCACGCTGAAGCGGGTCGAGGTGTACGTGGGCGGGCCCGCGCACCCGTGCAATCTGCCGGGCGAGCCGTGCCCGAAGGACATCGACTGGAACCTGTGGTTGGGTCCGGCGCTGTGGCGGCCGTACAACTCGCGGATCTGCCTGAGCGGATGGGAAGGCTATGAGGAGTTTTCGGGCGGCGGCATGACGGGCTGGGGCAGCCACCACTTCGACATCCCGCAGTGGGCCCTTGCGGCCGACGAGACGGGGCCGACCGAGATTCTTCCCCCCGGTTCAGGAGATCACAACGGCGTGACGTTCCGGTACGCGTGCGGGGTAAACGTCTATCACATGAACCGCATGGATGAGTGGGCGGTGGTCTTTGAGGGGACACAGGGCAAGGTAGCCGTCAATCGCAAGAAACTCAGGACGTGGCCCGCGAGCCTGATGCACGAGGAGACGCGACCAGACGAGGTGCACCTGTATCGCAGCGACGATCACGGCGGGAACTTTCTGTGGGCGATCCGCACGCGCGAACCGGCCGTGTGCGACGTCGAGATCGCGCACCGGACGATGACGGTGTGCCACCTGGGGAACATCGCGTACCGGCTGCGACGTCCGCTACGGTGGGATCCCGTCAAGGAGGAGTTCATCGGCGACGAGGAGGCGAACCGGTTGCTGGACCGTCCGATGCGGTCGCCGTGGGTGCTGTAGGCTTTCAGCCGGTTTTTTTAACGCAGAGAGCGCAGAGAAACAACGATCATAGGCAAGTTCTGCTGGACGCAGAGGACGCATTTCCCGCGTGCGTGCAGAGCACGCACCCTACAACTATCGATCTTGGCGAGCGTGCGTCAGCGGTCGTTGCTCTCGGTCACGAGGATCTTGTCGAGTTGCACGATCAAGGGCGGCAGATCGTCGGTGATCGTATCCCAAACGAGTTTAAGATCGATGTCGAAGTAGGCGTGGATCACCCGGTTGCGCATCCCCACGATGTCGCCCCACGGGATCTGCGCATACCGATTCCGTTCTTCGGAACTCACATTGGCGGCGGCTTCCCCCACGATCTCGATACACCTCACGATCGCCAGAGATAGCATACGGTCCGTGGCCAGGTCATCGCGGCTGCGACCCTCGGCGAATGTCACCGCCTCCTGCGCGGCTTCCAGCATGTGTTGGATGCGGATGAAGTCATCCTTCTGCATACTGGACCTCCGCCTGGGCGAGCACCTCATCGCGGAAGTAAGGGCTCAGATCCGCTGGGGTGCGGATATCGACTTTGCGGCCGAGCAGGTCGGAGAGTTCCCTTTCGATGCCTGCCAGTCGAATGAGACCGACCCTGCGATCCGGCTCAAACTCGACGAGAACGTCGACGTCGCTGGTGGGTGCGAAGTCGTCGCGGAGGACCGAGCCGAACAGGGCGAGGCGTCGGATGTGGTGGCGACGGCAGAAGTCGGCGACCCGAGCGCGATCGATGGCGATCCTCGCAGGCATCAGCGGCCCTCCTCGGTAGGAGCCTACCGTGCGGTCCAAGCGGGGTCAAGCGACAAGGGCGGTGCGAACGCTGCGCGGCTGCGCAAGCCACCGCGCCACACGGGAAGGCTCGCGGGCGCGGGGAGCGAAAAGGAACATCGATCATAGAAGACCGCGTGCGTGCAGAGCACGCATCCTACAACTGAGGAAAAGACATTTCAGATTGGAGATTTCAGATAGCAGAGGGGGCAAGCGTGAGCAGGCAAGTGTAACACACACGGCCCGCACGAGCCGTGGCACGGTGTGAGGGAAAAACATCTCAGATTGGAGATTTCAGATGGCAGATGAGGCAACTGCAAAACGCACGGCCGGGCAAGACCGGCCGTGGCACGGTGTGAGGGAAAACATCTCAGATTGGAAATTTCAGATTACAGATGAGGCAACTGCAAAACGCACGGCCGGGCAAGACCGGCCGTGGCAGTCGGCATAAGCACTTCATATTGGAGATTTGAGATTGGAGATTTCAAATCTCAAAGAAGACACAGACAGAGGCACGGCCGGTCGGTGCAAAAAAGAGCCGGGCCGTTCAGGCCCGGCTCTCAAAGGATAAATCCGGCGGCCACCTACTCTCGCCCTTGCGGACTACCATCGGCCGGGACGGGCTTAACTGCTGTGTTCGGAATGGGAACAGGTGTAGCCCCGCCCGGAAAACCACCGGAAATTTTCAGAGGCGCCTCGTCTGCGATTGTCAACACCGCACGGCGAGATGCTTCGCTGCGCTCAGCATGACAACATAGCGCGGAGGCACCTGGTATTCGGTTGTGAAAGGCGACCGCTCGCTTACGCTCGCGGCCAGTCGGCTCGTCGGCCAGTCGGGTCGCGGCTCGCGGCTGGTCGCATCGCCCCCCGGTGTATTCACCGGGGGCTAAAGGCGTGTCGGGATGAATAGTGGCAAAAGTGGGCAGGTGCTGAGGCGCGCTTCCGCTCGCTAACGCTCGCGGCTAGTCATGCGAGGGAAGGATTAATGTGGTCAAGTAATCGGCCATTAGTACCGGTCTGCTGAGGACATTTCTGCCCTTACACGTCCGGCCTATCAACCTGGTGGTCTTCCAGGGGCCTCTCGTCCCCGAAGGGACCTGGATACCTCATCTCGAGGAGGGCTTCACGCTTAGATGCTTTCAGCGTTTAGCCGTTCCGTGCTTGGCTACCCTGCGGTGCCGCTGGCGCGACAACAGGTACACCCTAGGCACGTGCCACAGAGTCCTCTCGTACTAAAGTGACACCCTCTCAAGTATCCTACGCCCACGGCAGATAGGGACCGACCTGGCTCACGCCGGTCTGAACCCAGCTCGCGTAACACTTTAATCGGCGAACAGCCGAACCCTTGGGACCTTCTTCAGCCCCAGGATGTGTTGGGCCGACATCGAGGTGCCAAACCGCACCGCCGCTATGGACGCTCGGGTGCGATCAGCCTGTTATCCCCGGGGTACCTTTTGTCTGTTGAGCGACGGCCCTTCCATACGGAACCGCCGGATCACTAGGACCTGCTTTCGCATCTGCTTGTCCCATCGGACTCGCAGTCAAGCACCCT